>Ga0172367_10006799_pt1 | contig 13306 bp, 30 predicted proteins | sample Lak10m_FD_114542 | JGI IMG/M metagenome (GOLD analysis project Ga0172367, IMG submission 114542) | Freshwater microbial communities from Kabuno Bay, South-Kivu, Congo - kab_022012_10m | ecosystem: Environmental > Aquatic > Freshwater > Lake | place: Democratic Republic of the Congo: South-Kivu...
AAAGCAGTAGAATATATTTTGAAATAAAATAATTGCCCCTACGGGGGCAATTATTTTTTTGTATATTTCAAAAATTTCCTTTATCTTTGTTTTATTATTTAACCAACCAAAAGAAAAAAAATGAACATATCTAGTTTCATTTTTGATTTTGCCAATCAATTAGAAACGGTTGGTAATTTACTTTTGATATTCGCTGCTTACAAGTGGGCGGACGGGTATCGGTTGGTTTCCGTCCGCTTGTCGGTTGGAACATTCAAGGTACGCAAAAAAGACCTTGAATTGGCCACGCTTACAGCTATTGTAAGCGAAACGTTTTTTGCGGGTGCGTGGCTACCTGCTAATGTTAGGGCGGAACTAATAGCCCTAACAACCCCAAAAGCTAAAGGGGTTGTGTTCTTTGATGTGAAAAAAGAAGGACACGACGACCCCCCGCTAAATATTTGAAAAAAAATAGGGGTTAAATTTGGATTATTCGGATTTAACCCTTATCTTTGTATCAACCAAAAAAAAATAATTATGAGGGATTTGAAAGTATTAAGTTTTTTAGATGGGGTTCTAACCATTGCGGTTGATGGGGAAACATTTTCCCACCCAATCGAAAAATTAAAGGGGTGGGATATTTCAATTCAAGATTTTACTCTTGAATTGAAAACCTTTTATAAGGTTGAAATAAAACACCCCCGCTTATACAGTTGGGAAGGTGAAATTATTGATACAACCCCATTACCCACTACTTTTGCCCTTCTAAATACAGAAGGGGGGGATGTTAATTGGTCTGATGGAATAAGTAGCCGGAGCCGCCGACCAATGCTATTGGTCGCGTGTAAGAACTTTATATTTAAGTTTACCGGGAAGGATATTCCGGGAATTTGTGTCGTCAAAAACCGGTCTTTCACGAAGGCCGGGAAGTGGTCTTCAAATTACTATGAGTTGACGATTGCTAAGGGATTCAAAGCAATCGATTTAAGGGAAGATTTTAGTAGCGGCTTTTTTGTTAACGACGTTACGTCGTTGGCAAAAATAGCTAAGGAATTAGGCTGTGAAGATGTCCAACCATTTGCAGTTGAACAATTCCTTAAATCTGAGTTGTTCGGAACCTATAAAAGGTACTTGGACTACCTAAGCAAGGTTTCCGAAATGGAAGCATTTGAAGCCAATGAAGGTGGGGAATTTATCCCATACACCTTTGTTAGGGAATGTTTAGCAAACAGGCAGGGAGACCGTTGCTTGTTATTGAACGGGGAACTGTTTGAAGGGGTTGAAACCCCAGAAGTGAAGATAATTTCGGAGAGGTATTACTCCGGCCATAGGGGTGGGAAAACCATTTATGAGTTGTCAATTCACAATTCCATCGAAACGACGGAATTATTTGAATACAACCCCTACGGGGACGACGATTCTTTAGATGCAAGGGGGTTCGTTCGGGTGGACGGGAAATGGGTTAAACCAGTTGAACGTGAAACCGAACAGGGGGAAAGATACAACCCCTTTGAATCTTTAAATGGGATGTTTGATTAACACCACCAAAACAAACCCCCCACTATCTTTCCGAATAGTAGGGGGTTTTTATGTACTATGGGAAAAAAATATTTTTTGTCGCTTATTGCGAGGTTCAAATATTTAGTTTATCTTTGTGGTGTTAATAAACAAAACATGATTATGGAAAAAACATTCTCGTTTGACGCAGAAACCGACGGCCTATGGGGTCGCGTTTTTGCGGTTGCAGCTTCCGTTCGGGAGAACGGAAAGGAAATAGATACCTTTTACGGTAGGGTCGCTGTTGAACTTCAGGACGAATGGACGAAAACAAACGTCCCTCCCGGGGACGTGACACACGAAAATTATTATCTTTTGATAAAAGATTTTGCTGCATTTTATATGCAGCATAAAAATTCAAAGGTAATAGCCCACGTGGCATTCCCTGTGGAAGCGGGACTATTAAGGGAAATGCACAATTTTAAATTTATCGGAGACTGGGATGCGCCGTACCCACTTATTGATGTTGCTAACATTTTGTTAGCAAAGGGTCATAACCCTTTATCGGTAGAAGACTACGCTAAAGAAAAGGGATTGACCTTCCCTGAAGGTTCAGCCCACGACCCTTTGTACGATTCTAGGGTAACAGCAATTGTGTACGAGCATTTGATGGAAGGGTAAAAAATCAAGGGTTAAATTTGGTTATACCAGATTTAACCCTTATCTTTGTATCAACAAAAAATGTAAAAATATGTTAGGATTAGGAGTAATGTTACAGTCGCTCGGTGGAAGCGAAGAAACTGTAAACGCTGTAAAATCAGCACTTGGAAAGGTAATTGAAAAAGTAAACTTACATGACAATGAATTGGTTTTTAAGTTTACCGATGGAACTGGATTAAAAATGTTTGATGATGGGCAATCTTGTTGCGAATATAGGTACATGAGAACGGATGATGACTTGTCAGATTATCAAGGTGCAACGCTTTTGGATTTTGAACTAAAGGATGCTCCAAATATGGAAGATGAATATGGCGTACACGAAGTTCGATTCTTAGACGTTAAAACAAGCAATGGAGTATTTCAAATGGCAAGTCACAACGAACACAATGGATATTATGGCGGATTCTGGATTGTTGCACGGTCACTCTAAAATGGCTTTAAGTAAAGCAGCATAAAAAAAATAAAAAAAAGTTGTGCTAAGGTATTGCATGGTATTAACTTTAAGTGTATCTTTGTATCAACAAAAAAAATATTTGGGTATGAAGCCATATTTCAAGCATAAAATTATTCGCAACTGGCGCAAGGCAGATGCTGGTCGCGGGTTTAAGCTGTCACCTAATTATTGGGTGACGGGTTTTGCGAGTCTGGATAACCTTTACCGACTTGCAGTAAAACTAAATAAAAGTGGCTTACCCAGAAGGGTCAAACGCGAAGCAGCTAAAAAACTGCTATAAGATATTGGTTGAATAATATTTTGGATGGGAGAAATTTTTTTCTCCCATTTTTTTTTGGTATTTATTAATAAAATAGTAAAACATGAATAAAGAAAAAGTAAAAGCATATTACGAAGCCATTTGTGCGGCTGAGGGTTACAAACCACTACCGATAAAATTTACCAATGTAGCTAAGGGCGGCGCGTGTTTGACGTATAACACGAAAAGTTTAACCCCAATATCTATCTCAATAGATTTAAATAGGGTTTCCGACGTGGAAACGGCAATAATCCACGAACTAACACATCAAATAAAGCTTTTAACCGAGAAAAACCCATATCAAGGAGCTAAAGATAGGCAAAAAAAGTTTATCAATCTGGAAAACCAGTTAGTAGAAAAATATCTTTATTCTAAATATAGTGAAATATTGTGGAAGTAAATTTGCAAATGTGAAACTAAACTCCTATCTTTGAACCATTAAATAACCAATAACAAAAAAAAATGGACAAGATTGTAAAAGTTTTAAAAGTTTTAAAAGGTTCCACGGCTAAAAAACACCCAAACCACGTGTTCGGTTGGGTTCTAGTTTTAGACGGAATCGCGGTTGCTTGCGATTCGGTTGTGTACGTGGAAATTCCAACCGAAGACGGGTATATGTGCGCGGTCAACGTATCCGACAGAAGTTACCCAAAAGACGCAATATTCCGAATAGCATACAAACAGGAAAAGGCGTACATAGTAACACCCGAGGGAGAAGAACACGCCCAAATACCGAATTTTGAGGATATAAAACCAGATAATCTGTATCCTGAAGGAAATAAATTTAACATAAACGTTGGCCTAATGATTTCAAGAATCAAAGGTTACGAATATGTAAAAATAAAAGAAAAATTTTTTTTGGTTGACAAAATAAAAAAAATATTCGACGCAGCCAAAAAAATGAAAATTGAAGAACTGGAGTGTACTTTTTACGATGCCCGACGCACCGTAAAATTTCACCACTCCGACACGTTATTTTACGCGTTAATCGTGGAAATTATGGAGTACCAAACGGACTCCGCAAAAACAATAGAAATTTGATGGGGTTTTTGGATGGGGGAAAATTTTTCCCCCATTTTTTTTGTCTTTTCAAAAATAAACCTTATCTTTGAAGCATAATAAATCACTTAAATCAACAATTATGCAACCAAGATGCGAAAAATGCGGGGGAAAAAAAGTAATCCGCAAAACTAAAAACACCACCGATACCGATGCCCTATATGTTAACGGGGTATTGGTCATAAAAAAAGAAGTAAAAAAATTAATCGACAAAACCATTCCGGTAAAGTCGGAATGGTTTTGTAAAAAATGCGATTAAAAAGATAAGGGCTAAATTTGGATTATTCAGATTTAGCCCTTATCTTTGTTCTATTAAACAACCAAAAAAGTAAGGGTTATGGTTAATGAATACGCAGCGCAATACAGGGTTTCGGCTATGCCAATCGAAGGTTCTTTTTTCTCTAAAGAAAAAATAACCAATTCTGAAGATTGCGAAAAGATTTTACGCTCTATGTTTAGGACGGATGAAATAACCATATTTGAAACAATGGTTATCCTATGTTTAGATAGGGCTAATCAGACAATAGGTTGGGCGAAAATATCCCAAGGTGGTATTGCGGGAACTATTGTAAGCCCACAGATAGTAGCAAAATACGCTGTTGATTTGTTAGCGTCATCTATTATATTGTGTCACAATCATCCCAGTGGAACATTAAAAGCGTCTAATGAAGATATAAATATATCCAAAAAAATAAAGAATGGATTAGAATTTTTTGATGTGAAATTGCTTGACCATATAATCCTAACTAAGGATTCATATCTTTCAATGGCAGACGAAGGGCTTATTTAAGTTAGGTGGTGATTACCCTTTCAAAGAAAACAGGTGGAAATATTTTACCTGTTTTTCTTTGTTATTAAACTATAAACCGTTATCTTTGTATCAATAAAAAAACAAGTTATGAATCCAAATCTTTTTGAGGAAAAACCACATGGGGGTTATCAGGCTAAAATCCAATCTAAGTCGGGTGAATTTATGTTATCCGTAATTGCCGGTTTGGATAGTTATTCTCAACCCAGAGCAGATATAGATGACCCGGCTTTTTATTCTATGGTTGAGGTTGCTGTTTTTACTAAGGACGGCGAATGGGCGTCTCTTGAACAGGTAAAACCTCTATTCCCCATAATTGGTATGGGTGAATATGAATACGTGGATGATTCAATTTCGTCAAATAAATGTGTTTGGGGTTATGTGGATATTTCCCTAATAGATGCTTGTGTCGAAGCCCTCTAAGTTTGGTTGGTTAATGATATCGAGAACGGGGGAAAATTTCTCCCGTTTTTCTTTGTGGTTTTGGAAATAAAATTTATCTTTGTTCTATTAAATAACCAATAAATAAAAGCAATGTACTTAATTCAGGCTTTAATGAACAATGGAAGCGCGGAAACACGCGAAGAGGCGATTAAAATCGTCGAAGAGATGAAAGAAAGCGTTTACGATGGGGCTGACCCAGAAATTCTTTTAGAAGACTACGGGCTAGAACCCGATTACGTTTTTGATATTCTGGATGTTTAAAAAAAGTAAGGGTTAAATTTGGATAGTTCAGATTTAACCCTTATCTTTGAACCAATAAAAAAAAAACTATGTTAGTTAAAGTATTAAGTGTTAATTCTACGGGAATAAGTTTTGAGTTTGGCTTCAGGTTGGAGAGCTACCATGAACCAGAGTGCTGCGAAACTCATTATCTATCATTTGATGATGTCGAACTTTCGGAGTTCGATGATTTGGTTTTCGATTTATCTGAAGACAAATTTTTCAAAAGAATCCCCGGTTATGGTATTGAATTGATACCTATGAACGGGCATTCTGTCAAAATCCCCGGATATGCTGACAATAACGGATTATATTCCGATAAACTAATATTGGTTGTAACTGAAAACGGGAAAACGGTAAATCAGTGCGATATAACCGAATGTCAAGAATATTATTTTAAGGGTTAAATTTGGATTATCCAGATTTAACCCTTATCTTTGTCTTAATAAAAAAAACAAATATGACAACGAAACAATTATTGGATTCTTATGCTGAAGGGAAAAGGGATTTTAGCGGCTTTCACGCAACCGAATTTAGGGTTAAAGGTGTAACAATTCGCGATTTCTATGCGAAAAAAATATCCCTATGCGGTATAAATTTAAGTGGCGCATCCCTAATTAAAGCGGTTTTTTATAACTGCAACCTGATGGATACCAACTTTAGTGGTTGTAACTTAACGTGGGCAGATTTTACGTGGGCGAACCTGACTGGTGCGAACTTAGCTGGTGCGAACCTGACTGGAGCAGATTTTTCGGGGGCGGACCTAACTGGTGCGAACCTAGCTGGTGCGAACCTGATTGGTGCACAACTATACAGGGTAACCCTGATTGGGGTAAACCTGACTGGGGCAATCTTAACGGGTTGCGGTTTAGGTGACGAAAATAGGAGAATAGCCCAAAAAGCTGGTGCAATTTTCTAAAAAAAACATGGGGTTAAATTTGGATTATCCAGATTTAACCCTTATCTTTGAACCAATAAAAAAAAAACTATGAAAGTAACAAAAGTTTCCAACCTCACGGGTAAGGAACATACCCTTGAACTTCCAGTTACGGAAGAACAACTACGGGAATATTATGAGAATAAGGCTCACATCCAAAATGTGTTTCCCAATCTTAGCCGCGAGGAAAGGGAATTTATTAAAACAGGTATAACACCCGAAGAATGGCAAGAAATTTTTGGTTGAATAATATTTTTGAATGGGGGGAAATTTTCCCCCCATTTTTTTTCTTGTTTCAAAAATAAGTTTTATCTTTGTATCATCAAATAACCAAACAATAAAATTATGCGCGAATTAGCTGCAAAAACAATCGTAAAATTGGGTAACTCAATCAACCAATTATTCAAAATGGAGTTTAACGTAAATGAAACGATGGAATGGGTTAAAATTAAGCCCATTATTTTCATGTCATGGGGTGTTTCCCGGAGGTTAAATTTTTCAAACAAAGCCCTTTGTTTATTGGTGAATGGTAGGTATTTTAAGTCTTGGGTTGTTATAACCCTTGATTACAACGATACCTATACAGTAAGTTTCTTGAAAAAAGATTTAACGGTTAAGACTCAAATTCAAGAAGTTTATTGCGACCAATTAAACGAAATTATAGATGATGCGATTGAAACAAACCCGAACTATCTCAAAGAATTGATTGCGAAGTAAAAAAAAACGAAGGGTTAAATTTGGTTATTCCGAATTTAACCCTTATCTTTGTATTAACAAAAATATAATAACATGAGCACACTAAAAATCGGCGACAAATTATGGCATCCGTGTAGTATTGATATTATTGAACATAAAGTAGTTGGTATTCGACAATATGAAGGGTTCACCCAATACGAAACAAAAGCAGTTCATAATGTGGGTGCATCTGGAAAAGTAGAGTTGATTATCGATGAACGAAACGGCAAATTTAGGTTTGTTGAATTACTAAACGGAAATGAATATGCTAGCGGTTTGGGGGATTTTGTTGAGGGTTTTTATTACCCAAACAAAACAACAGCTAGAATCGAGTTCTATGAAATTCATCGTGTTTCTGCTTGGAGTAACATGGAAGAAAAAAAGAGGTTATATGAAGAGGCTAAAAAAAGGTTTGACCAGATTGTCTTATTGGTTAAAAACCTAAAGGAAGAATTGAACTCAGATTCTTTGAGTAAATAAAAATAATAGCGGGTTAAATTTGGTTATTCCGAATTTAACCCTTATCTTTGTATCAATAAAAAAATAATAACATGAATAACAAACACGTTTGGGAAGGTTGGACAGTTCAGGATTTCATTGATGCACTCGAACCAACGTTTAATGTGATAATGGAAGAATCCAGTTGGCATAAACCTTTTGAAACAAAAGCCGAAATAAAAGCGTGGTGTATGGAAAACCAACCATATTACAAAAAGCATATACCCGAAGTATTTTCTTATTTTAAGAAAAAAGCCGGATTCTAAAAAAAACAAAGGGTTAAATTTGGTTATTCCGAGTTTAACCCTTATCTTTGTGTCATCAAATAACAATTAAAACATAAGATATGGAATTCACTGTTTCAGTAACGTTTGAGTGTATGACCGCTAAAGACCCGTTGGATGCAGCTAAAAAGGCTGCAAAGTGGCTTTTGGATGATTGTGGTGCGGAATTCATGATTTACGATGTTGTAAACGAGGAAACAAAGGAAGAATTCACGGTCGATTTATCAGAAGAGTACGGGGATGCTGTTTTACCAAAATAAAAAAATATGAAAAAATTAGAGATTATTTTCGTTATTTTTATGTTAATCTTTTGTTTATACTGTTTTGACCTTGTCGCAACTAAAAAAAATATTATGGAAGTGACAATAGTTAAAATGGTTGAATACCCGAGGAATAATGGTGTGAGTTACCTGATAATCGGTAAAGGTGCAAAGAGCAAATATTACGAGATAGAGTTAGACGTTCAAACCTATATGGGTTTAAATGTGGGTGAAAAATACAACATGACTGTTTATTCAGGGGTGTTAAGTGGTAAGACACATAAAATAAAATGATTCATGTGCAATTTTTAGGCGGGGGCTATGCCCCTGCTTTTTTCGTTCAAAATATTTGGATTATTCAGATTTAGATTTTATCTTTACCTTAATAAAACAAATGACTACTAACAATTAAAAAATAAAAAATATGAAATACAAAATTTTCAAAGAAGATGGTATTTATACAGTTTATTCGGGGTACATAGAATATAATAATTGGATTAAAGAAAATGTTGAATTTTATAGCAGTAATCTTGCTGATTGTTATATTTGGATAAAAGCCGTACAAGAAAACCTTATAGAATTTTAATAAATGGTCAGGTGGCGGAATTGGTAGACGCTGACGATGGGTGAGATAACATCAACAATGTATCCCAAAGAATAAATTTACAGGTTCAAATCCTGTCCTGACACTAATGGTTTAAGTCCCTAAAGTTTGAGATGTGACAAAGCATCTTTATCAGAAATGATACCTCAACATAAAAACTTGGGCAAAATCCTCTAACAGGAAACTGGAACAGGTTGACAGCTTGGAAAGACAGGCAAAACGGTCAGAGAAGCATGATTAGGTTATATGCCCTGCCACCACAGGAGATAGCAGGTTCGAATCCTGTCCTGACCGCAAAAAAAATTTCAAAAAAAACTTTACAATATAAGAAAAAGTTCTTATCTTTGTCTTGTTGAAATTGAATGATGGGTTTAATCGGTAAGAGGGGTGCGGTCGATTACGCTGCCGCGCTAACTGAAGTTTGTAATTACCCCCATAAAGGGTATCCCTTGTTGAAATCAGCGATTAGCTATCGTTTATTAAACAGGTTAAACCGATTCACGGAGCGTAAATATCCGATTTTTAGGGGCTCTCAGGGCGACCCCCTCCCATCTTCAATTTCAATAAATAGAGTGGTAGCGCAACTGGTAGCGCACTTGATTTGGGTTCAAGAGGTTGCGGGTTCGAGTCCCGTCCATTCTACTATTATGGTGTTATTCCCTTGGGAAAGGAATTGGAGTAAATCAACATAAGACAGAGGGTTTCTCACCTTTTTTAAAGGTCTCGATTTCGATGCTTTTAAATTTTAAGATGTAGGTTGAGGGTACCAATTTGTGAACCCTATGGTTTTGCGTAGTAGCCCGGTAGGGGGTTTTTATGGTGCACCGTGTTTCTGGTTCGAGTCCAGCCTACGCAACAAAAAACATACTCACTATGGTCGTTATTAAAGTGGGTGTGTTTTGTAAGAGAGAACGACCCGCCCGCTACTAGTGCAGGTGATTGAGTGAACGCAACGCGAAGTGGAACCTGCTCAATTTTTTTTTACGTTTTAAATTTATTTTCTCGTTAAATGTTTTTATCTTTGCGCCAACAAAAAATAAAATGATATGGATATAACGATTCCATTGCATTTCAAAAATATATTATATGTTTGCGTGAAATTTATATGGAGAAAGTTTAATAAAACGAAAAAAGTTATTATCTTTGTGTTGTTATTAAGCCATAAAACAAAAAACAATGGAAGTAAATATTAATTTCTTGTTGTCACATACAACAGAAGAGTTTAAGACTTTTATAGAAAAGTCTGAACCCTTTTTAAAATACAATGATTCGTTTGCGTCTCGCAAACATCACATAAAACACGTAAAAAAAGTGATTAAAAATCACAAGCGTGATATGAAAAAAATGAAAGATAATGATAAATTCAATGCTTACACAAACTTGCAATATCTAAAAGCATATTTATCGTTCATAAAAATATGAAAAGTGAATAAAACGGTCAGGTGGCGGAATGGTAGACGCAAAAATAGAATTAGGAAGGTCGCAACCCCTTTACAATTTACAGGTTCGAATCCTGTCCTGACTGCAATGGGTTTAGTTTAGTTCTCTGATGAGGGGTAAAAACAAACCAACCGACGAGGAAGGTAAGTACCTGAATTAACAGGAACTCAGTAAAAGTTTTGATTTTTAAACACATAATTTTAGACCTATGGACGAGATGCACAATTACAACCAACAACCTACACCAAACCAATTTTTAGATACTAACCACTTTCCGTCGGATTACGTTGGAAGTATAGACCCAATTTATTGGCAAAACCCGATTGAAGAATTACCAAATATAGATGCGCGTTGGGGCGCGATTTTTGAAACCATTAAAACATATATGCCGATAAATTACCAATATTCTGAATTAGCAGCCGCGCGTTGCACCATCGAAATAATAAAACTTTTAGACCTATAAAATAAATCAATTAAATAACTATGGATATTAAAAAAATAACCGATAATCAAAATAATTTTCAAGTGTACTGTCTTAAAGAAGTGGCAAAAGAAGATGTAAAGTACACTCACTGGTCAAAAGGATTGACAATGTATATTATAAAAGACGGTCAAAAAATCGAATTTGATTCTGAAGAAATAACCAAAATTGTAAAGGCATTACCTAAAACAATAGGTGGTTCGTATTAACATAAAAAATACAGCTTAAAAAGACAAGCATTGGTCAGGTGGCGGAATGGTTACGACAAGTGGCGAAACGAGAAGAAAGGGAATAATGCTTACGAGTACCCCTCGCTTTCTAAAGGAACACATAGATGCAGGTTCGAATCCTGTCCTGACTACTAAAAAAGTTTTCATTTTTGTAAATCAATTAAATAATTATGGATATTAAAAAAATAAAAGAAATAGTAAACTCTTCTTTACCGGAAAGCTACCAAGAGAAAGCTATTCTATCTGTTTTAGCTACGGATAAAAAAGTTATTCCGTATATCATGGAAATTCTTGACTATGAAAGAGAAACAAATAGTGAAATTATTTTGGATTTTAATGTCGAACTAAGTAGAGCTTTGGTTACATTAGAGGATGCAAATGTTAAATCAAACAAGAAAGCTATCTTAGACCCTAAATGGGTTGCTGGAGAGGTGCGAAAGCATTATCAAAAATGGCAAGAATTTATCAGATGTGGATTCTTAGTTGATGGACTTCCTTAATACAATATATATATACGGATATTTGATGGGTATAATTAACCGACGCTACTCTACTTTAGGCGGTAATTAAAAAGCTATGGTAGTAATAAAACTAAAAAATTGTATTCATCAAAATAAGAAGAAATAAAGCTTTACAATATAAGAAAAAGGTTTTATCTTTGTAGAGAAAATGGTCAGGTGGCGGAATGGCAGACGCAACATGGTATGGCAATACAGAGGGTGATGGTATAAGTCCCATCAGTGGTAAGTGACCTCTCTTAGTACAGGTTCGAATCCTGTCCTGACCGCTAATTAAACTAAAAAACAATGCCAACACACAAATTTATTATTACCATCATTGGCGGTACTTGGAATGGTACAACCATAACCAAATTTAGTGAACAAGATAAGAATCGAGTTATGGACCTTGTTAAAGAAAATTACGGGGTTGACTGTTCAGTAGAAAAAGTAAAATTATATTAAATCGGTTGAGTTGGTGGATATTTACGCTTGCCACTAACGGTTCGGGTATTGCCGAAGGCAGGGGTTTGAAAGACATAAGTTTCAACCTTGCACAAATGCCCAATATAAGTACAAATGATTAATTAACCGATAATGCCCTGCTTTTGGCAATACCTTGTTAGGTGCAGTGCTTCTCACAAATTTTGAAAAGATGATTGAAATAATTAAAGAGCAAGTAAAAATGCCAAGTCTAAGCACCGAAAGAAGGTTTCAAAAGATTTGTGTAAATAACAAATGGGAAGTGATAGATACTCACAACGAAAATAAGACACGATACAAAGGTGCTTATGAGGATGTGATGATTGCTTGTCATAATTTGAATAAGAAATTTTATCGTGATGGTGTTATTTAGCATTGCACCTAACTTCTAAATATCCGCAACTTCTGTCGTACTTTTTATATTGTGGATACCTAAATAAAGGAACAATACATAAAGCTGTATGTAGATGCGAAAACTTAAAGTTTAACGTAACCTCTTATCATTTAATATCAATGTAAACAAAGTATTTATTTATAGGACATTTAGCTCAGTATTTGTTTGCACAAATTGTGATTAAAAAAAGTGAGGGTTAAATTTGGTTATTCCGAATTTAACCCTTATCTTTGTATCAACAAAAACAAATGAAATGAAACCGAAAATCAAAAAAAGAAATCTGGTCGAATATTCGATGCAGGTAGGTGAACATGGGGCAAAAGCTAGGTCTTTTGTCCATGAAGACAAGCGGAATAAAGCACAAAAAAAACACCCTAAAAAATACTTGGGTGAATTGTTAAACAACTAAAAACAAAAAAAATGAACTTTGAACTAACACTTATTATGGTCTCAGCATTTCCGTTCATTGTTTATAACTATATAAAAAATGAACGTCGAAAACGTAGGGAGCAAATTGCGAAAGAATATTTAAAAGATTTATTGAAATAATTTTTTTTAGGGATTGAATCCGACATTATTTTTTTGTATTTTTGAAAAAAAAAACAATGAGCGAAGTAATAACAAAAATCACAATCGAGGCCGACGGCGAAGGAATTAAAGGTGAAATCACATACTCTGATGATAGCAGGGTAGTGTTTAGTAGCTTAAAAAACAATTACGCTATTTCGCAAACTATTAAAAATGCAATAGAAAGAATATTTGAGGAATGAAAGATTATACACAAGCGAACAGGGTAATTTTAGTGGTTTGTTTGTTGTTGTTATATTGGGTTTTGAAGGTTGGTTTAAATGATAAGAAACCAACCTTCAGACCCAAAAACATAAAACAGATTAACTCGCTTCAGTATTTGAAACCGGATAGCACG
>Ga0172367_10006800_pt1 | contig 13304 bp, 11 predicted proteins | sample Lak10m_FD_114542 | JGI IMG/M metagenome (GOLD analysis project Ga0172367, IMG submission 114542) | Freshwater microbial communities from Kabuno Bay, South-Kivu, Congo - kab_022012_10m | ecosystem: Environmental > Aquatic > Freshwater > Lake | place: Democratic Republic of the Congo: South-Kivu...
TATAAACTGGCTTTTTTGAACTTATCCACAGCTTATACACATTTCTCTGGTGCCGAGGGGCAGGATCGAACTGCCGACACAAGGATTTTCAGTCCTCTGCTCTACCACTGAGCTACCTCGGCGTATAACGCTCTCTTTCTGTGCACGCTCAAGGATTCGAACCTTGGACCCCCTCGGTGTAAACGAGGTGCTCTAACCAACTGAGCTAAGCGTGCTTTTTCATTTTTTTAAGAATACTTTTTTTCGTGTGCCCAGGAGAAGACTCGAACTTCCAATCCCTTGCGAGAACTAGCACCTCAAGCTAGCGCGTATACCATTCCGCCACCTGGGCAAAAACTTTGAGCATTTTTCAATACTCAAAGGTCTTTTTTATGCTTCTACTTCAACTTCTTTTACTTCTTGTTCTTTTTTTGGAGCCACTTCTTCCTTCTTTACTGTTTTGAGAGAGCTCTTCTTCACAGTAATTTCTTTCAATTTCTTACTCAACACTTTGACAGATTTATCACGAACGAAATACAGTTTGGCTCGACGAGCACGAGTACGCTTGACGAATTCAATCTTCTCAATCTGAGGCGAGGATAAAGGAAAAACAATCTCTACACCGACATTAAAAGATACTTTGCGTACGGTAATCGTCTTGGAAGCACTTTGTCCTCCTTTGATCGCAATAATCGTACCCTGAAAAGTTTGAAGGCGTTCCTTGCCTCCTTCTTTGATCTTGCGAATCACTTTCACTACATCTCCAGCTTGTAACTCAGGAATATCGAGAGGTTTTCGCTGTTTTAAATTAAAAGAAATCAGTTTCTGTTCCATAAGAGTGTCTTCCTACCCAACAAGCTTTTTACAAGAAAAAGCACGAGCAAATAAAAAATTAAAAAGAAAAACCCTGATCTTTGTTATTGCACAAATAGGCTTTCCGAGTCCTCATCATCATACCCTGCATCTCTCGTTTCGTCAATATCTTTCAAGACAGATCTGAAATCTTGAGGGAGGGGGGCAGAAAAAGAATATTTTTTTGAAAAAAGTGTAAACTCCAAAGAGAGTGCATGAAGCAAATGACGCTTTGCTCTCACTCTTTTTTCGCGTCGTACATATTTGGGAGCATAGAGAGTATCACCTACCAGAGGGTTTCCGATAGAAGCCAAATGAACACGGATTTGATGCGTACGACCAGTAGATGGAATTATTTTCAAGAGATCACACGCCTCATAACGAGCGATGACAAAGTATTTCGTTTGTGCTTGACGAGCGCCCTCTGGAACAGTGGGTGTTTCCACTGCAAAACGTCTCAATTCACCCGAACGTCGTATGAGAGGTTTGTTGATTTCACCCGACAAAAACTCTGTGTGTCCGTAGACAAGAGCGAGATATGTTTTCTTGATTTTACGATCATGAAAAAGTTCTTTGAGGGCCTCAAAAGATGCTTGGGTACGAGCAATCACGAGTACACCTGAAGTATCGCGATCCAGACGATGCACGATACCAGGACGCAATATATCTTCACTGAGAGAACGCACTTCCGGATACTGTGCAATAAGTGAATGTACAACTGTTTTTCTTTCATTGTTTCCTGCTGGATGCACTTGGAGACCAGCTGGTTTATCAATAACAATGAGTTGTTCATCTTCATAGAGGACAGAGAGTGGGGCATCATAATACGGCTCTAAAAGAGGGGAAACAACAGTAAAAGCTTCTTTCGGAAGAGTTATTTTGTCATGAAGTTTTACTCTATAGGTAGTTTTTACAACCTTTTCGTTTACAAGAATCTCTTTTGTTTCTGAGAGAGAAGCCATCATTTTTCGAGAACAGTGTATTTCTGGTAATTTTTCTTGCATCAAATCAAAAAGAGCCACATCAAGACGCTTATCAACGAGATGTCGTGGTATTTCTAGAAAAATATTTTCTGCTGATGCTGGTATATTCATAAGGATCTCCTCCTACACAAAAAGAATGCTTTCAAGTATACTATATGGTATTGGAAACAAGAGCAAGAGGAAGAGATCTCTTCTTTTGTTTTTCAAATACATAATTAAAAATATATATTTATTTTATGAAAATTGCTTTTTTCGAGACAAATCAAGCTGATCAAAATTTCCTTGCTCCTCTTTTCCATGACCACGAAGTGGCTTTCTTTACCGAACCACTCACAGAAACAAATGTTTCTGATGCACTGCAATATGAAGTCATTTCTGTTTTTATCTATTCCTCCATTACCGCTCAAGTTATTGAAAAACTTCCTCATCTTCGCTGTATTGCAACACGTTCTACAGGATTTGATCATATTGATGTCTCTGTATGTGAACAAAAAAATATCACTATTCTCAATGTTCCTTACTATGGGGAAAATACTGTCGCGGAGCATACTTTTGCTTTGATACTTGCGCTCTCTCGTAATGTCCATAAATCATACGCTCGTGGACTCAAAGAAGATTTTTCTATTGATGGGTTGATCGGTTTTGACCTCAAAGATAAAACGCTCGGCGTAATCGGGACAGGGCATATCGGACTCCACGTGATTCGTATCGCTAAGGGTTTTGGTATGCATGTCCTGGCTTTCGATGTTTTCCATAACACTTTTCTTTCTGAAATACTCCATTTCAACTATGCATCACTTGATGAAGTATTGGCACAATCTAATATCATCACCCTGCATACCCCCTATAACGAACACACGCATCATCTCATCAACAACGAAAGCATTCAGAAAATAAAAAAGGGCGCTCTCCTCATCAACACTGCCCGTGGTGGACTCGTCGAAAATGATGCTCTTATTCGAGCACTCGACGAAAAAATTCTTGCAGGAGCTGGTCTCGATGTCCTCGAAGGAGAAGAATATATCAAAGAAGAAAGTTTTTGTCTTCAAGAAGATTGCACTCCGCTTCGCACACGACAGATAGAACAGAATAAAAATCTCTTGAGTCGTGACAATGTCGTCTTCACTCCTCATATCGGTTTTTATAGCGAAGAAGCACTTATGCGTATCCTCGAAACGACGGCAAATAACATTATTCAATTTGCTCTCGGAAAAAAAGAAAATCAAGTCTCTCTTCCTCCTCAAAATCTAGCTTCAAAATAAAAGATTTCCTTGTTTTTTTCCTCCTCCATTCTCGAGGAGGTTTTTTCTTTTTCTTGAAGAAAAAAAATTTTTTCTCTTGTATACAAAAAAATATACATACCACTATATATTGTTGAAATTAAAAAATAAAATAATAAATTGCTCTCCTTTACTGGCTTAGAATAAGGAAAGTTGACACATTAAAACCAACCATTTATTATAGGGAGACCCCTTTAGTATTTTAATCAATGAGTAACAACAAAAATATGCAAAAAGAATCATGCTGTGGAGGCGACTGCTGTGGAGAAGAAGTATGTATGGAAAACTCTTTTTTTCCTGTCATTGGAAAAAATGTTCCTAATCTCGAATTTGATTTTTTTCAAAAAGAAAAATTTCATAAATCACATTTTTCTGACTATCGAGGAAAATGGGTTATCGTATTTTTTTATCCTGCTGACTTTACTTTTATCTGCCCGACCGAACTTGAAGAGATGCAAAAAAACTATGCAAAGTTTCAAGAGCTCGGTGCGGAAGTTCTCTCCGTTTCTACTGATACGAAATTCACTCACAAAGCGTGGCACGATCATTCTCCCGCAATCAAAAATATCGAATATCCTATGGTCGCTGATCCGACAGGAGATATCGCTCGAACATTCGGTGTCTATATCGAAGAAGGTGATGACAAAGGACTCAGTCTTCGTGGAAGTTTCGTGATCGACCCAGATGGAGTGCTCCAAGCGTACGAAGTCCATGCCAACAATGTTGGACGTTCTGCTGACGAACTCCTACGTAAATTGGAAGCAGCTCTCTTTGTCAGAGAGCACGGTGGAGAAGTCTGTCCTGCCAACTGGAAACCAGGATCTCAAACCTTAAAACCTGGCATTGAACTCGTTGGAAAAATATAAATCCACTCTAAAACACTCTCGTATGTCAATGCTCTATACAGCAAAAAATTTCCAACATTTGCTCGGAATCAATGGGTTGAGTGATACTCTCCTCACAAACCATTTCAGTCTTTATGAAGGATATGTCAAAAATACGAATACTCTCATTCAACTCCTCGCAGAAAAAGAGATTGGAACACCAGAATATGCTGAATTGAAGAGGCGTTTCGGCTGGGAGTGGAACGGTATGCGACTCCACGAACTCTATTTTGAAAATATGTCTATAGAGTCTTCTTCTCTAGAAGAGGGTCAGCTCAAAGAAAAAATAGAGGAGACATACGGAAGTCTTGAAAATTGGAAAAAGATCTTCACTGGAATTGCCTCTCTGCGCGGTATTGGCTGGGTCGTTTTATATCAAGACCCTGTAAATAAAGCTTTATTCTCAACATGGGTCAATGAACATGATCTCGGACATTTGAGTGGATGCACACCGCTTCTCGTTATGGATGTTTTCGAACATGCCTATATGACAGATTACGGTATCAAAAGAGCTGATTATATCGAAACATTTTTTCGATCTCTTGATTGGAAAGTAGTAGCAAAACGCTTCAGTAATTAATAAAAATCAATATGACTCTGACTCAAGTAAAACGACGAGATGGAAAAATAGTCCCTTTCGACAGATCGCGTATCGAACATGCTATAGAAAGCGCCTGTGATGCAATAGGAGAACTCGAAAAAGATTTTATTCCTGCTCTCACTGATGAAATTATCAATGATATCGTGACAACCTGTGGTGATGATCCAGAGATGCATGTCCCTTCAGTAGAAACCATCCAAAACTTTGTCGAGAAAAATCTCATGAAGGAAGATCGGTACGAAGTCGCCAAAGCCTTCATCTTGTACCGTGAAAAACAAAATGAGAAGCGAGAAGAGTACAAAGAACAATTGATTGAACAGTTTGAGAAGCACTCGATGAAAGTGATCAAGGCCAATGGGAAAAAAGAACTTTTTGATCTCAAAAAAATCAAAAAAGTGTTTGATCGAGCAGCTATAGGATATGAAAAAGAGTGTTCTTTCAAAGACCTTATTGAAGCGTTTAAGAAAAATATTGTTGATGAAATCAAAACTTCTGACATCAGCAATCTGCTCATCAAGACGTGTGTCGACCTCGTAACAGTGGAAAATATCGCGTGGCAAAATATTGCTGCACGCATACTTCTCGGCGATCTCTACAAAAAAGCTCGTCGCAACAGAAACCTCGAACAAAAAGATATCTACAGTCCAAAAGCCTTCAAAGCTCACTTTGATGACTATATCAAACGAGGACTCTACTTCAAAAAATTCTACGACTATTATTCTGAAGAAGATATCTTATCCGCAGGGAAACTCCTTTCTTGTGAAACAGATCTCAAATACGAATATACAACGATTGTTTCTTTTGCAAAACGCTATCTCCTCAATCCAAACAAAGAAGTACGAGAACTCCCACAGGAAATGTATATGGCTGTCGCTCTCTTCTTGGCCATTCCAGAAAAACAAGAGGATCGTCTCAAGTTTGCTTTCAAAATATATGAGCATTGTTCCAAACAACGCATATCTCTCCCGACACCGACACTCTTGAATGCTCGGACAAACTATCATCAACTCTCCAGTTGTTTCAAAATAAATGTCAATGATGATCTGCGAGATATTTATCACGCCATAGAAAATATGGCTCAGATATCAAAATTTGGTGGTGGAATAGGTGTTTATCTTGGGAATATTCGTTCTCGAGGAAGCGCAATACGAGGAATCACTGGTATGTCTGGCGGAGTCAATCCGTGGATAAAAGTTATCAACGATACAGCTGTTGCGGTCAATCAGCTCGGGGCTCGTCTCGGCGCTATCTCTGTCACTCTCGATATTTGGCATCATGACATCTACGATTTCCTCGACTTACAGACAGAGACAGGGGATATTCGTTCCAAAGCCTTTGATATTTTTCCTTCCGTCTCTATTCCAGATCTTTTTATGAAAAGATTGGAACAAGATCTCGATATCACACTGTTTGATCCTCATGAAGTAGAGGTTTTCTACGGAAAAAGAATTCAAGACACGTTCAATGAAGAGTTTGAAACTTTTTATGAAACACTCGAAAAAGATACTCGATTGACAATGAAGAAGGTAGTCAAAGCAAAAGATGTTTTCAAAAAATTGCTGAAATCTACCGTAGAGACAGGGATGCCGTATGTTTTCTTCCGTGATACTGTCAATCGACTGAATCCGAATAAACATATCGGAAATATTTATTCTACCCAATTGTGTACTGAAATTTGTCAAAATACTTCAACAACCAAGTTTATCGAAGAAACTCTTGAAGATGGAAAAGTAATTATTCGTTATGAACCCGGAGATCTCGTCGTCTGTAATCTCGCTTCTATCAATATCGCTACCGTCTACAAAGAATCTGTTATTGCTGATGTTTTCCCTGTAGCTATGCGTGTTTTGGATAATGTCATTACGCTGAATTATTATCCTGTCCAAGAAGCCAAACGAACAGCGATGCGATACAGGAGTGTCGGACTCGGATACCCCGGACTCGCAGAGTATCTTGCTGTACGAGAACTGGCTTACGATAGTGAAGATGCTCGTCAGGAAGTCGATCGCTTGTTCGAACGCTATACATATCACACCTATCGTGCTTCTGTCGATCTCGCCAAAGAGCGTGGACACTATGAACTCTATCCAGGAAGTGAATATTCAAAAGGCATCTTGCTCGGACGTACAGTAAAATGGTTTGAAAAACACACATCGTTCGGAGATGATTGGAAACAACTCTTCACTGATATGAAGGCCTCTGGTGTACGCTTCGCTTATCATACGGCTCCAGCACCCAACACTTCGACCGCAGGTATCGTAGGCACCACAGCAGCCCTTCTTCCTATCTACAAAAAGTTCTTCATTGAAACAAACCTCTCTTCACCGACGATTCGTGTCGCTCCCAAACTCTCCAACAAGAACTTCTGGTATTACAAGGAATATATCAATATGAATATGAATGATGTGATTGATATGATTTCTGTCATTTATCCATGGATTGACCAGTCTATCTCTTTCGAATGGATGATCGATCCCTCCAAAGTCAGCCCTGCACAACTCTTCAATTACTATGTAAAAAGCTGGAAGCAAGGTATCAAAACAGTGTACTATGTACGTAGTCTCTCTGCTGAAATAAAAGAAAATTGTGTCAGTTGTAGTGGATAAAAATGTCTCAATAACACACAGACACTCTCTATTACCCATCTATCTCAAAAGTTATGACGGAAGAAATGAAAAGAAATCTCCTTTTTAATCCAAAAGGGAATGATGAAGTCGAAAAAAGAACCATTATAAAAGGTGCCACCACAGGATTATTCAATTTAAACGCGACCAAATATCCTTGGGCAAAATCTCTCTATCAAGTAATGATCGGAAACTTTTGGGTCCCAGAAAAAGTTTCAGGACTCAAAGATGATGCACGTACCTTTCATACTGATTTGAGTGAAGAAGAGGCTCGAGCTTACAAAGGCATTCTCTCCTTTCTTATTTTTCTTGATTCCCTTCAAACAGTCAATCTCCCTCACTTTTCTGATTACATCACTTCTCCAGAAGTCAATCTCATCCTTTCTATTCAGGCCTATCAAGAAGCTATTCATTCCCAATCCTATGCTACTATCTTGGAATCAGTGGTAGAGAGCAAAGAACGCGATGAGATCTACTATTTCTGGCGTACAGACAAGATTCTCCTCGAACGAAATAAATATATCGGGAAGATTTACGAAAATTTTATCAATGACCCTTCAGATAAAAATTTTTTTCATGGTATTGTTGCCAATTTTCTCCTCGAATCACTCTATTTCTACAATGGATTTGCGTTTTTTGACACCTTGGTTGATAGGATGAAGATGCTTGCTACAGGAAGAATGATCGCTTATATACGACGAGATGAACTCACTCACATTACCATATTTTCCAATATTATTCGTGAGATCAAAAAAGAATTTCCTCATATCTATGATGAGAAAACCATTCTCAAGATGATGTCTACCGCTGTCGATCAGGAAATAGAGTGGGGGAGACACATTCTCGGCAACCGTATTCCTGGCATCAACAGTGAAACGACGAGAGATTATACCCACTGGCTCGCGAACAATCGTCTCGCCATGCTCGGTATCGGCCCTCTCTACCCTCACGCGGTGACCAATCCCTATAAACATCTCGATCGATTGCAGGATCCCAACAGCGATAAAGGAAATTTCTTTGAAACAACAGTAGTGAATTATACTCAATCAAGCAGTATGAACGGAAGTTGGGACTTCTAAAGAACAAAAAAGAAAAAACTTCTCATACCTCTTTGAGAAGTTTTTTCTTTATACAAAAAATATGTTATACTCTCACTGTATCTTTTGAAAAAAAATAAAAACTATGTATCAAAAAAAATATTTTTTTCTTTTCCTTTTTTTCTTCCTTTCTTGTGGGATATTTTTTCTTCCTTACTCTGTGACATCCGCGGGATTGCAATACACGCTTCTGGAAAAAATTCCTGGTTTTTCCGATACCAGTGGGAGTGATCTGTCAGGGTATATTCTTGCCATTTACAACCTCGGTCTCGCAGTTGTCACTCTTTCTGCTGTATTTATGATTTCTATCGGAGGCTTTCTCTACCTCACGAGTGCTGGCAACACTTCTTCTATGGGCACAGCCAAGGGAATCATCTTTGATGCGGTCATCGGACTTGTCATCGCTCTTTCTTCTTGGGTCCTCCTCAATGTTATCAATCCCGATCTCGTCAATGTGAAGATCATTTCTTTGCCCCCTACTACTATTCCCGGAGAAGGACCTATTTCTGGCCCGAGTCCCGGAGTAACACCTGTAGAAGGAGGTAGTCAGGATCTTGCGAAACAAATCTCAGGGCTTAGAGTGCTTGCAACATCAGGAGAATGTTCTGCTCCTAATGGACAAGTATCCCCACAAAGTAACATAAACAGTCTCGCCAATGGAAGTCTTATGGTTGCCTGTGGACATCAATGCAAGTCTCTGGGTTCTAATGGTTGTACTAGAACGACTGGTGTAAATGAAACAATGCTTAGAGCAATTATTCGTGTAAAAGATAAACATGGTTTTACCATCACAAGCATCGCTGGAGGGGCACATGCTACAAATTCTGATCATTATAGTGGAAACGCCATAGATATATCTCCAGCAACTCAACCTCTCCTCGATGCTTTTATAGCAAATGGTGCTGTTAAAGACAATGGGGATAGAAGTGGGTCTTTTTGTGAAGCACCTAATGGTTCTCGTGTGACTTGCCCAGGTGGTGCTGACCATATTCATATAAAATTCTAGGCATGAAAAAAGTTTTTTCTTTTTCTCTCGGTCTACTCTTCCTTGTGCTTATTTTCCTCGGAGCATATAATTTTGTTTTCAAAAATAATGTGCGCGACCCAAAAGTCGCTACGAATGGAGAAACGGTTATAAAACAACAGGCCTCTACTGATGAAAAACCTCTCTCAATCAATATCTCTCTTGTTTTCAATGAAGATATTTCTGATGTCAGTGTCGCAGAAGATGGTTCTTTTTTTTATTATTCTCTGGATGATAAGGCTCTCAAAAAAGCCAATTCTGAAGGGAAAGATAAAACCATTTTACTCAATAATCTCCCAGGAACACCCTCACGTATCCTCTGGTCGCCCAAGAAAGATCAGGCTCTCCTTCTCCTGAAACAAGAAAATGGGGACAGTCTGTGGCACCTCGTTATTCTCGCCACAAAGACGCTCACTCCTCTCAAGGCAGAGATCTCTCGTATTGTCTGGGGGAATCTCGGCGACATTATTTTTTATCAATATACTGATTTTTCGAACGGAAAAAGAACCCTCAACAGTGCTCGTCCTGACGGGACAGGTTGGAAAGCAATAGCAGACCTTGCTTTCGATAGCTATATAACTCCCATTCCTCAAAGCTCTCAGATTGCATTCTGGAAAAAACCTAATGCCTTCGAAGCAACTACTCTGGAAACAGTGAGTATGAGTGGAGAGAATAGGAAGGTGCTTCTCTCAGAGAGATTTGGAGCTGATTATCTCTGGTCACCAAATGGGGAAAAAGTACTGGCAAGTACGAGTAGTGAAAGAGGTGGAAAAAGTATCCTCTTAAACAAAATGAATGCAAAAGGAGGAGAGTTTCAGAGCCTTATGACCCCAACTCTCATCACAAAAACAGTCTGGTCCAAAGATAATAAAACGATTTATTTCGCCCTCCCAGGATCTCTCCCAGAAAATAGCATTCTTCCGAACGACTATTTTGAGAAAAATCTTCATTCTAAGGATACTTTTTGGAAACTTGATGTGACAACAGGAAAGAAATCTCGTCTCGCAGAACTCAAAGAAGTGGCTCAAAGTTTTGATAGTTCTAACTTCATTCTTTCTCCGGATGAAAGCGCTCTTTTCTTTACAGATAGAACGACAAAACGCCTCTATCGTATAGATCTCTAACACACGTTTTCATCCCGCTCTTGTATCAATCCTAGTCCAATCATCATCCAAAAGAAAAAAGCGAGATCTGTCTTGAAAAACGGCGTGTCAAAAAAACCAATGAGAAGGAAACTCGTAAGGAAAGCAAGAAATAAAGCACTCCTTTTTTTTATACTTTTGTCTTCGGTCTTTTTTCTCAACAAAAAATGATTCTTGGCCCAAAAAATTATCAAAAAAAGAAAACTTATCAGTCCTATTATCCCTGTTTCTAGCCATAATGCCAGAAAAAGATTGTGTGGCTGAGGTACTGCCCATTCCAAATAGAGAGGAAATTGAGATTGATAGGCAAGATAGACTTCTTGAAAACGCCCAATGCCAATACCCCAAAAAGGATGTTCTTTGATCGCCTGTATCGCTACATCCCAAATCATTATTCGAGAAGCAATCGAAGATCTTTCTTGTAAATGCACGAGAGATTGCCATTTTTCACTTCCTGATTCCAAAAGAAAGAAGCTAAGAAGAATACAAACAAGCAAAAAAAGTTTTTGCATTCTCTGAAAGAGAGAAGTATTTTTTCTTTCAAGAAAAAGAAAGAAGAGCCATGAGAGGAATACACTGATCCATGCTGTATAAGAATGTGTTTGGAAAAGAACAAAAAGAAGAAGAAAAGCCCCTCCTAATGTCATATATTTCTTATATCGATCCTCTCGAGAGAAAAAATGTGAAAAAAAATAAGAAGCCAAAAGTACTCCTGGGGCTAGGAAAAAAGCGAGGTAATTCGGCGAGGCATACCATGCAGAAAGCCTCCCATCAAAAGTCATATTTCCTTGCACAAAATACCCAAGACTAGAAAAAGCAACACCACAAATACTGAGAAACCATAGAAGAAGCATCCTTTCTCTGTCTTTCTCTTCTGGTTTTGTTTCGATCCACAGCCACACAAAAAGAATTGGCACGAGAAACCATGTTTTGATCATACCAAGACCTGTCAATGAAAATGGATTGAAAAAAAACGATGTCACCACGCCGACACAAAAAAGCCCTATACTCAAGAAAAGCATTCGCTGTTTTTTGAGGCTTTTCAAGGGTGAAAAAATATTTTTGGTACATCCATAGATATATATGAGAAAAGATGCTCCTACGGGCATTTCGACACTATAGAGAGGTATTCCAAGGACTACCGTCTTCAAATGAGCAATCGGGAGAAGAAGAAAAGTGAGTGCCAAAAAAAATTGAATATATTTCCTTTCGGGTACCATAGAGCAACAGAATTATAACAAAAAAATATTCCTTCCAAAAGATTTTATTCTTTTGTTTTATTATACATCGCTAACGCCAAAAAGAAGAGAAGAAGGGGAAGAATATGTACTGAGAAAAGAGGTGTTTCGAAAAATGCATGGACTGAAAACAAGAGGAGTGCTGAAAATATTCCGAGAAAGAGGTATTTTTTTTCTTTTTTCCACCGTTGCCAAGAAGAAAACATTCCGAGAAGCAGAAAACCCACAAAAAAGAAAAGTCCTGGTATTCCTAGTTCTCCAGCAATATCAAGATATGTACTATGAGCATAAATAGGTTCTCGATATTCTGCTGTTGGCTTCACTTGGAGAGAATAGTTCCCTAAACCACTTCCAAAAACAGGATTTTGGCGAATGAAATCAGTAGTAATCTGCCACAAACGCAGTCTTTCTTTATTGGAAGTATCCGTAGGAGAAAAACTTGAATACAAACGATTCCCGATAGGGGTCAAGAAAAAGCACAGGAAAAAAAAGACACTAAAGAATATTGACCAGAGAAATATTTTTTTCTTTTCTGGAGAAGAAAGTACTGTCTGAAAAATAGAAAGAAGTGATCCTGCTATAAGCCCTATATATCCACCTCGCGAAAAAGTGAGGAGATCTGCGAGAAAAAGTATCACTGCTCCACCCCCAAAATAAAGGCACTTCCTTCCTTTTGATTCAAGAGCGAGAGAAAGAGTAAGAAAAAATGTCATCCCGAGAAAGAAGGAAAACATATGTGGATCAGGAAAAAATCCAGTAGCGCGTATAAGAGTCTTTCCAGAAATATTGACGAGAAGACTCGGATATTCTGCTACCACAGCACTAAAATTCGGTCCGAGGAAAAAAGGTAAGAGAGAATGTGTCCAGAAATAAAAGACTGCTTCAACACCAAAAAGAAACTGTGCAAAAAATTGAAAAAGAGAGATTCCTGCCGAGAGGATTGCTCCATATACGATGTAGCGTACCGCTTTTTCTCGAAACTTTTTTTCTTCAAAAGAAGAAATAAAAACGAGAAACAAAGGAAAAAAAGAGAGGAGAAAGAGTATTTTACGGAGTGCCCATTCTGTATTTTCTCCCCACATTATTGAAAGCGATGCCCAAAAAAGAAAAAATGTGAAAAAGAAAAGTATTTGAGGTCGTGGGAGAGAAATATTTTTTTTCAATAATCCGTTTATAAGCCAAAACAGAAAAAGAAAAACAGCTCCTATTCGGAGAAACGGAAGATCTATACCTCCTGTAGGGTGAAGTGCAAATTGAAACGGAAGAAAAAAAAGAAAAAGAAGAGTTAATTTTTCCAGCATATTCAGTGTGTGTGAATTCGAAATAAAAAATGAAGTATTGTGAGTGCTCTATTTTCCCACAGGGGTCTCTGTTTTTTATAATATTTTTTTTGAGAAAGATAGAATTGATTTTTCTGACTTTTTTTTGAAGGAGCACTCTGTCCTCCGAGGTGTATGAGCGATATTTCTCGTACTCTCACTACGACAAAGCCCTTCTCCCTCACTCTTTGACAGAGATCTACATCCTCAAAATACAAAAAAAATTGTTCATCAAAGCCGTTCAAAGAACAGAAAAGATCCTTTCGTATAAATAAACCACA
>Ga0172367_10006805_pt1 | contig 13296 bp, 13 predicted proteins | sample Lak10m_FD_114542 | JGI IMG/M metagenome (GOLD analysis project Ga0172367, IMG submission 114542) | Freshwater microbial communities from Kabuno Bay, South-Kivu, Congo - kab_022012_10m | ecosystem: Environmental > Aquatic > Freshwater > Lake | place: Democratic Republic of the Congo: South-Kivu...
AAGCGCGCGAACTCCTTCGAGCGCCAGAACGGCTCGTTTGGCGCTGGCTGGAGGAAGGGGCGGTCGTGGTGCAGTTGGCTCATGGGGGCGACATCCGCCTTCGTTCTATAGTCCGAGGATGGGGGTGGGGAACGGGGCGAAATGCGCAGCCCGCCCCGTCCACGATCGGCATATGTCCGGGCTCCGGGCCGTCCGGTGCGCGGGGTTCAGGCCGACCGGAGCAGCGCGGGCGACGCATGTGGTGATCCACGCTGCGCCGCCCGCGTCTGGCTTGGGGGCGACAGCGCCGCCAAGCGACCCTCAGCTTGTTTCGCCAGCCGTCACTTGCCGGCGCTGGCTCCCATGGCGAACTCGATCTTCTCGATCTCGAGTCCCTTGCAGATGTTCACCACGGTGTAGATGTCCTGCCACGGCACCTCCACGGCGCCGTCGATGATGACGGGCGTGTCGGGCTTGCCTTGCTTGACGAAGTCCTGGTGCGCGCCGTCGAGGATGCGGCGCAATTCGTCGTCCTCCGGCACCTCGCGGTGTCCGTACTGGCGCCGCGTCCTCTGCGTGTCCGCGTCCCAGAACAACGCGACGCGCATCTCCCGGATCTCGCCCGGGTCGGACGCGCCGCCGACGCCCTTGTCCTTCGGGAGCCACGAGGCGAACTTGCCCTCGAGTTGCTTGATCTTGAACGAGCACATGAAGAACACGCACAGGCAGAAGATCACGTCGACCATCGGCACGACGTTGATGTTCACCGGGTTGTCTTCGGCTTCTCCGCCGCCAGCCATGTCAAAACCTCTTGTCTAGTGTCGCGTGTGTGTGGGGGGGGGGGCGCTCAAGGCGAGTTGGCGGGCTTGGCGCCGCCCACCTCGACCTTGTACATGCCGACCGTGCCGCCGATCTCGATGACCCGCTGCACCTCGCCGTAGGGCGCCTTGCCGTCGGCGCGGATCAGGAGCTTCTTGGCCGAGAGGCGCTTGGGCGGGTTGGTGCCCGGCACGACCTCGTCCTCGAGGAACTCGTCCGCGTCGATCTGCAACTGCGTCTTCAACGTCTCGGGCGTGTGCGTGATGCCGCGCACGGACCAGATCCAGTGGCCCTTCTCGCGGCACACGCCCGTGTCGTTGATCTTGCAGTCCAGGTCCTTGTCGTGGTGGACGTTGACCGTGGTGGTCGGAACCTCCTCGTTCTCCTTCTGCTCCTTGATCTTGTCGGCCAGCGGCAGAACCATGTCGACCGACTCGCGCTGCGCCATGTCGGCGCCCAACATGAAGAAGAGCAGCAGAAGGAACATGATGTCGATCATCGGCACCACGTTGGGGGAGATGTCTTCCTTCAGCTTCGGTTGTTCCTTGCTCACAGTCTCGTCTCCTTGACAGTCTGGCCGGAGCGGTGCGCTCCGGGCGCGGCCTGCCGGGGACCACTACGGATCCCCGGCCCCCGCGTCAGGCCCTAATTACGTCGCCTGCCCGGGATCGTCGCGCCGGCGGCGCGCGTCTTCCCGGGCGCGGGCATCAGTGGCGATTGCCGCCGGCGCCTTCGGTGGCGAGCGGCGCGATCAGGCGCGAAGCCTGCAGGTTGATCTCGAGCGACAGCTTGGTGACGAGGTTCTTGTAGAAGAAGAACGCCGTCAGCCAGACGATGCCGATGAAGAGCCCCATGGTCGTGTTCACGAGCGACTCGTACACGCCCGTGGCGAGGTCCTTGGGCGTCGGGGCCTTCAGGTTCTCGATGACCTGGAAGGACGCGATCATGCCCGTCACGGTGCCCAGCAGGCCCAACAGTGGTCCGATGTTGCCGATCAGCGACAGGTAGCTGATCTTCGTGGTCATGCGGAACTGCTCCTGCGTGGCGGCCGCCTCCATGGCGTTGACCATCTCGCCGAAGCCGGCGTGGCGCATGCGCAGCGCGGCGCCGACGAGGTTGGAGAGGTAGCCCTTCTCCTCTTCGCACATCTCGAGCGCGGTGTCGTAGTTGCCTTCGCTGATCAACGCCTCGAGGTCGTTCGCGAGGGCCGAGGGCGCCATCTTCTCCTTGCGCACGTTGACGAAGTGCTCGATCAGCAGCGCGGTGCCCGTCATCGACGTGATCACCATCATGTAGCCGACCGGGCCGGTGGTCTGGAACAGCTCGAGCCAGGTCTTCTTGGGCGCGCCGCTGTCGGATGCCAGCGCGACGCCGGACACGAGCAGCACGGCGACGAAGGCCGTGGCGAGGTACTTCTTCAAGGTTTGGTTCATCGGGGGTCTTCTCGTTCTCTGGGGGGGGATGGGGCCGGCTGGATCCCGGCCCGATTCTGCCATTGTTCTCTGCCGTTGTTCAGTCGGCCCCGCGCGGAGTCCGCTCCGCGCGGGCGTTCAATCGTCGCTCCTTCGCGCGCGGCCCGTCACAGGCCCTGCAGGAAGGAGGAGTTCGGGTAGCGGCTGCGCAGCATCGCGGCGTGCTGGTCGGCGCGCTCCTTGTTGTAGCGCTTGCCCTCGGCCTTGCTGTCGATCTGCGACAGGAAGCGGAAGCTCTGCGCCGCGCCGGCGATGGCGCGCTCATGCTCCAAGGTCGAGTCGCCAGGCAGGGGCGGGTACTGCACGACGCCGCGCAGGAAGCAATACAAGGCGTCGGTGATCTTCTCGGCGTCGCCCTTGCCCTTCTTGCCTTCCTCGAGCATCAACTCGCCGAGGCCATTCCAGGCGCCGGCGAGGATGGCGTTGGAGGCGTCCTCGCGCGTCAGCGCGCGGAAGATGCCCTCGGCCTTGACCTTGTCGCCCGTGGCGGCGGTGCAACGCGCCTCGCCCAGCTTGCCGAGCTGCACGATGCGCGCGTCGAGCCCGGAGGCGGAAGCGGCGACTCCGTAGGCGGCGCGCGCCTTGGAGTAGTCCTTCTGCTCCTCGAACACGCGACCCTTCAAGACCTGCACGGCCTTGTCGAAGCTCGCGTCCACTCCCGCCGCCGAAGCGTCGCTGCCGAGCTTGTCGAGCGCCTTGCCGGCGTTGGCGAGGTCCTTCTTGGCCGCGTGGATGGCGACGATGCTCTCGCCTACATCCATCAGCCAGCGCGACTTGCCGAAGTCCTTGGTCAACGCCTCGAGCGTGCCCATGGCCTCGTCGAACTTGCCCAGCATCATCTGCGCGCGCGCCGTGTAGTACAGCGAGTTCTGCCGCAGCACCGGCTTCTTGGCGTCCTTGGCCAACGGCGCGAACGACGCGACGGCCTCGTCGAAGCGTCCGCCATCGAAGGCTTCCTTGGCGGCCACGAACTCCTCGGCGCCGTCGTAGGTGATGCCGTTGGCCGCGATCTCGGCCCACGGGATCAGCTTGTCGTCGCCCTTGGACGGATCGAAGGTCACGCCGGCGTAGTCTTCGGCCTTGACCTTGCCGGACTCGGTCTTGCCGTCCTTCAAGGTGATGGTGTCGGCGCGCGCGCCCGAGAGGAGCGCGAAGCACAGGAAGGCGGTCGTCGAAAGCGTCAGCTTGAGCTGCATGGGAGGTGGTGGGATGGGGGTCGGTGTACGGGGCGAGGCTGATGGTGGCGGCTTGGCTCGGTCGGCTTGGCGCCGGCTGGACGCCGGGCGCTACTTCGAATCGAGCTCCTGCTTCAAGGCGAGGAAGCGGTCCTTGAGGCCGTGCTGCTCGCCGTAGCCGCTGGTGGTGCGCTCGAGGTCGTTGAGCTGGATCTTGGCGTCGGAATAGGAACCCGAGGCCGAGAGGTTCCTGATCTGGTAGTACTTCGTGTACCACCAATCGCGCGAGGTGGCGGTCAACTCGCGAGCCATGACCGCGAAGATGGTCGAGGCGCGGCGGAAGCCGTCCTGGTCGTTGGCCGCGATGGCGGCCTCGTGTTCGGCGAGGCCGAGCTCGAGATAGGCGAAGAACAGCTCCTGCTTCTGGCGGATGACCGCGCGCTTCAACTGCTTCTTCTCCGGATCGTAGACCTGCTCGGTCTCGAACAGGCCACCGAGCACGCCGGCGGCCTTGGCGTACTCGCCCAAGTACCCGTAGCAGCGTCCGAGCTGCACCTGCATCTGGTAGCCGGGCACGAGGCGCAGGGTCGCTTCGTACAGCTCGGCGGCCAACGCCCATTGCTGCGTCTCGGTGTTCTTCTTCGGATCCCAACCCACGAAGGACAACTGGTCTTCGGGCACCGCGTTCGACTCGAGGCCCAGCGCGAACAAGCGCTTGGCGATCGGCTCGATCTCCGACACCTTGGGGTTGTCGGACTTGAGGAAGCCGCGACCGGCGACGGCGTAGTAGCGCGCCGCCTTCTTCTGCATCTCGTCGGCGTCGCGCGGCTTCTTCTCCTTGTCGCGCAACTCGGCGGCGCGTGTGTCCAGCGCGCTGCCCACGATGGCCGCGGCGGGGGCGATGGCCTTCGACTCGGGGTTGGTCTTGATCAGCGCCTCGAGTTGCGCGACGGCGTCGTCGAGCTTGCCCTGCGCGCGCAGCGCCTCGATGCGGAAGCGCCAGAAGTTGTTGATCGCTTCGCTGTTGGACGCGTAGGTCTCGTCGGCGCCCTGCAACAGCGGCAGCACATCGGCGGCGCGGGCCGTTTCCGGCGACAAGTAGATCTGCGCCAAGCCGATCATGGCGCGCAACGCCAAGGACTCGAAGCGCGCCTTGTCGTCGAGGTTCAGCGTCTTGCCACGCTGCACTTCGGCTTCGTTGCGCGCCTTCTTGAACAAGTCCTCCGCAGTCCCGTAGGCGAGCTTGGCCTCGGCGGCCTTGCCGGCCTTGGCGAGATCGCGCCCGCGCAACAAGTGGGATTGCGCGCCGGCGACGGTGGCGTCGAGGTAGACCTGCGAGGTCGGCGGGATCTTGGCGTACTCGGCCGCGGCTTCGGCGTATTGGCCGTCGTCCTGCATGCCTTGCGCCTCGGCCAGCTGCGCGCTCGCGGCGCGCGGGTGCGTGGCGTACTTGCTCGCCAAGGTCGAGCGGCGCTGCTCGAGGCGCTCGGTGTAGAACTTGCGCTTGCTCGACTTGTTCAGGAGGCGATAGCAATCCATCGCCTGGAACACGGCTTCGGCGCACTTGGGCTCGGCGCCGTAGCGCTCGGCGGCCGCGTCGAAGGCGATCGAAGCCTCCTGCAGCGCGCCGTTCTTCTTGTGGATGGCGCCGATGAAGAGCCAGGCGTCGACGCCCAGTTGCGCCTCCTTCGGATGGCCGCGCAACGCCGCCACGGCCTGCGCGGCGATCTCCAGCGCGCGCGCGTCGTCGCCGCGGTCGAGGTAGGTGCGGGCGATCGACAAGACCTTCTCGGCGTCCATGGAGGCGCCGCCGCCGCCGAGCATCTTGCCTTGCAGCTCGCGGCCCTTGGCGCCCCACGGACCGCGCGGGTCGAGCTCGACCAGCTTGTCGGCCGCGTCGCCGGCGGACTTCACGTCGCCCGCGGCGACGTGCGCTTCGGCCAGCGCCGCCAGCGCGGCGAGTCCGGAACGCGTCTCGTACGCGCCGGGGATCGTGTCGACGAAGTCCTTCATCGTCGCCGCCGCGCCGGCGTAGTCCTTGAAGTCGCGCTGCGCGATGATCTTCTGCAGCACCGCGGCCGCGACCAAATCGCCTTCAGATTGGCCGATCTGGAAGTAGCCCTTCGCGTCCTGCACGAACTGTTCGCGCATGCGGATGGCGTCGTCGAAGGCGCTCAACGCCTCCTGCTGGTTGCCCTTGTCCTTCTCGCACAGGCCGAGGAAGATCAAGCCTTCGTAGGCCCACAAGAGGTCCGAGTAGTCCAGGCCGAAGGCATTGAAGCCTTCGATGGCCTTGTCAATCAGCTCGGTCTTCTTGAAGTCGTCCTTCGGGAAGATCTGCGAGTGGTAGTAGAAGGTCCGCGGCAGGTTGTAGAGCGTGCGGATCTTCTGCTGCTCGAGGGCCGGATCGATCTTGGCGTCCTCTTCGCCCGCCGCGTCGCCCAAGGCGAGCCACGCGTCGTTGATCTGCATCTCGATCTTCTCGAGGCGTTCCTGCAGCTTCTGCTCGGCCTTCGAGAAGATCTCGTGGCCTTCCTTGCGGTACTGCTCGATCTTCGCCGGGTCCGTCTCCTTCTGCAGCAGCGAGGTGATGGCCTCGCCGAGCTTCTGGTAGACATCCGGCAGCGTCTGGATCGTGTCTTCCGCCGCGATCTTGCCCTCGTAGTTGCGCGCGAAGTCCTCCTTCTCCGCGAGGACCTGCGCCAGCGCGTTCTTGCGCTTCTCCGCTTCGGTCTCGCGCAACGCGAGATCGGTGCGGATGTCGAGCGCCAGCGCCTTGACGCCGATCTGCTCGTTGGGCTCGACGGCGCCCGATGTCTCGATCGCCTTCAGGAGCCTTTCGGCCAGCTCTGGATAGCCGGCGCGATACAGCTGCGTGGCGTAGGCGGCGTCGTTCTTGCCGAGCACCGCGGCGGACTGGGCTTGCGTCGTGGCGGTGAAGCCGGCGGCGCTGGCGAGGAGGATGGCCGCGATGCCACGGAGGAGGTGGAAACGTCGCACGAGTTGCGGTGGGGGGCTGGGGGCTCTAGGTCGGCGCGGGCGAGCGAAGCGGGCTCGTCGGCGCGCGTGGAGGGACTCGCGCCGCGCGACGTCGGAAGTCCGGCATCGCGCGCGCTTCGCGGTCAGTTGCGCTTGGCTCCGCCGAAGGCGTTGTCGTAGCGGTAGTAGACCTCGAGGGTCAGCACGTTGACCGCCGTCTGGTAGATCGGGCCGCCGTAGTGGCTGCCCCAGCGGTCGGGAATGATCCAACCACCGGTCTGGCACGAGCGCCGGTTCGGATCGGCTTCCGTCTTGCGGTCGTCGGTGCCGTCTTGCGTGGCGATCACCGCATCGACCATCTTCTTGTTCCAAGGACCCCAGTACTTGCCAGTCTTCTTGGGAGCATCGGGGCCGTCGAACTGGTTGAGCGCGATCGAAGCGTAGTACCAGTAGTAGTAGTCGACCGACAGGCGATCGCCGGTCTTTGAGTCCGGCTTGCCGGCGTCGGGCAGGTCCTTGACGATCTGCGCGGCCGCCAAGGGCAGGAACGCGTCGTTGGGGTCGTGCTCGACGAAGATGCGCACGCACATGCCCAGCGCCGACATCACCGCCGGGTGGTACGTGAAGTGGTCTCCGCCGCCAGTCACGGCCTGGCCGGCCTGCTTGGGATCGAGGTAGCCCACCATGCCGTTGTCGGCGGTGACGTACTTCGCGAAGGCCATGCCGCCTTCCATCGCGTCGTCGGGGACGTTCAGGCCCGAGAGCTTGGCCGACTTGAGGGCCATGATGCACCAGCCGGTGACCGAGATGTCCGAGTCGAACAGCTCGGCCTTGTTCTCCGCGGCGGCGGTGCCCATGCCGATTTCGCGCTCGACGCGCTGCAAGGAGTCGTAGCGCCAACCCCACTTACCTTGGCCGCTGGGGTTCGGGCGCTGGGCGGCCACCACGAAGTTGATCGCCTTCTGCGCCGGTTCCTTGTAGTAGCGGTTCTGCGACAGGCCATAGGCCTCGGTCAGGGCCATGGCTGCCAGCGACTCGTTGTACATGAACGGCTTGTCGCCGCTGGCGAACGAGCCGTCGGGGTTCTGCTTCTTCAGCAGGTAGTTGAGGCCCTTCTTGACCGAGTCGCCGACGACGTGGCGCTTGGCGCGCGTCGTGTCGACGATCGTCTGCTTGGCGTCGTGGCCGTAGCCGGCGCCCAGGAAGGCGAGCAGGGCCAAGGCCGTCAGGCCATCGTTGTAGTTGTCGGTGATGTGCGCCTTGGCGTCGAAGCAGGGCTTGTCCGCCGTGCAGATCGACTTCATGCGGCCGTACGACCACGAACCGTCGTCCGCCTGGTGGCGCAGCAGCCACTTGAGGCCTTCCAACACGGCCTTCTCGGTGCCTTCCGTCGGGCCGCCCGCGCGACCCTTCTTGGCGCCGGGGCCCAGACGACGGCCGCCGAAGGCCGAGGGCCGCAGGCCGGCATGGCCGACCGTGCCGACGCCGATGGCCGTGCCGCCCGTCGAGCCTCCCGACAGGTTGTCGACCGAGTCGGGATCGCCACGGTCCAGCGACAGGTCTTCGGGCACCGACTCGTTGGTCGGGATGTAGACGTCTTCCTCGAAGGAGACGATTTCGCGCTCTTCGTTCTTGGGGATCGCCTTGCGGTCGATCTGCTCGGGCGGGATCGGCAGTTCTTCCTCAGCCTCCACCTTGCGGGTGACGGCGACTGTCGTCGGCTCCTCTTCCTTCTTCTGCTCGTGGTTGGCGGTGTAGAAGACCGCCGCCGCCGCGATGACGATCAGGTGCAGGGCCACCGCCATGAAGATCCACGGTGAGTTGCGCGCGAAGTTGCGCAGCGTTTCTACCGGGTTGAAGCCTGCCGAGTCCGACATGTGTTGTGCTCCGCCTTGGTTCCGTAGTGGGCTGGGGCGTGGGGCTGGGTGTGAGGCGCGGGGCTGGGTGCAGGGCGCGGGGCTTTGGTGTGGCGTGGAGTGCTCCCTGCGCCGCGCGGGCTTTGGAAGCGAGTCCCGCGCGGCCTAGGCCCCTGCCGAGGCTTCGGAGTACTACCCAGGACGCGCCCGTTTAGTCTCCCGATACAGCCTCGCCTTTGGGCGACCCTACCTCGTGGGGGGAGGGATGTTACCCAATTCCCAACGCGGGACAACCGTCGAGGAGTGCGCCGCCTCCAGTGGGCTGAGTGGCGTCCGTGCCACCGCACTCATGGACGCATGGGGAACTCGGTGGCGACTTGGTCGCCGCCTCCCCGCGGGACGGCCTGCGCAAGCCGCCACGGCCAGCCCCAGTCTCCCAAGACAGCTCTGGCCCACACAGACAGAGGGCCGGGGCCGGGGGGGATGACGACCTGCACCGGACTTTGGAAGTGGCCGACGATCCACACTTCGCGCGCTTCACCGCTCCACGCCAGCTCGCCCGTGCGCACCTCGACGGTCCCCGCGACCGGCAGCGCCATGCTCCATTGGACGGCGTGCTCGGGGGCCGAGAAGGTGAAGGTGCGCTCGTCGCCTAGGGTAGGCGGGACCAGCTGGGCCGAGGCTTGCTCGGCCCAAAGCGCCTCGGCGGCGGGCGCGCTCGTCGCCCGAGCGGCAGCGGAGAGCGTGCGCGGAATCGGGCCGCTGTTCCAAGTGCCTTCGAAGCTGGCTTGGAAGGAACGCCAATAGGACGCGCTGTGGGCGAGTGGCGTGTGCGCGTCGCGACTGGGAAGCAGCGCTGCGCCGGCGACACCTCCGAGCGCCAAGGTCCAGCACAAGGCGCGTGGCACCCCTTCGAAGCGCGGGGCGGCCAAGGCTCCTAGGAGCGCCCACGGCACGGCTAGGGCCGCAGGGAGTCCTTGGCCGAAGGCTTCCGCGATGCCGAGCAGCAGGGGCGCGACCAGCAAGATCCCGAGGCACGGCAGGATCAATCCGGCCCAGCGCGTGGGCAAGCAGGTCAAGGCCAGCGTGCTGGTCGTGGCCACGGCCAAGAACGGCGCCGCGGCGCCGGGACTGGCCACGGCGATCAAGGCCGCGCCCGAAGACCACAAGCCGACGGCGCCAGCTAGTTGCTCGAACTGGCCCGCGCCACCACGCACGCCTCCCGCGCCGCGTGCGGCGGCCCAGAGTCCCGCACGCCGCGCGCACAGAGCCCCGAGGCCGTACGCCAAGGCTCCCAGGCCGACCGTCCACGCCCACGAGTGCGCCAGCCAAGGTTCGTGATCGTCGTGCCACCACGCGAGCAGCGCGACGAGTCCCGTGCACGCCAAAGCGGCGAGGCAGGCGGCCACCAAGGTCGCCAAGGCGCTGGCTACAGCCAGTCCCGCGGCGCGCCGCGCGCAAAAGGCGCAGGCGGCGAGCGCCAAGAGCGCCAAGGGCAGCACGCTTCCACCGCCTAGGCGCACGACATGCAGCCCCAGCACATCGCCGAACGCCAAGGAGTCTTCGTCCATGGCGCCCGGCGCCGCGCGCACGGCACCTTCGCCACGCCAACCAGCGGCCAGCGCCAGCGCCGTCTCGCCATGATGCTGCAGCGCAGAGGGGTCGCGGTGCTCGGCGTCGTCGAGCGGCGTGTGGTAGCGCGCGACGCCGCCGATGATCGCCGCGTCGAGCGCCGACATGCCCTGCGTCTGGTACACGCTGACATCGGTGTCGTTGGGCAGGCGGCGGAACACCTCCAGCGCGAAGGAGGTCGTGCTCGGACGCGGCGCGCAGCGCGCGTAGAAGTCGAGCAGCTCGGCTCGCGGACCGCTGGCCCGGAAGACGCGCGCCAGTCCGCTCGTGCCGCGCGCTTCGAGGTTCAAGATCAGCCCGACGCGCGGCGCCAGCGGATCGTGCGCGGCGAAGCGCGCGGCGCCGACGAGGTCGACCTCTTCGCCGTCACTGAACAAGAACAACACGTCGTGCGGCAGGCGCTCGCCTTGCTTGGCGCGCTCCACCAAGGCACGCGCGCACTCGAGTAGCGCCGCGCAACCGATGCCCGCGTCGCTGGCTCCCGGACCGGAAGCCACCGAATCGTAGTGGGTCGACAACACGAAGAGCGGCGCGTCGGCCGGTCCCGTGCCGCGCAGCAGCGCGACGATGTTCGCCACGGGCGCCACGATGCGCAGTCCATCGGCGCGTTCGCGCGCGTGCAGCGCCGCGTCGCGCCGCGCTTCGAGCCCGAGCTCGGCGAGGTGCGCCGTGAGCGCCGCGCCGAGCGCCGCGTGCGCGGGACTGCCGCTGTGGTGCGGGCTCGAAGCGCCCGGCAGCGCATCCCAAGTCGCGGCGGCGCGCACGGCGCTGAACTCGCCAAGTGGGGCGTCAGTCCCGCGCGGCGCGGGCGGTGCTTCGCGCCAGGCGACCAAGCACAGCGCGGCGCACAAGAGGGCGGCGAGCGCCCAGCCTGCGCGCTTCGCTCGTCCGCCGCCGGAGGCCCTGCCAGCCATGGGCTGCAGCCTAGCCTCTCGCGCGCTAGGATCCGCGCGCCATGCTCGATCGCTTGAAGAAGCTCTTCTCCTCCACGCCGCCGCCTTCCTTCCCCGACCTCGCCGCGTTGTCCTTCGCGACCATGGACAGCGGCCTGCAGGTCGCCGTGCTCGAGCCAGGGACCGGCCCCAAGCCGACCAGCGCGTCGCGCGTGCGCGTGCACTACGCGGGTTGGACCAAGGAGGGCCAGTACTTCGACGGGACGCTCGGAGCTTCGGGGCCGGCCGAGTTCGCGCTGTTCAATGTCATCAAGGGCTGGACCGAGGGCTTGCAGCAACTGGCGGAGGGCGGCAAGGCCGTGCTCGTCATCCCGGCGCAACTCGCCTACGGCTCGCGCGGCGCGCCACCGCGGATCGGCCCCAACGCCACGCTCGTCTTCCGCGTGGAGCTCTTGAAGGTGCTGTCGAACCCCGCCTGAAGATCCGCTTGGCGTGCCGCAGGAGCGGCTTGCACGCCAAGCGCGGCGTCGCGCGCGTCGCCTTGGTTGCCGCCCTTGGTCTGGGCGGGTACCCTCTTCTCCCTCATTCGCGGCCGCCCCCGGCGTCCGTGTCGCGCACCAAGCGCCGTAGAGGTCCCGGCCGAAGAGCCACTCCGAGGAAACACGATGTCCCAACTGACCGCGATGGAACTGCGCAAGGGGATGCTGGTCGACAACGCCAACCGCGTGTGCACCGTCATCTACTGGAACCTGTGGAAGAGCGACCGGCGCAGCCGCGTGCAGATGAAGGTCAAGGACCTGCTCAGCGGTCGCATCACCGAGATCACCGCCCAGGGCGACGACAAGTACAACGTGCTCGAGTCGGAGGTGATGCAGCTCACGCACAGCTACACGGACGGCACCGAAGAGGTGTTCTACACCCTCGACGGCAACGAGGAGTGGCGTTGTCCGTCGGTGGGCCTCGAGGATGTGCTGCGCTGGAGCGCCGAGAGCTACACCGGCCGCGTCGTCGACGGCAAGCTCCTGACCGTCGATCCGCCCGCCAGCGTCGTGGCGGTGGTCAAGGACACCACGCCGCCCATCAAGGGCGTGCTCAACGGGTTGAAGGACGCGGTGCTCGAGAACGGCATGACGGTCAAGGTCGGCATGGTCGTCAACATCGGCGACAAGGTGCGGGTCGACACCGAGACCTTGGAGTACAAGGAACGCGTCAACGACTGAACGCTGCGCGCCACGACGCGCTCTGGGCACGGGGCGCGTCTTTGCGCTTCGTCCACATGCACGGCGGCGTTCTGTCGCGTTTACTTGACAGTCGCGCCGGCCTCGCTCAGGCCCCGATCATCAACTTGCAAGCCGGGCAGCGCACCGGGCCTGCCGCGTACTCGTGCAGGCAGGCCGGACAGGTGCGCTGGTCGGAATCGAGGTCGACCACGACCTCCGCGTGCCGCCGGGCCTGCGGATCGAGCTCGTCCAGGAACTCGTCCTCCATGGCGCGGCTGGCGGCCTTGGCGTCGGGGCCCGCGACCGCGAGCCACAGCTTGGTGCCTCAAGACGAGCCGCAGCCGCCACCACCGGGGGACACGAGTTCGCTCTCGATGCCGCGCGCGCGCAGGCGCCGCTGCAGCGACTTCAACTGGTCCATGCCGCCTTGGGAGACGACGACCATGCCCGCGGGCACCCCGCCCGTGGCGCTGGAGTTCGAGTTGCAGGCCATGGGGGAAGTCTAGCTCGGCCGCGCGCGGTTGGTGGCGACCCCCCGACGCGGAGCCGCGACTCCGCGCAGCGCGCGCGAGCACCTCCAGTGCCGATTTGCCCCGCCTGCGCGGGCGCATTAGGCTTCTCGGGCGCGTTCCCGCCTTGTCGGCGGCGTGCGCCGAGGCGCCCCGAGCATGTCCAGCACCAGCGACACCACCGTCCGTCCGGGCGGTTCCGACACCACCACCGAGGGCCTGCGCGTCGTGGCGGAGGCGCAATGGTTGGAATCCGAGTCCGACCCCGAGCGTCGCCACTGGCTGTACGCCTACCGCATCGTGCTCGCGAACGAAGGCGAGCATCCGGCGCGCTTGCGCTCGCGGCATTGGATCATCCTTGATGCCGACAACCGCCGCGAGGAGGTGCGCGGCCCGGGCGTCGTGGGCAAGACTCCGCGCCTCATGCCGGGCGAGCGCTTCGAGTACACCAGCTCGTGCCCGCTCTCGACGCAGTGGGGCACGATGGAGGGCAGCTACACCTTCGAGCGCGACGATGGTCGCACCTTCGAGGCGCGCATCGGCCGCTTCTTCCTCGCGCCGCCCAAGCCCGCCGCCGCGCGGCGCTGAGGTTCAGCGTCCGCTCCACCACGGCGCGGCGCGGCCGCAGAGGCGCAGCGTCGCGGTGGCGCACAGGGCGAGGAGCGCCGCGGCGATCGCGATCGCGAGCACGTGCTCGAGTCGCGGCAGGAGCCCCATGCCGACGATCATGGTCGTCGCCGCAGCCGGAGGGTGGGGGACGTC
>Ga0172367_10006807_pt1 | contig 13291 bp, 11 predicted proteins | sample Lak10m_FD_114542 | JGI IMG/M metagenome (GOLD analysis project Ga0172367, IMG submission 114542) | Freshwater microbial communities from Kabuno Bay, South-Kivu, Congo - kab_022012_10m | ecosystem: Environmental > Aquatic > Freshwater > Lake | place: Democratic Republic of the Congo: South-Kivu...
CCCATCGAGTCGGTGAGGTCGCTGAGCTGCCGGCCCACCACCAACGTGGACAACGCATCGATGGCGGCGCAGCACAGCTCGTTGCCCTTGCCGATGGTGAACGTCATGCCGTGCCCCTCGTGCGGCCCGTCGGTGCGCAGCACCACGTACGCGGCCGAGTAGTCGGGGTCGGGATGGTTCGCGTCGGAGCCGTGCAGGAACGCCGACGTGCGCGCCCGCAGATCGTGGGTGGTGACCGAGACGATGGTGGTCATGTGACGTCCTGTCGGTGAAGGTGGTCCTGAGAACATAAGTTCTCCGGACACGGGAGGTCGACAGATGAGTGGACGAGTGGTGGTGATCACCGGCGCGGCCGGCGGCATCGGCAGCGCGATGGTGCAACGGTTCGCCGACCTCGGCGACGTGCCGGTGGGTCTCGACCTGGCCGACGGGTTCGACGTCACCGACCCCGACCAGTGCACCGCGGCCGCCGACCGCATCGTCGCCGAACACGGCCGCATCGACGTGCTGTGCAACAACGCGGGCATCAGCGCTGTCGGCGACGTCGTGCAGAGCACGCCCGACGACTGGCAGCGGGTCTTCGCGGTGAACGTCTTCGGCGTGGCCAACATGTCGCGTGCCGTCATCCCGCACATGCGCGCCGGTGGCGGTGGCGCCATCGTGAACACCTGCTCCATCGTGGCCAGCACGGGCCTCGTGCAACGCGCCGTGTACGCCAGCTCGAAGGGTGCCATCCAGGCGCTCACCAAAGCAATGGCTGCCGACGAGGTGCATCACGGCATTCGCGTCAACTGCGTGTCGCCTGGCACGGTGGAGAGCCCGTGGGTGCAACGCCTCGTGGCCGCCACCGACGACCCGGCCGCCACCTACGAGGCACTGCGCAAGCGTCAACCGATGGGCAGCCTGGTGAGCTGCGAGACCGTCGCCGACGCCGTGGTGTACCTGTCCGCACCCACCACGTTCACGACCGGCATCGACCTGCTGGTCGACGGTGGCATCAGCGGCATCCGCATCGTGGACGCGACATGACGCTGCGCGTGGCCCTGGTGGGTGGCCCGATGTACGACCACCTCTACTCGTTGCTCGAGGAGCACGATGTGGAGATCGTCGTCCACGCCGATCACCCCACGTTGAACCGCGAGGTTGCCGCAATGCTCGGCAGCGGCGAACGCCTCGATGTGGTGGCCACCCACAGCAAGTACGCGCCGTCGCAGGCGCACTGGTTGCAGCCACTCGACGGCTTGATCGACACCGGCACACTGGCACCGCTCGCCGTCGACCTGTGCCGCTTCGACGGTGCACAGATGTGCGTGCCCCGGCTGATCGACGTGCGCATCCTGTGGTGCCGTACCGACCGACGCGGACCCGCACCTGCCACGTGGGAGGACGCCGCCGAGGGCCGCGCGGTGATGGGCTTCCCCGGTCGCGAGTCGGGCCTGTTCGGCACGTTCTTCGAGCTCGTCGTCGGCGCCGGCGGGCAGCTGTTCGACGAGCAGGGGCGCCCCACCATCGAGTCACCCGAGGCCGTCGCCGCGGTCGAGATGCTGTGCCGCCTCGCGGCCCGTGCACCCGCTGATCTGCCCACCTGGCACTACGACCAGGTCGACCGGGCGCTGCTCGACGGTCGCATCGACGCGGCCGGCGTGTGGCCGGGCGGGTGGGGCCCCATCCGCGACAGCGGGCTCGCCGGCAAGCTCACCCCGCATCCCTACCCGGCCGGTCCCGTGCGGCGCGTGAGCTATGCGGGCTGCCACGCGTGGGCCATCCCCACCACGTGCGGCGACACCGCGGCCGCACTCGACCTGCTGCACGTGCTCACCAGCACCGAGGCCAACGCCCTCGACGCGCAGGGCGGCAACGTGTGTGCCGATGTCGCTGCCTTCGCGGCCGTGGAGCCCACCGACGACATCGACCGGCAGCGGCTCGAGATCACCCGCACCACCATCGAGACCGCGATGATCACCTACCCGCCGCACCCGCGCTTCCCCGACGTGGAGGACGCCGGCTGGCAGGCCATCCACGACGCGCTGCGCGGCCTGCGCGCCCCGGGCCCGGCCGTGCGCGAGATCCAGGCCCGCGCCGAGGCCGTACTGGGCGCCAGCTGACGCAGCGGCGTCAGCGAACCACCAACCACACCGCCGAGCCGAGCAACACCACACCGATCACGGGGCCCAGCCATGCCGCGCGCGCGACGTTCTTCTCGACCGCCATCACCGCCGCCAACGCGAGCATCCAGCCGAAGCTGCCCATGCCCAGCGCGAACATCACCATCATCAGCGTCCAGCAACAGCCCACGCAGAACCAGCCGTGCGCCACACCGAGGCGGAACGCCTCCCAGTTCGCGTTGCCGCCGTGCCAGTGCTGCGACACGAACACGAACGGCGAACGACACGAGGTGAGGCAGCGCTTCTTCAACGGCGTGAACTGGTACACACCCGCGACGGTCAACACGGTGACCATCACCCACGACACCTCCCCGTCGTCGGGCTCGGGCAGGACGCGGTGCAGCAGATCGTCGGCCACGATGGCCACCGCACCCACGAGGGTCCAGACCGCCGCGTAGCCGGCGATGACGAGCGCGACCAGCCGATTGCGTTCCGGCCGCGCCGACACCACCTTGCGGAACACCGCCAGCAGCGGGGCGGTGGTGGGCAGCATCATCGCGGCGATCATCACCACCCAACCGACCAGCACCAGCGGCAGGACGGCCTGGCCGTCGACGAGATCGTCGTGACGGAAGTACCTCCCCGACGGCGAGGTGCCCATCCACCACAACAACAGCCAGGCCACCACCGCGGGCAGCACCACGAACGCGACGAGCCACCGGCGCTTCGGCGCGCCCTGCTGTGACTGGAACGCGGACGACATCGGTCAGTCGGCGAAGCGGAAGGCACCGTGCACGGCGCGCTGGCCGGCGACGGAGAACGACGCGCCCAACTCGGGCACATCGGCGCGGTAGCCCTCGGCTGCCACGACCGCACCGTCGGCTGCGGCCGGCACATCGGCCGCGATGCGCGAGCCGATGATCAGGTGGCCGCCGTCGCGGTACTCGATGGAGGTGCGCTCCACCGCCACGATCTCACCGAGCATCTGGGCCAGATCGGCCATCGGGCCACCCTTCTTGCCCGACCACAACGCGGCCAGGGCGTCGGCCTGCTCGTCGGAGATGGAGTCGGGCAGGAACATCATCGACTTGACCGGCGTGCCGTGCTGATCGAGCGAACCGAGCATCGCCAGGGTGATGCCGCCCACATCGACACCGTCGACGTGGCCGCCTTCGATCTGCCACGCGACCACGCGGTCGCATGCGTCGCCGCTCGGCTCGTCGCCCGACCAGCAGCAGGCGCAGTTGACATCGCAGGTGCAGACCTCGAGCAGGCTGCCGTGCACTTCGTAGGACATCGTCGAACCCCCGTGTGTTCGTTTCCCCAACGGCGCGGTCCCGACGACGGCGCCAGAACCGAAAGAGTACTCAAGTCCTGGGTGCGAATGGGTCCAACGACCCATTCTGCGCGAGTCGTGGAACTCGCGACCGATGGCTGACGACCTCCTCCACATGAGCAGCACCACCCTCACCTCGACCACTGCGGTGTTCGAGCTCGTCCGCTACGTCGACGGCAAGGCCGTGCCGTACACGCCCTACCGCAGCGATTGCGCCGGATGCTGCGCGCCGGTGGCCGCCGTGGCCACGCGCAGCTGCTGCGGCGGCAGCTGACACGCCGTCGCTAGGGTGCCCGTCGTGGGCACGCACCAGCACGACCATCACCAGCACCAGCACCATCACCAGCACGGCCATCACCAGCACGGCCATCACGGCGACGCGTTCGACTGGGATGCAATGGCCGATCGGCTCGCACTCGACGCGGCGATCGTGGAGCCCATCACCCGCCAGGTGATCACGGAGCTCCAGGGATCGTTCACCCACGTGCTCGACGTCGGATGCGGCCCGGGCGCCGTTGCGATGACGATCGCCGAGTTGGCCCCGAACGCCACGGTCACCGCGCTCGATTCGTCGACACCGCTGCTGCAGCGGGTGCAGGCCCGCGCCACGAGCGCCGGCGTCGCCCACCGACTGCACGCGGTCGAGGGCGACCTCGAGCACGAACTCCCCCCGCTGCCTGCCGCCGACCTGGTGTGGGCCGGCATGGTGCTGCACCACGTGAGCCAACCGGTCGCCACACTGCAGCGGCTGCACCGTCAACTCGTCCCCGGCGGCACGCTCGCGATGATGGAGTTCGGCCGCGCACCCTCGGTGCTGCGCGACGACGATCCGCTCGTCACCTCCGGCACGTGGTCGCGGTTCCAGGCCGCCACCACCGCCTCGCTGAACGAGCGACTCGGCCTCGACCCGGTCGCGGTCGACTGGCCCGCGCTGCTCGCAGTGGCCGGGTTCGCCGACGTCACCGACCGCAACCTCGAGGCCGCGCACCCCACTCCGCCCAGCGCCACGGTGCGCGCCTGGCTGGTGCCGCACGTCGAGCGCGGGGTCGAGATGGCGGGCGACCGACTCGAGGCTGGCGACGCGGCGGCGCTGCTCGCGTTCGCCGCCACCGTGCCCCACCGAGACGACCTCGCCGTGGTGGCCCGTCGCCGCATCGTCACTGCCCGCCGCACCGCCGACTGACACCACACGCCACCAGCACAGTTGTGCACAAAACCGTCCACCGCGCGCTACGTTGGCCAGCGGTGGATGCCCACGCAGCTCCCGGTGCGCCCGCTCCCCTGCCGTCGTTCGTGGCGGAGCTGGCGTCGTCGATCCCCGCCGCCGTGGGGCTCATCGACGCGGCCGGCTACGTGGTGTGGGCCAACGACGAGTGCCGCGAGCTGTTCGCGTGGGACACGGCGGCCCACCCCCGGTTGCACCTCAGCGACGTCCTCGCCCCCGAGGTGCTCGCGTTCGCCCACGACACCCAGGTGAAGATGCAGCGCGGCGAGCTCACCGAACTGCGCGTGCAGTCGCGGTTCTCACGACTCGACGGCACCCACTTCGAGGCCCACACCCGCGGCAACGTCGTCCGCTTCGGGCCCGATGGCGAGATGGGCATGCTCGGGGTCGTCACCCCCATCGCCGGCACCACGTTCGATCATCCCTATCGCCGCGCGCTCGATCAGCAGCGTGAGCTGATCTGCGAGTGGGCACTCGACGGCACCATCATGTACTGCAACCGCGCGTACCGCGACTACTTCGGGTTCGACGAGTCGGTGCTCGGCCACAACCTGAACGAGTTCGTCGAGGCCGACGGCGAGACCGACGCCGACGCCACCATGGCCAGGTTCGAGGCGGGCGAGCGCACCGTCGTGGTGATGCGCCACTACGACGACGGGCGCACCATCGAGTGGGCCAACACGCTCGTGCGTTCCGACCACGGCGCGCCGGTCTCGGTGCTCGCCGTCGGACGTGACGCCACCGACCGTCTTGCGGCCGAAGCCGCACTGCGTCGCAACGAAGAGCGGTTCCGCACGATGGTCACCTACATCTGGGACTCCATCCTGTTGCTCGACCGCGAGGGCCGCCTGGTCGACGCGACGTCGACCTACCGCGCCGACCTCGATCATCCGCCGGAGTTCTGGGAACACACGTCGCTGTTCGACGTGCTGCACCCCGACGACCGCGACGCTGCGGCGCTCGCGCTGATGTCGCTCATCGAGCGCGGCCCCCAGGCCGAGGCCTGGATGGAGCTGCGTGCGCGCCGCCACGACGGCTCGTACACCTGGCTCGAGCTCAACGCAGCGAACCTGCTCGACGATCCGGCCGTGAACGCCGTCATCCTCACGGTGCGCAACGTGGAGCGACGCAAGCAGATCGAGCGCGAGCTCGCCGAGCGACACGCCGAGGCCGAGGCCGCGCTGCGCCGCCGGGTTGGCTTCGTCGCACAGGTGAGCCACGAACTGCGCAACCCGCTCCACGGCATGCTCGGCCTCAGCGAGCTGCTCGCGAACGCCGACCTCCCCTCGTCGCTCGCCGACGCAGCGTGGGCGCTGTATCGCCAGTCCACCACGATGCGGCGAATCGTCGACGACCTGCTCGACGTGGCGCAGCTCGAGGTGGGCAACCTCAGCGTCACCGTCGAGCGCGTCGACGCGCAGTTCGTGTTCAACGACACCTCGGTGGTGGCGCGTGAGATCGCCCGTCCAGGGGTGGAGGTGATCACCGTCGACCCACCCGCCGAACAGCGCTTCGTGATGGCCGACCCCGACCGGGTGCGACAGGCCGTGGCCAACCTGCTGTCGAACGCGTGCAAGCACACCGAGCGCGGATGGGTTCGCATCGAGGCCTCGCCCGGCGGCGCGCCCGGCACCGCCCGCATCACGGTGAGCGACACCGGCTCGGGCATCGAGGCCGGCGAGGTCGCCCGCCTGTTCCAGCCGTACGAGCGTGGCGTGCGCGAGGGCACGCCAGGCGTGGGCCTGGGCCTGGCCATCGTGAAGGGCACCATCGAGGCCATGGGTGGCACCGTCGGCGGCGCACCACGCGAGGGAGGCGGCTCGCAGTTCTGGATCGAGCTGCCACTGTCCCTCGCCGCAGTCGACACACCCGTGCGACCGGCCGCGGTCACGAGCGCCGACACCGACCGGTTCCCGTTCCGAGTGCTCGTCGTCGACGACGATCCCGTGAACCAACTCGTCGCGACGTTGCAACTGCAGCAACTCGGTGCCGAGGTCACCACCGCGTCGAGCGGCGAGGAGGGCTGGGGCCTGCTCCAGGTGAACCGGTTCGACGTGGCGTTCATCGACGTGCAGATGCCCGGCATGAACGGCCTCGACCTCGTGCGCCTCACCCACTCGCTGCCCGAGCCGAAGCCGCTGACGGCCATCATGACCGCCAGCGCCACGGCGGCCGACCAGCAGGCCGCCATCGACGCCGGCGCCGACACGTTCGTCACCAAGCCGGCCACCGCTGCCGACATCCGCACGGTGCTGCAGCAGCGACTGCACTCGTTGTCGAACCGCCCGAACCCCTGAGCCCCCGACTCGCAGGGGTGCGTCAGCAGGTGGCGAGTTCGGCCTGCGCGGCGGGCACCTCGGCACCGTCGATGGCGCGGCGCCAGTTGCGCGCCCGCAGCGTGAACAGCCAGAAGCCGACGAGGCCGATGACCGCGCCCGCACCGAACGCGACGCGCATGCTGAACGAGTCGCCGAGGATGCCGATGAACAGCAGGCCGCTGCCGTACGACACGCCGAGCGTCGCCTGCATGAGCGACATCACCCGACCGCGACTGGCCGGCGGTGCGTCGCGCTGGATGACGGCCGAGAGCGCGATGAACATCGACGACCACCCACCACCGAGCACCATCGCCACGGCGATGACCCACGCCAGGTTCGGCGACAGCGCGTACGACGCCAGTGCCACCGACACCGCGATGGCCAACCAGCCGACGATGGTGGAGCGGCCGTACCTCGCCGCGAGCATGGTGACGAGGATGCCACCGATGATGGCGCCGATGCCCTGCGCCGAGGCGACGATGCCCACCATGCCGGTGCCGCCGGCGAAGGTGCCCTGCACGTAGATGGGGATGAGCCCCATGAACGGCACCACGGTGGTGTTGAACAACGCCAGCATCACCAGCGCGTGCCAGCAGCCGGGCGTGGACCGCATCGCCCGGGCACCGGCAAGCAGACGCTCCTTCACCGTGCCCACCGCACCGTGCGGGCGGAACGGGCGACGCACGAGCGACACCGCTGCTGCCATCACCACGAACGAGAACGCGTTGAACCCGATGGTCCAGGCCGGACCGACGGCGAGCACCATCGCCGAACCGAGGACCGGGCCGATGACGCGACCGCTGTTCCAGGAGTACACGCCGAGCGACACCATCTGCATCAGCTCGTCGGCGGGCACGAGGTCGGGCTGCATCGCGGCATACGACGGCGCGCCCGTGGCACCCGCGGCACTGCCGACGAGGATGAGCAACGTGAGCACCCACGGCGTGCGCACGCCGAGGCCGAGGGTGACGGCGAGCGCGGTGGTGACCGTGGCCTGTGCCACGAGTGCCACGGCGAACACCTTGCGCCGGTCGTAGCGATCGGCGAGCAGCCCGCCGACCGGCGATGCGATGCCCTGCGGCGCGAACGTGGCGAGGGCCACGAGGCCCGTCTGCACGGCGCTGCCCGTGCCGGCCGCCACGAGGCTGCCGACCACGATGAGCTGCACCCAGGTGCCGATGTCGCTGATGACCGCCGCGCCCCACAGCAGGCGCACGGCTCGATGGCGCAGGGGGACGAACGGATGGTTGCTCACGACAAGCAACAGGCTACCCACGCACCGTCGCCGGTGCCGTGTGGTTATCGTGCGTCGTCCGACACACCCGTGCCGCGAACGGCGGCCTCGACGATGGCCCGCAGGTGCGGCCACGCAGCCTTGAACCCGGGGTGCAGCGGCCGGCTCATCACCTGGTCGAGCGGCACCCAGGCGACGGCGTCGGTCTCGAAGTTCATCGACGCACCGAACGTAGCGTGCACCTCGAGCACCACGGTGGTGTACGTCCAGTCGTCGGCGGGAGCGAACACGTACTCGCCCAGTTCGCGGTGGTCGGCGGGGATGTCGCCCACTTCCTCGGATGCCTCGCGCAGCGCCGCCTCGAACGGCGTCTCGCCCTCGTCGATCGCGCCGCCGGCACAGCTCCACGTGCCGCCCTCGTGCGCCATCGCGGACCGCTGCTGCAGCATCACCAACGGACCCTGCACGTCGTCGAACAGCAGGAACAGCACCCCGGCCGCGCCGAACACGCCCCAGCGCACGTGCCCGTCGGAGCAGCGCATGAACCCGTCACCCGATCGGCGGTGCCACATGGGCGCCGACCCTACGGCACGGTGCAGCCCGAGTGGGTACTCGCACCCCCCGGGCGAGTACCCACCCCGGCCGATCAGGTGCGGGCCCGGCGAGGCGAGCGACGCAAGGAGAGGACGAGATAGCCGATGTCGAGCAACAACAGGCCGGCGATGAGCTGCACCAGCATGCTGCCCGTGGAGCCGGTGACCACCAGCTCACCCGCCAGCGTGGTGCTGGTGGCGACCGGGCCGCCCGACTCGACCACCGTGGTGGTGGTGGCCGTGCTCTGACCGACGGCAAGGCTGCTCACGAATGCCCCACCCGACGTCGGCTTGCACACGAACACCACCGGGCTCGGCAGTCCGATGCTGACGCTCACGTTCGCCCCGTACATCGAGAAGTCCATCTTCCCGCTGCGCGCCGTCCACTGCATGTCGGCGACGGTGAAGCTCACCGTGGCCGGTTTCGCCGTGCCGTCGGGGTTGGTGGTGACGGGGATGTTGAGGTTGATCTTCGCCGAGTCCTGCGTGGTCTGCAGCGTGTTGGTGCCGGTGATGGCGAGGTCGAGCGTGCCCTTGATGGTGGACCCGGGAGCGATGAGACCGAAGTTGATGCCCGTCTGGAACACGCTCGCAGGGATGGTGACCTTCCACGCCATCTTCGAGAGCGTGAACGTCGTGTCGGCGTCGACCTGCGCCGGCGCGGTGCCGGAGCCGTCGAAGCTGAGTTGGCTGAGGTCGGGTGTGACGCTGTTCTTGCACGACGTCGCATAGGTGGCCGAGCCGGTGACCGGCCCCGGCAACGTGGTGGTGGTGGCCGGCACGGTCGTGGTGGTCGCGGCCACGGTGGTACCAGGGGCCGTCGTACCCGGTGCGGTGGTACCAGGGGCCGTGGTGCCCGGTGCGGTGGTGCCCGGTGCCGTCGTGCCGGTGGCGCTGGTGGTGGTGGCGCCACCGCCGTCGACCGTGACCGTGGCGAACGGACCCGCCGTTGCCGGCGTGAACGTGGCACCGCCGACCGCCGACGTTCCGGCCTGGCAGTCGAAGTTCGCCTTGATGAGTCCACCCGCCACCTGGGCGCTGATGAACACGCCACCCTGCGGGCTCACGGCACCGGGGCCGACCTGGCCGGCGGCGATGGTGGGCAGGGTGCCCGGAGGGCCCTGGGCGAAGGCGATGTTCCCGCCGAGGGGCGTCCACGTGGTGTCGGGCAGCGAGAGGTTCAGGTTCAACGGCGTCGCCGTCTCGTCGCCGTTGCCGGGGATGCCGTTCGGATCGGTGATCGTGGTGGTGACCGACGCCGTGAACGTGACCACCTGTGCGACTTCGGCCGTGTTGGAACCGGCGAGCGACACCCAGCCCTTCACCGGGATGGTGTTCGCACCAACGGTGAGCAACCCGAGGTTGTAGCCGGAGACGAGCAGCGTCGCGGGCACGGCGGCGGCGAAGTTGACACCACTCAGAGTGACCACACCGCCACCGACGCTCGCCGGGTTCGGAGTGCCACTCCCCGTGAGCGAAATGGTGATGTCGCTGAACGTGCCGGTCGCGTTGCTCTTGCAGGCGTTCGTCGCCGACGCCGCGTCGACGGTGCGACGCGACGGGCCGACGATGACGGCCGCGACGAGCGCGAACGACAGCACGACCAGCAAAATCAAGGCCCCCCGCTGGTGGCTGCGCATGATCGATTCCCCTTGGTGTGGCTCGGATGCCCGCGTCCCCACGACGAGCAGGGCGTCACCTCACCACGCCACCAGGCCCGATGTCAAGACTGACGACCAACGTCGTACCGTCAAGTTCCCCGCAAGGGGGGCTTGACGAGCGGACCGATCGACCTGGTATGTTGCCGCCAAGCCCACCACGTTCCGTGGCGAGCGACAGCCACGGGAGGGGACGTCGGCAGACGGCTCGTGGAAACGGAGCAAGGCAACGTGCAGCAAGACGGTCCACCGTGCTTGCGTTTCGTCGTATCCAGAGGTCCGTCGACACTTCCCTCCACTGTGGTGCCCATCCGAGCCACCAACATCGAACCAGGGAGTGATCCTCTTGCAATCCACCACCAGGCGCAGAGGCGCCTACGCAGCGATCGCAGGCCTGCTGGCTGCGGTCGTCGCCGTGGGTGCCAGCACGGGCGCGGCGCAAGCCGCACCGGGCACCCTCGCCACCATGAACACCTGCCAGAACAACGCGAACGGCAACTGGGCCGACATCCAGTGGACGCTCTCGGGCACGGCTGCGCCGAACCCGCAGACGCTCGGCTCGGGTGACGTCACGTTGTCCGGCGCCACCATCGTCGGCGAGATCCCGGCGGCCATCCTGGTGGCCGGTTACAACCTCGGCGTGCTCACCACGGGCGCCAATGCCATCCCGACGAAGATCTGGGTGGCCCGCTCGGCCACCAACGTCGACCTCGGCGGCGGCACGAAGGGCACGGCCACGCGCGTCGACCTGCTCGACCTGCCGACCCAGCTGTTCACCACCATCACCGACCCCGATGGCGTCCCCGGCGGCACCGGCCCCGGTGGCGCCGACGAGACGGCGACACCGATCTCGGTCAGCCAGCCGCTGCCCGATTGGACCGTCACCCCGCTCGGCGGCAACGTGAACTTCTCGCAGAGCACGCCCGGCGCCATCGGCCCGCTGCCCATCGGTGCGCCGTTGCCGGCTGGCGGCTTTGCGGATGTCGCCACGGCCGGCAGCATCTTCACCCAGTCCGTCGTCGCCGGCGGTCTCATCAAGGTGAACTTCGACTGCCAGCCCGGCACCACCACGCTCGCCGTGCCGCCCGCCACGCAGAACACCCCGGTGCCTGCCGCGAGCATCAGCCCGTTCGAGGTGGGCGAGGTCGTCGCCCCGCCGACGGCCCCGACCTGCACCAACGAGAGCGTCAGCGTGGGCGTCGGTCAGACGGCCACCGTCGACCTGCGTGACAACTGCGAGGACGTCAACGAGGCACAGGGTGGCGGCTCGCCGTTCACCTACACCCTCGGTCCGGTCTCTGCCGGCACCCTCGACGCCACCGCCACCAACGGCGTGTACACGTACACCGCGCCGGCCACCGATCCGGGCGCACCCGTGGTGGTCACGTTCACCGCGACCGACTCGACCGGCCTCACCAGCGCCGCCGGCTCCACCATCAGCGCCACGGTGCTCGCCAACCAGTGCGACGCCACGGCCGAGACCTGCGATCTCACCCAGATCGTCGCCCAGCCGGTCGTCGGCACCACGATGACCATGTCGAAGGTGCCCGGCGCCATCGTCATGTCGCCCGTGGTGTTGAACGGCAGCGAGCAGGTGTCCACCGGTGCCCTGAACACCATCACCGTCACCAACGCCCGTGGTACGGCGGCCGCCTGGTCGGTCACCGCCTATGTCACCGACCTCGGTGCGGCGGGTGCTCGTACGTTCGAGCCCCTCCCCGGTGTCGTGGTGCCGCTGTGCTCGCTGGCCGGTGCCGGCCCGTTCGCCGCCAACCCGGCGTTCGCCGCCACCATCGACAGCGATCGCCTGTGCATCCCCGGCGACAACCTCGGCTGGACCCCGGCTGCGGCCGTGGCGCACAACGACATCCCCGGTGATGTCGCCGCCGTCACGCCCGGTGCCGCCAGCGCCGCCTCGCCGGCTGAATGGCTCGCCGCCCTCGTGGCCGCGGGCAACACCGCCGACCCCGCGCAGGGTGTCGACGGTCTCGGTGGTCTGCTCGGTGCCAAGACGCTGTGCTCGGCACCGGTGAACCAGTCGGGTGGCACGTTCACCTGCAATGCCTCCCTGTACCTCGGTGTCCCGGCCTCGGCCGGCGCCGGTACGTACACGGGTGGTCTCGTGCTGACGCTCGCCTGACCTCGGTCGGGCGAACGCCACACAACCTGTACACACCAACTCGAGCGGGTGGGATCCCGGGCAACCGGGGTTCCACCCGCTCCCCATTGCAAGAACAAGGACGGGAAGCAGACGTGGAGCTCGGACGGAAGCGGCACCACTTTCGACGCACCATCGCCGTGGCGTTCGCGTTGGTGCTCGGCACCACGTCGATCACGTCGGCAGCACCGGTCGGGCCGGTCGGCTCACGCCCGGCGGCGCCACCGATCGACGAGACGTCGACCGACTCGCCCGGCAGCTTCGCCGTGCAGCCGTCGAGCGACAACGGCCCGGGCGGACGCGACTTCTTCATCTACACCCTGAAGGTGGGCGAGCTCTACGGCGACACCGTCGCGATCTCGAACCTCGGCACCGAGCCCGCCACCTTCGTCATCTACGCCACCGACGCGGTGAACACATCCGACGGTTCGTTCAGCCTCCTGCGGGAAGAGGAGGAACCCACCGACGTGGGGACCTGGGTGGAACTCGGCGCCACGCAATGGACCGTCGAGCCCGGCACCTTCGTCAACATCCCGTTCAGCATCGCCGTGCCCGACGACGCGGCCGCCGGCGACCACGTCGGCGCGATCGTCGCGCAGAAGATCGACGACCCCGACAACCCCGACGATGGCATCGGGCTCGACGTGCGTGTTCGTGTGGGCGC
>Ga0172367_10006808_pt1 | contig 13289 bp, 15 predicted proteins | sample Lak10m_FD_114542 | JGI IMG/M metagenome (GOLD analysis project Ga0172367, IMG submission 114542) | Freshwater microbial communities from Kabuno Bay, South-Kivu, Congo - kab_022012_10m | ecosystem: Environmental > Aquatic > Freshwater > Lake | place: Democratic Republic of the Congo: South-Kivu...
AAATTCTCTTTGTAGTGGTGATTACATCTTTCAAATTGATGCGGATGAATTACCACATGAAAACCTGATATCTCAATTACCATCAGTTTTAGAAAATAACCCATCTGTTCAACTTTACTCCGTACCAAGAGTAAACACTGTAGAAGGTTTAACACCCCAGCATATTCAAAAGTGGGGATGGAATGTAAACGAACAGGGATGGGTGAATTGGCCTGATTTTCAAACTCGTATTTATAGAAACACTCCTAAAATAAAGTGGATAAATAAAGTACACGAAAGACTTGACGGGCATAAACAATTTGCTTACCTTCCTATGGAAGAAGAGTGGGCGTTGTATCATCCTAAAACAATAGAACGACAAGAAAACCAAAACGATTATTATAATACGTTATGAGTTTATTAACATTTTGTATTTCTACTTGGAATAATCTACCTTATCTTAAAATAGCAATTGATTCGGTTAGAAAAAATAGTTATTACAAAGATGCCCCATTTATTATACACGCTGAAAACTGTACTGATGGGACTAACGATTGGTTAGAAGAAAATAAAGATAAATACAACCTAACTTTAATCATTGAACCCAATAATGAAATAGTTAGAGGAATTGGTGGGGGAATGAATATATGTGCTGAAAATGTAAAAACTGAATATATTATGTTTCTTCATTCCGATTTTTATGTTACTAAAGATTGGGATAAAGGATTAATGGATATATTTAAAAAATATCCAAATAAAAAACTATGGGTAAACTCTTATAGAATAGAACCCGACCAATTCAACTCTCCACCAAGACACGGAACAACTATGGTCCCAATAAATCAATTTGGGGGATACCACAATGATTTTAATTCAGAATTATTTGATAGTTGGGTAGAAGAGTTTAAACAATTAAATATGGGTTATGAAGTTCCCAAAGGAGAAGGTGTGTCTGGGTTAGTAAAAAAATCGGTATGGGATGAGGTTGGTGGGAATGACCCAATATTCGCACCCGCATCTTGGGAAGATATGGATTTATTTTTAAGAATGTTATATGGTGGTGTTGAGTTTGTTTTACCAATAACATCGGTAGTTTGGCATTTTGGAGCAAGAGGTTCTCATAGATTAGAAGAAAATGATGGAACTAGTTCAGAACGTCAAAAACAATCGGAGAAAAAAAATATAGAAAAATGGTTAGAAAAATGGAAAAAATTTCCTATATTTGATGAATATGGAATGATAAAAAATTTCATTAAAATATGAAAAATAAAAAAATATTCATAACAGGAGGTGCTGGATTTTTAGGTAAAAATTTAGTTAATCGTTATTACGATAATAATGAAATTACTGTTTTTAGCCGTGATGAGGCAAAACAATATTATCTTAAAAAACAATTTCCTAAAATCAATTGTATTATTGGCGATGTTCGTAATTATGATTTACTCAAACGAGCTAGCATTGGTCATGACATTGGAATATTTGCTGCTTCATTAAAACAAATAGAAGCAGTAGATCAAAATGTAGAAGAAGGTGTATGTACAATTGTTAATGGAGCTATAAACTCGCGTCGTGTAGTTGAAGAAAATAATTACGAAGCTGCTTGTTTTATATCATCTGATAAAAGTAGAGCAGCAACCACCTTATATGGTTCTATGAAATTTATTGCGGGGGAATCATTTATAGTAAACGCGGAAAAATCAAATGTCAGATTATCAACCGCTATTTATGGTAATGTATTAAATTCTACAGGTAGTATAATACCCTTAATTTGGGATGCAATAAAGAAAAAATATAAATTAAAATTATACTCCGAAGAAATGACTAGGTTTATGATAGATGTAACTAGAGCTATGGAATTAATAGAGTATGGTTTAGAAACTACTGGGTATAATTTGATACCAAATTTAAAAAGTTTTAGAGTAAAAGATTTATTTGAAATATATTCGGAAAAATTTGGTTTACAATATGAAATTGGTACTCCAAGAATATCTGAAAAAATGCACGAAATGATGATTTCTAAAGAAGAAGCTTTACGAACATATTATAATGCATCAAATGATATTTATTACATGCATTATAAAAATTTAAGTGATAATTCTAATTTTAATTGGAAAGAATTTACATCAGATATGACAATAATAAATAAAAAAGAATTAAACAGTATTTTGCAAAATTATGCGTATTTTAGTCTTGGGGCATAACGGTATGTTGGGGCATATGATATGTATGTATTTGGAATCGTTAAATTTAGTGGTTGAAACCACTAGTACAAAATGGCCATTAAATGAATTTAAAAATAATGTAAAAAATTCCAAAGCAGATTTTTTAATTAATTGTATAGCAGCTATTCCTCAAAAAAAAGATAAAAATTATTTTGAATTAAACATAAAATTACCAATATGGCTGGCAAAAAATTTTAATGGGAAGATGATAAATCCAGCAACAGATGGTGAATTTTCTGGTAAAATACCAATAAATCAATTATATTTGAAAAATAATTTTCGAGATGCCGATGATGATTATGGTTTATCAAAAGTATGTGTTGGTTTTATATTAAGCAATTACGATAATGTCAAACAAATTAGAACATCTATAAATGGTCCTGAACTTAGAGATGGCGGTATTACTCTTTTTTCTTGGTTTAAAAATCAAAATGACGAGGTAAGGTGTATTAATAATCACTACTGGAGTGGTATAACAACGTTGGAATGGTCCAAAAACGCGTTACTAATAATGAAAAATTGGGAAAAATATCCAAAAATTGTACAATTAAGCACAAAATGTATTACAAAATTACAGTTATTGGATACAATAAATAGAATTTTTTCATTTGAAAAAAAAATAATACCAATATCAGATATCACTACAATAAATAGATGTTTAAAATCAGATTTTGAATTACCTACATTAGAAGAACAATTTATTGAACTAAAAAAATTTTACTATGGAATATAAAAAAAGAACACATTGTGCTATTTGCGATAATACAAATATAAATACCATAGCGTATTTAGGAAATGTACCACTAGCAGGTAATTTTCCGCTAGATACAGAATTGGAAAATATTAAAAAATATGAACTATCTCTTCAGTTTTGCGATAATTGTAAATTAGTTCAAACCGATAGTATTATAGATTCAGATATATTGTTTAAAGACTATAGATATATGTCATCAATTGGTCTAACCAATCACTTTACTATGGTTGCTGATATGTATAAAAAAAGATTTAATTTAGATAAATCTCATAAAATACTAGAAATAGGTTGTAATGATGGGGTTTTATTAAAACCTCTGATGGAATTAGGTTTAAATCCTATTGGTATTGAACCTGCAACAAATATTGCAAAATTTGCTACAAATAATGGATGTAATGTAATAAATGATTATTTTAATGAGGATACTGCTGAAAAATACTTTTTTGAGAAATTTGATTTAATTATATCTAATAATTGTTTTGCACATATAGATAATATCAAATCAATAGTAAGGGGTATAAAGAAAATATTAAAAAAAGAAGCGCATTTTGTAATAGAAGTTCATTATCTTAAAAATTTAGTAGATGAGTTACAATTTGATTTTATCTATCACGAACATCTTTATTACTATTCTTTAAATTCTTTAAAAAACTTGTTTAATCAGTTTGATATGACTATTGTAGACTATGAAGAATTTAGCATACATTCTGGTAGTATACGTGTTTATGTAAAAAATTCAAAAGAACCTTTAAATAAAAAAATTATAGAAAAAATTAACTTTGAAAGTGAGTCTGGATTAACAAACATTTCTTATTTTACAAATTTTGGTTTAAAAATTAAAAATCATATTGGTTTAATAACCGAAAAAGTAAAAACCATAAAAAATAATGGTTTTAAAATAGCAGGTTACGGAGCATCTGGTCGTGGTAATATGCTAATAAATTTGTGTAGGTTTAATAATAATGATATAGATTATATAGTAGATGAATCTCCAGAAAGAGTTAATAGATTTATACCAATATCAAATATACCAATAGTTAGTAAGGAGATATTACTATTAAATAAACCTGATTACATATTTATATTTGCTTGGAATTATTTTGATTCAATAAAAGCAAAAATAGATGATATGAAACTAGATGTAAAATATATATTACCATTTTAAAATAAAAAGTTATGAAAAAACCAATTTATTCAGTTATTATACCATATTTAGAAACGGTTAATGGCAAACCAAACACTTGCTTGGACTTGTGTATTAAATATTTAAAACAAAATTCAAAATACCCATTTGAAATAATACCCATTTCGGGTTATGATTATTATACGGCTGTAAATATTGGAGTTGAAAAAGCAACTACAGAAATAATTTGCCCAATAAATGATGATATGTTTGTAGAACCAAACTGGGATGATTTATTTGTAAAATATTCATTGCAGGATGATATGAATTGTGTCTCTGGTTGGTATGTTGAATCGGGAAGAATACCTGTTGGGGGTGATAAAATAGAAAAAGATTTTGGAAAAACACCAGAATCCTTTAGATATGATGATTTTGTAGAATATGTAAAAAACTATAAAAAAGATTTTAATGTTCCTGAAGTAATGGATGGTATTGTAAACGCTGCACCCGTTTTTATTTATAAAAAAAACTGGATACCATTTAGAAATAATGAGTTTGATTATATATATTTTACCGATTTTTTACCTTCAAATGGATTTAAAATGAAAAAAGTAAGTTCTTTTGTTTACCACATCCAAAGTTTAACAGCTAAACCAAATTTATGATATCTATAATACTACCATATCTATCCACTGCGAAGTGTGTCCCATTATTTAAAAAATACATACAACAAAACACAAAAGTACCATTTGAACTAGTCGAAATTGTAGATTCTTATGATGTTTATGGTGCTTACAATTATGGTGTAAGTATCGCAAAATATGATAAAGTTATTTTATTTAATGATGATATGTTTGTAGCTCCAGGATGGGATATTAATTTTGTAAAATATATACAACCGAAAACAGTTACTACTATTTGGTTAGTTGAATCAGGAAGAATACCAGTAAATGGTAAAATGGTTGAATATGATTGTGGTAGAACGCCGGAAAGTTTTGACTATAATAAATTTGTAAATTTTGTAAATACTTTGGATGTTCCTGAGGTTATGGAGGGATTTGAAAATTTGGGTGCTTGGGGGCCGGTAGGGTTTCACAAATCTTCTTGGATTCCATATCCAAATGATATCAAATACCCATATTCAAATGATGTAGAATTGATAGAAAAAATATTACCTTCATTAAATTATAGTTTTTTTAGAATAAAATCGTTTGCGTATCACATTCAGAGGTATGGTAGAGAATAATAGCTTGATAAAAGAAAACAAATTTTGCCCAATAACAAATAGTGATAAATTTGTTACATATTTAGATTTAGGTCATATGCCATTGGTAAACAACTTATCTGATACTAAAAAAGATTCTCTAATATGTGAAAAATATCCATTATCGGTTCAATATTGCTTAGATAGTGAGCTATCCATGCTTACGCATATAATTAATCCAAAATTACTATATTCAAATTATTATTATATGTCAGGAATATCACAACCATATATTTCACATTGTAAAAATATGTTCTATGATATCAATAAAATTATTGAAATAAAAGATAATATGAATATTTTGGATATTGGTGGTAATGATGGTACTTTGTTGGAATCATTTTTGAGTATAAATCCAAAATTAAATGTTTTAAATGTAGATGCATCTGAAAATTTAATAAATTATTGTAAAAGTATAAAAAATATTCCTGCAATAAATGCATTTTGGGATATCAATATAGCCAAACAAATAAATAAAAAATTTGATTTAATAACATCAACAAATGTATTTCAACACACAGAGTATTGTAACGAATTTACAGAAGCGATATCATTTTGTTTATCAAAAAACGGTATCTGGTGTTTGGAGTTTCCATCTTGGGAAAATAGCATTTTGACGAATCAATTTGACCAAATTTATCACGAGCATTTATATTATTATAATATACCACCTTTACAACTACTATTTAAAAAATATGGATTAAAAATTGTATCTAAAAAATTTTTAAATATTCATGGTGGTACATTACGATTACTTATTACAAAAGATGAACATAGTTTACAAGAAATTTCAATGAATAAAACTCTTACTATGAATGATTATATAAATTGGGGTAATTCAGTTGAGACCCACATCTCAAATTCAAAAAAATATATTCTTAATTTAAAAAATAAGGGTTATAAAATAGCCGGATTTGGGGCCGCTGCTAAAGGGTGTGTTTTTTTAAATGCTGCAAAAATAGACAATACTATATTAGCGTATGTCGTAGATGATACAGACATTAAACAAGGAAAATACATTCCGGGAACAGGAATAAAAATAGTTGGGAGAGAAGTTTTAAAAAAAGAACCCGTTGACTATATTTTAATTTTAGCTCATAATTTTACTGATTACATTAGCAGGTCTTTAACATCATATAAAGGAAAAATAATAGTATTTTTCCCGGAAATAAAAACAATTTAAAAAAATAAAAACAATTTAAAAAAATAAAATTATGAATACACTACAAAAACATTTTGATTTATTATTTTCTAGAGGTCATGACTGGAAAGTTTTATCTGATAAAGGTACTGATCACTCATATATAGAGATTTATGATGAAATATTAAAAGAATACACCAATAATCCAATCAATTTTTTAGAAATTGGTATTGGTTTTGGTAGTTGTTTGGAGATGTGGACGAACTATTTTCATAAAGACTCTAAAATTTATGGCTTTGATATAGAGGATTTTCAAATTTTTAAAGATTATGGTACAATTTACTATGGCGATAGTAAATCAAAAAGTGATAAAAATAAATTTTTTGAAAATATTCTATTTGATGTTATTATTGAAGATGGTGAACACACAATATCAGCGCAATTAAATACATTTGAAAATTATTTTCCATTATTAAAATCTGGTGGATTATATATAATAGAAGATGTTCAAAACATTGAAAATGACCTTAATCAATTCCACCAAAAAGGTTATTATCCAAAAGTATATGATTTGCGAGGAAAAAAAGGTAGACATGATGATGTATTATTTGTTTTTATTAAAAACGATAATAACCCAAAAAATAATGAATTCAACGCTATTGTAAACGAATATAATAATTAATAATGTGTAAGATATCAAGTATATTACAATACAGCACAATTGATTTTAGATTTTTAGAAGCAAATTTAAAGCAGCTTTCAAAATTTTCAGATGAAATAATAATTCCAATATGTGACCATTTTTTTAATGGCGATTCTGAAAATATGGAACTTTTAGAAGAAAGTTATAAAATAATATCTAAATATCCAAAATGTTCTACATATATGTTTAATTGGGAAGGGCGTAATTTAAATACTGGGTATTACCATAATTTAAGTAGGGCTCTTGGTACATCTGTTGCTAAAAATGAATGGCTACTATTTGTAGATGCTGACGAAATTGTTGATGATGGTTTTAAAGAATGGTTTAAAAAAATTGAGCATACTAACAATATGTATTGGTTGACATGTTATTGGTATTTCAGAGAACCCATATATCAATCAAAAAAAACAGAATCCGCCGGCTTATTAATTAAAAAACAATTTTGTAATTGGAATTTGGATTTAAGAGATGAACGTCAGCAATTATTTAATAATACTTTAATAAACGGAGATTTCATTCCAATTTTATCAGAAGAAGGAAATCCAATCGTTCATCATTTTTCTTGGGTTCGTAATAAAGAAGATATGCTTAAAAAAGTAAAAAATTGGGGACATAATAGTGATAAAAATTGGATTAATTTAGTAGAAAAAGAATTTAGTAGACCATTCAATGGGACTGACTTTGTACATGGATATGAATACAATACTGTAGAAAATAAATTTAATTTATAAAAAATGAATCATTTTTATCAAAAAATTCAAGGTTGGTTTGCGTATGAATTTTTATACTCTCATATATTAAATTCTTGTGAAATTGGAAAAGAATATATTTTCGTTGAAGTTGGTAGTTGGAAAGGACGCAGTACATCATATATGGGGGTAGAAATTGTAAATAATAATAAAAAAATTAAATTTTATGCGGTAGATACTTGGGATGGTTCTGAAGAACATATGGATATTAATAATCCTTCCTATGAACCATTACTACAAACCAAAGATGGCCTTTATATGCATTTTTTACAAAATATAGAATCTTTAAAGAATATAATTACACCAATAAGAAAAACATCTGTAGAAGCTTCAAAAATGTTTGAAGATAACAGTATTGATTATATTATGATTGATGCCGCTCATGACTATGAGAATGTTTTATTAGATATTAAACATTGGTATCCTAAATTAAGTAAGGGTGGTGTGATATCCGGTGATGATTTAGATTGGCCGGGTGTTAATAACGCAGTTAATCAGTATTTTGGCAATGATTTTATTAATTACTCAAATAAGATATGGATAAAACAAAAATAATCTATAGAATATCAGACTCAGGTTATAATAAAATAAAACCTGACTACATAAATAATGAAAATTGTTTAAAAAATGCTTTACTAACCTTTCCGCCGTATGAATACGATTGGTCTATAATAGCAGATACTATATCTGAAAAAACAAACGATATAATCCAAAAATATATTTCTAGCGACCATATTTTATATGTTGAAATAGGTAATGGTGCGGGGACATTTAATTTAGCTTTAGATGAAGCATTACAAAGTTCTGATGATAGGATAATTTATTTTTTGGAAAACGACTATTTACACACAATGGAGGCACAAAAAATTCTCATAGAAGGATTTGAAATTGGTGCCGATTTTGTATCTTTATACGATCACCCAGATAAATATATTGATGGTGTAAATCCATATGTGGACGGTGGCGGGGAAACCACTAAAGTATTTTTATCAAAATCGTGTCATTGGAAATTAACAAATAGTACTACAATGACTTTTGCAGCAAAAGTCAATATCTTAAAAAAATATGAAAGTATTTTAAGAAAGCATACAAATACAAACCACCCACATGATTTTGAAATGTGGGTTGAACTTAGAAATAATATGGCAAGTTTAATTACACCAATACCCGGTTATTCAACACACGGAGAGACATCTTGGCTAACACCTTTAATAAATTGGAAATATGTTAATAGCAACTCTTAATCACAATTTACCAAATTGGACAGATAACTTGGTAAACCAATTATCACACGATACACTTTTCAAAGAATGCGAACTAATGGTTGTTGACAACGGTTCAACCGAACAATTGGCAAAATCAACTACTCATCGTTTGGAGCAAAATATATTTTTTGGTGGTGGTTTTAATACTGTATTAGAGTATTTTTTACAAACAAATCACGATTATCTTTATTTTTTAAACAACGATTTAGTATTTCACGGACCTTCATTTTTAACTACATCTTTACGAGAAGCAAAAAAATCAGACGCGGCGGTTTATTCCCCATCTATAATAAATGCATCAATAGAACAATGTCATTGGAAACAAATGTGGAATTGGGGCGGGGGAGTACGGGAAGTTAAATGGGTTGATTTTCAAGCTCCGCTTTTACGAAGAGATATTTTAGAAAAAATTCAACAATTTCCAACTGAATTAATTTATGGGTGGGGTTTAGATTTTTATACGGGTTGTATTGGTGAACTTAATGGATTAAAAACTGTGGTTTCAGATAATAACACTATCACACATATGAATTCATTAACTTTTAAAGAAAATAAAATTAACATTGGAGTAAGCGAATTTTGTGAAAGAGCTGATAAAAATATGAGTAATTATTTTTTGAATTCTGAATTTAATTTTGTATATTTAAATTTAAGAAATTTTGGCCAAAATTATAAATTATGATAACATGCAAATTTAATGGTAGATTAGGAAACAATCTTTTTCAGATAGCAAATGTTGTATCAGTCGCAAAAAAATTGAATTCTGATTTTATATTCCCACATACCACTTGGGCCGGACATAGAGAAAAAATTCCAGTTGATTTATCCATGTTTAAATATACTTTTCCCAGAGGGTATGTTGATTTAGATAATGAATATAACGAAAAAGAGTTTCATCAAAACGACTTATCACATATTATTAACAACACTATGTTTTCTGGATTTTATCAATCGTGGAAATATTTTGAAGATATAAAAGATGAATTATTAAATAAGTATTTCATACCTTCAGATGATGTATTAAGAGGATTAATGAAATATAATGTATCTAGCAATTCATTGGGTATATCGGTAAGACGTGGTGATTATTTAATGTTACAACACAATCATTGTGTATTATCAGTTTCATATTATCAAGACGCTATTAATAAATACTTTTTAGATAATATAGATGAAATCTATGTATTTAGTGATGATATTGAATGGTGTCAAACAATTTTCGGTAATGATGTACATTATGTTATTGATGATAAAGGAGTTCAGCTATTCTTAATGTCTAAAATGCAAAATTTGATTTTATCAAATAGTACATTTGCGTGGTGGGGTGCATACTTAAATCAAAATAATGGAATAATAGTTGCACCGGATCCTTGGTTTGGACCTGCATATCAACACAATAATACAAGTGACTTATATTACAAAACTTGGAAGATTCTTAATCATAAAATTATAACACACCCCTTCACTATAACACCCAATATGTATGAATAAAATATCAGATAATGAATTACATCAACTTATACAAAAATTTTAATTATGTTTTTAAATATAATAACTCCTAGTTGTCGTCCTGAAAATTTACACACCATAGCGAATACGATTAATATTCCAATAGAAAATTATAGATGGATTGTAGTATTTGATTTAGATATCTTACCAGATTCAATTTATATACCAGAAAATTGCGAATGCTACCTATATAGGGATAGTAAAAGTATAGCGGGACACGCACAACGTAATTTTGCATTAAATTTAATTACCGATGGTCATGTATATCAAAACGATGATGATACTGCTATACATCCGGAGTTGTGGGATAGTATTAAGTATCTAAATGACGCCGACTTTATTAGTTTTGCTCAGTTAGATGGAGATTTACATTGTGTAAGATTACCAGGTAATGTAATACAGTTACGTCATATTGATAGTCATAATTTTATTGTTTCTCGTAAGCTAATAGGTTCGGATATTAAATTTGAAATTGATAGGTATGATGCCGATGGTTTATTCGCAATTGAATGTGCGAATCGAGCAACGAATAAAGTTTATATACCAAAAGTACTTTCTATATATAATTGGCTAAAAGTAAAAAATGCATTTGAATAATCAACAAATAGTTTAATTCCGAAAGTAATGGAATTAAGAAGTCATTCTGAAAATTATAAATATGAAATATAGAATTGTACAATATATTCAACCTTGGGAAATTGATAACTTTGAAAGACAGGTTCATCATATGATACTTTCTTCATATTACATTAACAATTCAAAAAATGTAATATGGGATGTTACAATGAATTTAAGTATAGTTAATTGGGAAACAAGTAAATTAGACAAAATGTTTTTCATTGACAAATTTAATTATCTAAGACAAATTGTCAGTTACTATTTTACTACTGAATTTGATTACGATGAATCTATACAAGGTTGTACTGATAAGAGAAGAGCATGTGCTGAAAAACATCAAGATTTTACTATTTGGTTAGATTCTGATATATTTTTTCCTCAAAACACATTGACTTACTTTATACAAGCAGTTGAACAAATTAATGAAGAATCATTTATAATGACTCCAGAGATTGTTCGTTGGTGGGATGAAAGTTGGGACTGTATAGTAAATAAGCGATTTTTAAATGAACCTTTAACAATGCGAATGGAATTTGACATTTACAGTTTGGAAAAAATTGCAGCTGAAAGTGAAATATCTTTAAAACGAAATAAAAATTTAAAATTTGGTGGTGGTTGGTTTACTTTATTAAGTAAAAAAGTTATTGATACTATTAAAATTCCTGTAGAATTCGGTGCATATGGCGCCGATGATACTTACTTTATGTTGTGTGGTGCGAGATTAGGAATACCTCAATATGTATTACAAGGAATTGTAATTTCAGAAATGAGTACACGGTTTGTAAAAAATAAAGATTATATCAAACCCTTATTAAATGTAAAAATTAAAGATAAACAAAAAATATCAGATTTGGAATTTGAACAATTAGTTAGAAAATTTTATGAAGAGCATTAGTTTTATAATACCTAGCTATAACAACCTACAGCATTTAAAAAATGCTTATAGCTCTATTAAAAAGCACGCACCCCAATCTGAAGTTATTTTATTGGATGATGGTTCAACTGATGGTACATGGGAATGGATTTGGGAACTTGCCGAATCACATCAACATAGAGAGGTAAAGTGTTATAAATCAGATGAACGAGTTGGACATACGATACTTTATGATAAAGGTATTAAGATGGCAACTAATGATATTGTGGGTATCCTTCATGCTGATATGATTATAGGGCCAAACTATGTTGAGAATATGATTAAACACTTACGGTCTGGTAAAGTTGTTTGTGCTACTAGAATTGAACCACCTCTACATCCCAAAGGTAAAGAAAAGATAATTAAGGATTTTGGGTTAGATTTTGATACACTAAATATACCAGCGTTTGAAGAGTATTGTGTTCAAGCTCAATTAGAAAATAAGGATAAAACCACAAGGGGTATGTTTGCTCCTTGGGTTATTTACAAATCAGATTTTGAATCAATCGGAGGGCATGACCCATTATTTGCACCATTTCCATATGAAGATTCTGATATTTTTCAAAGGTGGATATTAGCTGGATATGAATTAATACAAAGTAGAGATAGTTTTGTATATCATTTGACTTGCAGGGGGCATCGGTGGAATGAAAAGGTTGGTATTGATGATGATTACTATAAAATAGTATCTCAAAAGGCTGCCCGAAACTACCTGCGTAAATGGGGTAGTTGGATTAAAAACGATGAGTATCAGTATCCAATCATCCCCCACAAGTATGGTGTTGGGTTAGTAGTAAAGAATTGTAATTTAGAGTTATTGAAATCATTAGAACCCTGGTGTGATAAAATATATATAGATGATGATGTGATAACTACCCATTATATTGATGAAGAGCAAAAAAACACAAAGTTTGATTTAAGTAGTAGAGTTCGTTTAATTCACCGCCACGACCCTATTTGTGAGAATGATATTGTTGTTGAGTTTGATGGGATGATGTTAAACCAAAATAACTTTATATTTATTGAAAGATTATCGGAGATTTTAACAG
>Ga0172367_10006809_pt1 | contig 13288 bp, 12 predicted proteins | sample Lak10m_FD_114542 | JGI IMG/M metagenome (GOLD analysis project Ga0172367, IMG submission 114542) | Freshwater microbial communities from Kabuno Bay, South-Kivu, Congo - kab_022012_10m | ecosystem: Environmental > Aquatic > Freshwater > Lake | place: Democratic Republic of the Congo: South-Kivu...
ATTGATTTCGTTTTAAAGTACGAACAGTATCTGATTCTCTGCTGATGTTTTTCATTTCAATGGATGATCCTATCTTCATAAGCATAACAATAGATTAGAAAGTTTCAGTATATCATCGGCGAAAAGCGATTATGGCAGGTAATGGGCAATTCACTACCAGTGAATTAGAAGAGGTGTCCGACCTCAACCGGACGTAACAAGGCAATCAAGCCCTATCCAACCAAACCATGAGATATCCCTACAATCAAATGTTAACCATTTTTCTAAGAAGCTAGAAAAATGTGTAATTTTAATAAACATTAAACCAACGCCGAGTATTAGAAAAGGTTAAATGCCGATTTCTTCACGTAACTATCAATCGAACACGACACGACATAATTTTTATTTTTTATCAGAGATATGTTCAACTAAATCAGAGATTTGGCAGTCAAAAAAATTGCATAATGCATCAAGATTATTGGTCGTTGTGTTGTGACCTAAAGGGTGATTAATTTTTGATAATGTTGTTCTATTCACCCCTGTCACATTGGAAACCTCCTCGAGTGTTATTTTTCTACCTTCCTTAAAGGATTTTTCGGCAAGAAGCTCTTTCAGTTTAAATCTCAACATAGGTAGTATTTATTTGCAAAATGTTCTTGACAGGAACAATCTACACTGTAAAATGTTCTCCATGGGAATATTAATTCTTTTAGGGATATTATCACAACTTTGGAGACCTTGTCATGACTTATGAAACACTCACTATCACATGTCTACATTGCGGGAAACCACATACCTATGTTCGAACAACCAGTTTCAAAAAATACTGTTCGCATAAATGTGCAGTTGCATATAATTCAAAACTAGCGCATAACAAACTCACCAAATCACGATTTATTACTGAATATTATATTAAATTCCCCTACAAAAGATTTTTGGTATCTACAAAATCCTCTGCAAAAAAACGGAATTTAGTGTTCGATATTTCAGAAGAATGGTTCAAAAGTAAATTAGAAAAAGGTTATTGTGAAATTACGGGTCTACCTATCAAAACCAAAGCCTATGAGGCTGGTAAAGTCGGGGAGCGTTCATTCTATTCACCATCAATTGATCGTATCGATAATGCTATAGGTTACGTAGAGTCAAATTGCCGCATCGTTTGCTGGGGGCTTAACATGGCCAAATCCAAATTTACCGATCGAGATATCAATGCCTTGGCCTTATCCTTGGTACTTAGCCATATTCCTGAAAGAGTTCAGCAGGAAGTTATTTCGTGTTTGCCAAAAAATTTATTGGCATCATTGCCATCTGGAAACCCCTATTATTAAACTCTAGATGTAAAACATTGACTGCCGAACAGCACAATTTAAGACTTATGAAGACAGAACTATGCTGGCGAAAAAATAGTTGATCTTTTTACTCTGAAATAGGAACTTCATCTGACGATCAAAGTCTTAGTTTCGGAGATAGTAAAATGTCGGTGTGTCTGTAGCATTAACATACAGTTGCACCGACATTTTTTTTGCTCTTCGTTATTGTGCTTTCAATCTGACAGCGCTTTTTAGTCGTTTTGCTTTTGGTGATCGCCATGATTAAAGTCTACAAACGAACCATCCATATTGGTACTTCAGCGCAGCCGCAGCAGATTGAATATCAAGCTGAAGCTAATGGTCGTTCAACGATTTCCAAGTTCTTGGCGATTCCAGCCATGATTGCCGGTGCTGTCGTGGGTACTCTGGTGTTTTCCGTATTCTTTGCAGCGCTGTTAATTCCTCTAGGCATTATTGGATTTAGAGCATGGCGACTGATCAGAGCCGCACAGCAACAGTCTGTCAGTCAAACTGAGGGTGAAAGCATCGGTGCTGAATACACTGTAATTTCTGATAAAGAGCAGCAATAAGACAATCACCCGTTAGCAGAGCTATGTGAGCTTTGCCCTCTCGCTGCTTATAGCAAAAATGACTAATGGCTAGTTTCTCTCGTTTCAGGCTTGCCCGCTGCAAGCCTTTCCTGCTTATCTTTTGCAAATTCATGTTTCACAAAAAATAAGCCACCCATCAAACCCAACAGCATCACGATTTCCAATATTTCTCTCATCATTTTCATCACCACTGATTTGTACAAACAGCCAACGATCTAAAGGTGGGGGTACTAATGATTTTTTCTTGGATGCGCCATAATGACTGAGTTTTACACCACTAGTCCCCCGACATCAGAAGACTACCGGGCGAAAATGTTTAGTCAATTAGTAGGTTTTGTCGGCGAGTGATTGCTCAATGCGCACTATCCTGTTACTGCGACAAACTGCCGCACTTTTTCTGGACAGATGATTTTTAATCCCCTAGAATGCGCCCACCTTGACTGAGGTCAATACGAGCCCAAAGCTTCGTATCTTTAAAGGGGGGAGGAAAGCGACCGTGATACGGTACAACAATAATAAGAGCGCAAGCGTTTAACCTATTGTCACTGATGGTAGGCGTCCACAAAACATAAAAATAACACCGGACGAGGCCCACTACATGTGGGCTTTTTTATGTCTGTCATTCTCTAAACCCATTGCCGCATAATTGTCCGAAATGCCCCACTTCCAACAGAAGAGTTTCAGACTTTTATGATGACTACGAACTCTGAAATCGCCATCAGTGAAAAATCTCCGCACTGATCGCTAACGGGAAAAACACAGTATCCATTGCAAAGCTGAACGGTAGATCAACAAGCGCATAGCTCGGAGCTTCAGTCTTGAATTTTCTGATAGTCACTTCGTCGTTTTTTAACGCTGCCCAATCTAGTCTAGTTCCGCTGTAGACGAAGACGCGCTCATACAAGGGAACTTCGGCGTTTAAGCTTTTGAAGGTTGCGCATCCTGATAGTCCGATGATGCAAATAAAACCGAAGATGATTTTCTTAAAAGTTATCAACCCGTTCATCTATTAGATTGCCATTACTCTGTAATCTAGCTGAGGCTGATCAACGTGCTAAAACTGTTGCTCACAAGGAATGCCGTCATTGTCACCATCCATCTTCGTGCCTGGGCAATTTTGCAGATAGAATTCAGCTTCTTCATACGAGGCCATTTCAGAACAATACACCTTGCCTAGACACTGGAAATTTTGAGCCGATTTTGACGGTACAGCAGTCGGCAATACTGACTGACCACTAGATACATTTTGATTCGCAAACTTGCTGAAGATTGAAACAGCGGCAACTACAAGCAGCACTGGAATAAATCTATATCCAGATTTCTTATACGGTGGCCTATAGGTGTTGTAGCTTCTGTGAGGTCTTTGCTGCGGAGCGCTAGATTTTTGTGTTCTGGGCATTCTGTCTATCGGAGCAACCGTTAACACCTGAGATACACCGTCAATTTTTGCGTTGATCGCGCGTAGCTTGCCCTTATCATCCAGACCGGTTTCGTACAAAATAATGTCACCGACAACTGGCGAACGACTCATACTTTTCAGCGCCGAGATGTGGATAAAGACATCGGCACCGCCCGACTCCGGTTTTATGAAACCAAAACCCTTATCATCTATCCAGCGAACCAGTTTGCCTTTTTCAATTTCCATAGATCAGAAACCTATATTTTGGGATTCAGCCGTCAACTCACTCGCAATCATCTCAGCTTGCTTCAACACCGTTTCCGTAGCCAGTAATTGCATATCAGGCGGATAACCATAAAACCGCAATGTTCGCCTGATAATAACTTTTAATTTTGCTCTGACGCTTTCTTTAATCGTCCAGTCAATAGAAGCGTTTTCGCGAACTCTTTGTGTCAGAACAACCGCCAATTCCCGCAACTGCTCATGTTGCATCAGTTCTCTTGCGCTATCGTTATTCGCCACAGCGGTATAAAAAGCATATTCAAAATCCGTCAGGCCCATGTTTTTAGCATTGTCATCAGAGGCGACAATTTCCTTACTGATCTTGATTAGCTCTTCAATCACTTCAGCAGCGGTCAAAATCTTGTTTTGATATTTCTTGATGGATGTTTCCAGCATTTCCATCAGCGACCGACTTTGAATCAAGTTTTTTCTGGCTCGCGCTTTAATCTCGTCGTTCAGCAGTTTTTTCAATACTTCCAACGCGACATTTTTATGCTGATGGTTTTTCAGCTCTTCCAAAAACTCATCTGACAAAATGGATATGTCCGGCTTCTTAATACCTGCCGCATCAAAAATATCTACGACGTGTTCGGAGACTAAAGCCTGATCTATAACTTGGCGAATGGTGGTTTCAATTTCATCGTTACTCAGGCCTTCGCCAGTGCCATCAAACTTGGCAAGCCTGGCTTTAACGGCTTGAAAAAAAGCGACTTCATCTTTAACGTCCATCGCCTGCTCATGCGGAATGGCGATAGCGAACGCTTGCGATAGCGCCGTCACTTCGTTGATATAGCGTTTACGACCATCATCCAAACCCAACACATGCTCTTCAGCCGCCAAGATAAGCGACAGCTTTTGCGAGGTCTCGGCGTCAAAATAATGCTCGTAAGCAAAACCATGATACATGCCGGATACCACTTCCAATTTCTCCAGCATCAGATGAACTGCTTGCTCTTGCGCTAAGGTTGGATCGCCTTTACCACCGGCATCGGAATAAAACGACAGCGCTTCTTTTAGATCAGCAGCAATACCCAAATAATCAACAATCAAACCACCCGGTTTATCTTTGTAAACCCGATTGACCCGCGCAATGGCTTGCATTAAGTTGTGGCCTTTCATCGGTTTGTCTATGTAGAGCGTGTGCAAACTCGGTGCGTCAAAGCCGGTTAGCCACATATCGCGAACAATGACGAGTTTCAATTCGTCGTCGTCATCCTTCATGCGCTCCGCTAATTGCTTACGCTGCTGTTTGGTGGTGTGATGTTTCGCTAATTCGGGGCCATCACTGGACGCCGCCGTCATCACTACTTTAATCACACCCTTATTCAAATCATCGGAATGCCATTCCGGTTTGAGCTTAACGATTTCTTGATATAACTCCGCCGCAATCCGCCGGGACATGGAAACTATCATGCCTTTACCCGCAAACACTTCCTGCCGTGCTTCAAAGTGACTGACAATATCCTTCGCTAAATTCTTGATGCGTTGACTACTGCCAATCAACGCCTCCATCTTGGTCCATTTGGCTTTGGCTGTTTGGGTGTCCGTCAGATCGTTTTGATCCAAGTCTTCGTCCAATTCCGCAATCAGCTTTTTGCCTTCCTCACTCAAACCCACTTTCGCTAACCGACTTTCGTAATAAATCCGTACCGTAGAGCCGTCTTCAACTGCCTGCGCAATATCGTAAATATCTACATAGTTGCCAAACACAGCCGGTGTATTCACGTCGGTTTTTTCAATCGGTGTACCGGTAAACCCTAGATAGGTGGCATTCGGTAAGGCATCGCGCAAATACTTGGCAAAGCCATACACCACTTTGCTACCGATTTCGTTACCGTCTTTATCTTTCTCAACAATCGTTTTGGCGCTAAATCCGTATTGTGTGCGATGCGCTTCATCCGCAATCACCACGATATTGCGTCTGTCCGATAACTGCTCGTAGACATTGCCTTCGTCAGGCTGAAATTTTTGGATAGTGGAAAACACCACGCCACCGGAACCGACGCGCAACAACTCTTTTAATTGCTGCCGACTCTCCGCTTGTATCGGGTCTTGACGTAATAATTGACTGGACGACGCAAAGGTATCAAACAACTGGTCATCCAAATCGTTACGATCAGTAATGACCAGCACCGTTGGATTATCCATTGTCAACACGATTGTGCCGGTATAAAACACCATAGACAGCGATTTACCGGAACCCTGCGTATGCCACACCACACCCGCTTTTTTATCGCCGCGTGGTTGTTGCGTAACACCCGGTAAGCCATAACTGGCAGGATTTTCCTGAATCAGTAACGCGTCGCCCATATCCGCAGCGCGTAAGGTAGAGGCGACAGCGGCATTGACCGCGTAATACTGATGATAGGCAGCCACTTTTTTGACCGTGTGAATACTGATGATGCCGGTATCCGGGTCTTCGCGTTTGCTCTTTTCAAACACGATGAAGTGACGCACTAAATCCAGCAACGTCACCTTGTTCAACATGCCTTTAATCAGCGTTTCCAATTGACTGACTAAATGCGAAGCTTCCACTTTGCCATCCGCCGTTTTCCAGGCCATGAAGCGCGAATAACCGGCTGACAAGGAACCGGCTTTCGCTTCCAAGCCATCGGTAATGACTAACAGCGCATTGGAAGTAAACAAACAAGGAATGCTGTGCTTATAGGTTTCCAATTGCTTATAGGCAGACTTGATCGTCGCGTTTTCGTCGGTCGCGTTTTTTAATTCAATGATGACCAGCGGTATGCCATTCACAAACAACAGCAAATCCGGCCGCTTATTCTGATGATTTTCAATGACGGTAAACTGATTGACGACGACAAAATCATTATTGGCGGGATTGGCGTAATCTATCAACGACACCAAGCCGCCGCGCTCTGAGCCATCATGCTGATAACTGACTTTGACGCCTTCCGTTAGTAAACGGTGGAAAGTTTCATTATTCGCCAACAAATCAGGTGAGTGGACCCGTTGCGCATCTTTTAATGCGGCTTGTAGTACGTCATGCGATACAGTTGGATTTATCCGTTTTAACGCCGCTTGCAAACGACCAACTAACAACACCTCATCGTAATGCTGCCGTTCCTGATGCTCACCATCCGGGGCAATATCTGGGCCATAAAGATAGCTATACCCAAGCTGTTGAAACAGATCAAGCGCAAACTCTTCAATGGCGGATTCGGTGAGTTTGGTCACAATCAGTCCTTAATATAATTTCCAACCAGTAGCTAAACTAAATGATTTATTTTAATTTGTTGTTTGCAGAGAGAATGTCAATATTAGCGCCTGAAAAATCCGCGTCATTGGTGACTAAAACACACTGATGTTCCTGACAAGTTTTCACAATAAGCTCGTCGTTAAAATCGCAGTTAGCCAAGCTGATTGCGTTAATATCAGCCGTATTAAACAATTTTCCCACCAAAGCGAATTTATTTAATATTCGGCCTTTGACTATTATTTCTACATCTTGGGAGGCTTGAACGCCTTCCGACTGAGAACGAAAGTCTTTAAATTTGATTTGTTGGCCATTCAGTCCATTGGTTCTTAAATAATTTTCATATTCTATGCGTAGAAAACGGTTAATAAACTCCGACAACACAAATACATCCACGCATAGATCGTTACCCATTTTTAAGCATTGGCCAAAAATAGCGGCGTAAGTGTTTGTTGCCCAATTTGAAGGTGTGCTGCCGAACAAATACAGCAACACATTGGCGTCAAAAAATAACGGTCTTCCTTTTACAGCCGCAATGTTTGCTGGGGTAATCCTTAAACTCATTCATCTTCTCCCATGATCTGCTTTACCGACTCTTCTAACCATGTTGGATCTTTGTAATACAGTTTTGCTGTTTCAATCACGCGTCGCAACAAGGCCTTATCGGTATCAGTCATCTCGGTGACCTTAACCGATGCGCGAACCTGTTCTTCGGAGAAGTCCCGGTAAAGTTGACCAATGGCTGTATTTAAAAAAGCCGAAGTCAGCATTTCCACATTCTGAAATGATATTTCTACCACCTGCTCTTGTTGCAAAGCTTTACTGATGGCCTGAAAGATCGCTTCACCATCCTTGGCTTCAACACAAAAGCTGCTGCCTACCAAATTGAATACCGAAATGACAATGGGGTTCATACAATCTCTGCCTCTTAAAATAAATCTGCCGCATCGGTTTCGCTGACCAACGCATAATTACTGTTGTCGTTCGTGCAAAAGGCTACGTTTACCACCGTACCTGGGAAGGGCTTGGTGAGCTTCTCGGTTTTTTCGCCTTGACTATCATACTGGTAATAGCCATCGCCGCTGACAATTTGCAATTTGCCTTGGTTCAGTTTGACAAATTCGCTCAACAACGCCAAACCAATACCGCCCGGAATGCCGACTTTAGTGGTGTTTCGGTCTTGAACCGCCCAGCGGATCGCATCAAGCGCTGAAATCGTCTTCTCAAAACGGCGAAAAAAGTTTTCTTTAAAACCGATACCGGTATCGGCAATGCAAAATTCTATGGTGTGTCGTTTAGGAAAAAACTGACCACAGGTATAAATGTGCTTGGTTTCGCTGTGAATTTGCGCATTCACAAACAATTCCAGCATGGCTTCGCTCATTTTCTTACGCAAGCCATCGGTCATCGCTGGCAGTTCAGAGCGATTTAGAAATTGCGCGGTAACATATTCGCGAAAATAGCGCCCATCATCGGGTTTCATTTTTTGGTACTGAATAGTCGTATTATAGGAGTCAACACGATGATCAAAACCAAAATGCTTTAAAAAGCCGTTTTTTTGTAAAATGGCTTGAATATTATTACCGATGCAGTCAAAAACTATATCGTTTAAATTATCTTCCAATAAATCTAATACAGCACCTAACGGTGCGGCCATATTGGCGTCAAACCAGGTGTAAAATGAAACAGGTATTTTTTCAAAAAACTCGCCTTTGTTGTCATCATATAACCTAGCAATTTGAGAAAAGCCTGACGCAGTGCTGTGTAAATCGGATAAACAATTGGAAGTCATGATTTCACCCGCACTTCGCCGCTCATTAGTTTGGGTAATAGGGTATTGCGGAGGTTTTCTAATTTTTGGATTTGAACATTATTCTGATGAATTTTGTCCAGAAAGGAACCTGTTGTGTCATTAAACTGACTAACCAAATTAGATGGATATCTTGGAAAATCGATTGATTTAAGATTGCCTTGACTTATTTTTGGTTGCACTGCACCAGTAACAACTTCATCAATATTTTTTTTTGATAAATAGTTCCATATCAAAAAATTGCTATATGGTGGCTTGGCTTTTATGACATGTGCATGATTATTTACCCAGAATTTGCCAGTCGCCAATTGTAAAACAGGATAACCTTCATCTGTTCTTACAGTTCCATCCTCGCCTAGTAAGATGTACTCACCATCAAAAATAAAATCATTTATATAATCCATGATTTGGGCCGCACCATAATATGGATACAAAAAACCATCTTTCCTTTTATCCCGTTCCATCTTTGAAAGCGGTATCCTCCTACCATCAAAAATATCAATTACTTCTCCTAGAGTACCAATCTCCCAATCCGCCTTTGCCTCTTCAATAAACCACTGCCGAAACAACGTTTCCGCCATGGCTTCAAGGGTTTTATTTTGCCGGTGCAACAGGTCAATTTTGTCATCAAGACTGCTGAGTATTGCTGCGATGGCTTTTTGTTCGTTTAGTGTAGGTAGCGATAAAGGCAAACGACTTAATATTGTTGTGTTCAGGTTCGGCATGGTTGTACCAACGGCATTACCACTTACCCAGCCTTTAATTTCATCTGTTGAAAGATAGTAAGCGCAAAACTGCGGTAAGACACTATCAGTGTTAAATCTAATTCTTAAGCAACCCGTACCACAAAGCCAACCAGATTCATTTTTCGTTATGAAAGCACATTTTTCTACATCACCTCTTCGGCTGTAGACAATATCACCCTCTTTCACTAAATATTTTTGTAACCGCTGCGCATCATTGTCAGAAATACAGGCGATATTGTTTCTGAGAATTTCTAAGCGTGTGCCAATATTGGTGGGCATTATTGAAGGAATACCAATTTGCACGTAATCAGCGGAATGTAACTGACTACCAAATGGTCCAGTTTGTACATCTGCAATTTCGCCTAATTTGCATTGCTTCCATTCACTCATAACTCAATCCGCGCCAAATTCTCAGCAATTGCCTGATTAAGTTCTGCTTCTTCCAGCAACTGCGCTTCAAACTCCGCCTTCAACGCAGCAAAGCGTTCAGCAAAATTAAAATCGTCTTCTTCATCCGGCAGGCCGACATAACGACCGGGCGTTAAAACGTAATCCAGTTCCGCGACGCGCTCTACCGATACCGACGCGCAAAAACCTTTTACATCTTCGTAATGACCTTCACCAGTTCGCCACGCATGATAGGTATCCGCAATTTGCTGAATGTCCTCATGCGATAGTTCACGAGTACGGCGGTTAATCAAATGACCTAGATTCCGCGCATCTATAAACAGAATTTCCTTTTTACGCGGATGTCCATGTTCGCTTGCTTGAGAGCGAGCACGATTCATGAACCATAAGGCCGCTGGAATTTGCGTATTTAAGAAAAGCTTTGCTGGACAGTTGACGATACAGTCAATCAAGTTGCCATCAGCAATCAGATTCTTACGAATCTCGCCTTCGCCGCTGGTTTTACTGGTCAATGCGCCTTTGGCTAACACAACGCCCGCTTTGCCAGTCGGTGATAAGTGATAGATAAAATGCTGGAGCCAAGCAAAGTTGGCGTTACCGGCTGGTGGTGTGCCGTATTGCCAACGGCCATCGGTGCGTAACAATTCACCGCTCCAGTCGCTGACGTTGAACGGTGGATTGGCAATGATGAAATCGGCTTTCAGGTCTTTATGCGCGTCATTTAAAAAAGAACCTTCGTTGTTCCATTTGACTTGCGAACTGTCTATCCCGCGAATCGCCAGATTCATTTTGGCTAGTCGCCAAGTGGTTTGATTGCTTTCCTGGCCATAAATGGAAATGTCGTTGATACGGCCTTGATGCTCTTCAACGAATTTTTCCGATTGCACGAACATACCGCCGGAACCGCAGCAAGGATCAAACACCCGGCCTTTGTAAGGTTCCAACATGGCAACCAATAATTCCACGATGCTGCGCGGAGTATAGAACTGACCGCCTTGCTTACCTTCCGCCAGAGCAAATTCACCGAGAAAATATTCAAACACATGACCTAACACATCCGCGCTACGCGCTTTAGCATCCCCTAGCGCAATATTGCCGACTAAATCTATCAAACCGCCCAAACTGGTAGGATCAAGATTTTGTCGTGCAAAGACTTTGGGCAATACGCCTTTTAATGAGGGATTTTCTTTTTCAATGGCATCCATCGCACCGTCAACAAAAGTGCCAATATCGGGTTGCTTGGCTTTGGCTAATAGAAACGACCAACGCGCTTCCGCAGGTACAAAGAAAATATTTTCCGCTTGGTATTCGTCTTTATCTTCTGGATCAGCACCGGCATATTCGCCTTCACCGGCTTGCAGCTTGGCAAAATGCTCTTCAAACGCATCGGAAATGTATTTGAGAAAAATCAGCCCCAGCACGACGTGCTTGTATTCGGCGGCGTCTATGTTTTTGCGGAGTTTATCGGCGGCTTTCCAGAGTTGGGTTTCTAACGGTTCTTCTTTGACGACTTTTGGAGCTTTGGCCATGCGGGTTCCTTATTGTTTATTCGCGCTTGCTGCCTGCAAGTTATTTATTAGTTTAGTGTAGTCAATCGTAGACCGATCACCGACGGTTACGCTAAACGGCAGCTATGCAACGTTCATCATCATGCAGCGGATTGTTGACGTGATCGCTAATCGGCGTGGTAGTCATGTCTGCGTAAGCGGTATTATCCAACAAATGGACTACATCATCTTCAGCAGCCGATTTGTTCAACCAATCGCGGTAATGGTCTTTTGGCATAACAACCGGCATACGTTCATGAATCGGTTGCATCAGTTGCGTTGCGTCGGTGGTAATAATGGTACAGGAATAGAGCGTTTGGTCGTCGTGCTCCCAATGTTCCCAAAGTCCAGCAAAGGCAAATAACTGATTGTCTTGACGGTGGATATGAAAGGCTTGTTTACCGTGTTCTAACTTTTGCCACTCATAAAAACCGCTTGCGACGATTAGGCAGCGGCGCTTATGGAAAGCAGCGCGAAAGCTGGGTTTTTCTCTGATGGTTTCTGCTCTTGCGTTGATTAGGTGATGGCTGTTTTTATCATCTTTTGACCAGGATGGCACCAAGCCCCAGAAAAGGTTAACCGATTTTAGCGACTTGTCATCCAGTTGAACGATACACAGAATTTTTTGCGCTGGGGTAATGTTGTAGTTCGCTTCAAAACGCGGCAGTCGCGGTAACTGAAAATGTTCAGCGATGCTTTCAGGCGTTGCGATGAGGTTGTAGCGACCGCACATTAAAGTTACCTCTTTCCAGAATCTCTTGAGCTGCTAGTCTTAGCCTATCGGTTGCGCACAATGGAATTTTGATATGACGCTTATAGATTTATTTGATTTCAAACTGACAGATTTAAAAGATATAGCTGGAATTGTCAAAGACATTACGACTTCCATAGGCATCATCGTTGGCGGAGGCTGGGCATTTTGGAGATTTGTTCTACGAAGAGAGCGACACGCAAAAATACAATTTGACCTTGATTTGAATGTTGTATCGCGGGAGCACGATTCTTTAGTCGTTGAAGTAATCGCAGTGGTTGAAAACAAAGGATTGGTTAGACATGTTCTGCAAGATTTTAAATTTGATTTACTTTATTTGGAGAATAAAGATCAAATTACCACTGGCGATGAGCGTATTAACCAACAAGTATTGTTCAAGCCAGTTTTTAAAAAACGCTATTGGATTCCACCGGATTGGCTAGGTACATTTATTGACGCAGGCGTGACACAGAAATACACGTATGTTGCCAGCGTTCCGAAAACAGCTTCAATGTTGTTGATATTTGCCAGTTTCAAATATCCAGATTCTGAGAGCGAATTTCACACTGCTCAAAAAGTTTTTAATTTAGCGAATGACATCAAACAAACCATCCCTGTAAAGGCAATCCCGAAACGGCGCAAATGAGCTAAATCCCCATTCTCTATGTCCCTAGACGAAGTTTGCAATTCGCGGGTCAACGCTTACAAGTCCAGTGTCCTGCTCGGGAAGATAAGAACAAATACAAAACAAAATCCAATTTGCGGTACACTGCTGACCCTCATCAGAACCACGAATTTGGATGCAAAAAATGAGCGTCATTTCCTTATCAAGCTATCAAACGCGTAACGGCAAACCATTGAATGGTGCCGCGTTATGGTCTGACGATCTGGAACTGCCGATTCTGGAACCGCAACAGCATTTGAGTTCGCTTGAATTGCCGCTATTCACGTCTAAAGTGCCTGCGGGTTTTCCATCACCTGCTGATGATCATCTGGAAGCAACGATAGATTTGAATCAGCTTTGCATTAGCAATCCGCCTGCCACGTTTTTTGTCAAAGTTAAAGGGCATTCCATGATCGGTGCGGGCATCAATGACGGTGATATGTTGGTGGTAGATCGCTCACTGCGTCCGAATAACAATAGCATTGTGGTTGCAGTGATAGACGGTGAAGTGACGGTTAAAGCGTTGGATACCTCTACCGATGAAATTTGGTTACGCTCAAAAAA
>Ga0172367_10006810_pt1 | contig 13288 bp, 17 predicted proteins | sample Lak10m_FD_114542 | JGI IMG/M metagenome (GOLD analysis project Ga0172367, IMG submission 114542) | Freshwater microbial communities from Kabuno Bay, South-Kivu, Congo - kab_022012_10m | ecosystem: Environmental > Aquatic > Freshwater > Lake | place: Democratic Republic of the Congo: South-Kivu...
TCCTCTATGAGGTTAATTTGGTTAAGTTTTTATATCTCATATGTCATATAAAGTTATATAACAATGATGTCAAAAAACAGATATTTCTATAAATATCTTGAGTTTTTCAAAAACCATTATTACAAACATATATATTATATGGTATGAATAAACAATAACATATATAAATAACAGGGTTTAACAAATTTTTAACTTACGACGACTATACCTTTACAGTAACAAAGCTCTTTGTACGCTTCTACGGTAGAGGCAATTGCCAAACTAAGTTGGTAAATGCCGCTATAATATTTTTGAACAATTTCTGCATTTTGCGGTTCGACGCTGATAAATCGATATTGTTCGATATACTTTTGAAGTATTGAATCAAACTTGTTGAAACAATCAAGTATATCTATGTCGAGCTTCATTAAATCAAGATCATTCACTATTAAAATGCTGCCTTTCTTGTTATGATAGCTTGGTTGTTAGACCAAATGGTCTCTTTACCAAGGCTATCATAAATTTCAATTGCACCATGTATTAAAGTGTTTTGAGAATCACGAGTGGTCGTGATATTGGAGCGATATCTAAATCCTCCATTGGTGGTATCGACGATCCAAGTAATTCTATGATCATTGTTTGAATCTTGTGCTGACTTGATAGCCAACGTACCGTATGTAGACTTGTTTAAATTCTGAGTAATCCAAAGGAATTTGTTTCCCTCAGAATTCGGCAATAAAACCGAAGCATAGCCAAAATGTGGTGGTATATTAATCGTATAATCTTTGTCTTTGTATGTAAGACTATAGGACTTGACGCCTCGATCATAAACAGCGTTCCACAACTCGTCGTGGACCTTGATTATTTCGAGTGCTTGATCGTTTGTTAAAGACATCTGAACTTTCTTTCGCCTTGCTAAAAAATGTAGCCCCCACAGACGGAAAAGGATTTAACATCTGTGGGGACTAGCACGAGTATATTGTGACAATAAGGGGTACCTACTTAATTTGAAAGGAGGGTAAGTATTAAGTAAGTTTTTGTTTTATCAATATACTAGACCAATGGTCTGTATTTTTGAAAAAACTCTTTCACTAACCAGATCTTAAATGACGATCTTTTCAGTGCTTAACACATATTTTCCTGGACGAAAATCGCCGCCAATAATTTTTTTTATTTAACGTATGTATTGCTTAACTGCCAGCTTATAGATTCCCATTGAACACAGTGTTATGATAATGGGTTGCCAGGGCTCGGAAACGGCCCAGATCCAAACCAATGAACACAGGTCCAACAGTAATCTAAACATGGTTTTATATCAGTCCTATGGCCTTCAAGCAGGCGGCGCAAATAAAAACATACAGTGTAAAAATCATTATCTTGGCAGGAGTAGAGATATTATCCATATAGGTATCGTATTGCTTTCAGGGAGGAGGATATAGTGAGTATTAGACAAACCAAATCAGGAACAAGCCAGTTTCTTGTCTCATCTTTATCAGGTAGCTATTAGGCATTGACGGGATTATATATGCTTTATACTGGGCACACACTTGAAAAGTGGTCAAAACATATGTTTGATTAACAAATTATTATAATAGGGTTGTTTTAATTAAAATAATAATTAAACCCATATGGGAGTACAAGAGTGTTGTATGTGTATTATATGTGTATACTACAACGTGAGGCATGCTTTGATTTTTCGGCGGTTTCGAGTCTAAAATAAAAATATTTTAAGACCGTCAACTTTGGCCGAAAAAAAAAGATCGGTACGATTACAAGTGAGTGTTTGCAACCGTACCGACCGTCATAATCATACTACACGTGAAGAACAACATTGTACATTCGTTTGAAGTCTCGTCTCATCGGATGCAGAGCGGACTCTGTTCCGTGAGTCGTATAAGTTGGTCCTTGAATTGTTGAAGGGGGGACAATCCGATAGGTACCAGACTTATTTCTTGTCACTTCAAAACCTAACCGCTTTAATTCGGCTAGAACCTTCTTCATCTTAGAAGATTGATGTTGGCGAGGCATAGCTCGTATTCTCCTTCTTGTGTTGATGATATCTGACGGATATATGTTATCACATAATATCCTTCGATGCAACACGTGAAGGAAAATATTTCGCGTCAACCAGACCGAACAAAAGTTCGGCGGTTGCCGCTCTAATAAAATTTAAAAAACCGATACTTCAGATATACCACATATAGTGGAATAGCATCAGTATCGGCATTGGTTATTCTTTGTATTTAATTAAAAGAAAAGTGTCCGTTTTTATCACAGAACGGACAAACTGTTTGAGCAAGCCTAGAAGGGCATTGCGTCTGATTCTTGGGTTGAGGCCGAAGCCGCAACCGTGTTCGTGTTTGCTTGCGCAGAGTTCGACCAAAGGTCGCATGCCACGTCATTGCCATTCACGACCATGGTGAATCGACCCGAAGGTGCGTTCACTGGATCGTAGATGTCTTTCTTGTCGAATGCGCCGGAAGGCGTGATCTCGATGCGCTGCTGCGAACCTGACCAGTTGGAAACCCATTGACGAGAAAGCTGAAGCATCTTTTGACGCTGCTCTTCTGCTTCCTTGATCTTCGACTGGGCGAGGTTTTCCATCTTTTGTCCAAGGACATGCGCTTGAAGACGCAGACCATAGACGCGTTGGAATGTCTCTACCGAGGCGTCCACCAAGTTCAAGAAACCCTGCTTTGTGCGGGATTTCTCACGATCGGTGGTACCCAACTCGAACGCCGTCACTGGTACGCCGCTTTTGTGTTGGTAGGCTGCGATGATGCGGCCTGGATTCTCGATACGACCAGTCACGTCGACTGCGCCCGCGCTCTTGAACGCGTTGATGGCGTGCTTGAAGCCGTCTTCGTTGGCACCGAATTGGTGGAAGAACAACGGCATACCGTCCGTGAAGTTCAAGCCGAGACCTTTGAGCGACGAGGTGAACTTGTCTTTCTCAACCGTCTTGCCGGAATCCGTCACGAACTTGTGCAACAGGTCGACGATGCTGATTTCTGCTCCGTCGATCGTCACGTTAAGGTCCATCTTGACCGGGTTCATTACGCCTGTGACAAGGTAGTACTCTTTGCCTGTGTACGGGCTTTGCTGACGAAGAACCGAGATGCGGCTCAACGAGGCTTCGCGAAGCGTCACCGAGGCTGGGACTTCGATGTTGTTGATCGAGCCTTTGAAGTTGACCTTCTTGCCGATCGACAGCATTTGAGTCCGTGCGGTGGACTGAAGACTGTCGATGTTCTCGGCGATCTGGTCGAACAACGAGGTGTCGAGATTGAATTTTTCCGTGAATGTAGTCATTTATTTGTGCTTTCTGTGTGTTTGTTGTTATTTCATTTTAATTTGGGGTGTTGAACCCCTTTTTTTTTACGCTCTTTGTCGGTTAGATCTCTGGAAGAGTCGGCGTTTTCGGTTTGTCCGAGTTCAGACCGTCGACGAAAGCGTCTTTGAGGTCCTTGCTCAGGTCGATCGTCTTTCGCGGGGCTTGCTTGGTGGCCCTGAAAGTCTTGCCTGTGATTTTGCCGAGTGCATTCACTGTTTTGTTGATAGCTTTCATGTTTTTTCCTTTTGTTTCTATGTGTATTTTTTTTGTTTCTATGTTTATTTTTTATATTTCTTGATCTTCAGAACCAAACAAGTAGAAAATTTGTTCTATCAGATCGAAGAACCATTCGAGCATATGTCACCCCCTGTGCCCTTTTTTTTTGAACGAACCAGGGGGTGGCACCGTCGTGTTTTAATCCCAATTTGTGGGGTGATTTCCGCGTGCATTTTGTCTTTTTAATTTCTGATCGTACAAATACACGTAACCCGTCACCATCATGGCGTAACACGTTATGAATCCTAGCATGAATGCTAACATAATTTGTTCCTTTTCTTTTTTTGAGAGAAGATCAACGCCCCCACGAATGTAAGGGCGGTGATCAACGTTCCTATGGTAATTTTTTTGTTCATACGCTTATCTGCTCGAACTCTTTTTGGTATTCGTCGAGCATTATTTCGTACGCCACGTATTGCATGTCCACGATCCATACCGCTTGTTCCCACGACTCGCAAGGAATCGTGTAGTTGAAGTGGTCGGACGCGTCGCCGGTGGGTGACTGAATCGAGAATTCGATGACCGTTTTGCCGCTCGACTCGAACTTGCACGCCACGTAGCTCGTGATGAACCCTTTGGGCATCGAGTAACCGTTTGCCCTGTAGGCGTTGAACCCGTAGTGTCGCGTGTGCTCGTTTTCATTCTCTACTCTGTCTAATTTGATTTTGTCGTCTGTTTTCATTGTTGTTTTCCTTTTTCTTCCAGTATTTCGATTCGCTCTACGAGCTTATGTATGACGTCGGTGTGTTTTTCGAGTATTTCTCTCATCACCGCTATAGCTTTTTGCGCGCTGCCAAGCGTTATCACGACTTGGCTGTTGAATTCCTGTGCAGTCGCCATTTATTCATTTTCCTTTTTGTTTGATTTGTCTTGCAGTGTTTTCCACGGTTTTTCTGCCGTCCGTTTTTGCGAACGGCGTTTGTTCTTTTCCTTCAAGCGTGCTGATTCATCCCACCACTTGGTGTTTTCCGGTGATGCCATGCATGTTCTCCTTTAGAAGTTATGCTTTTGCTTTTTGCTTGTAATGGTTGTAGATTTCTTCCATTTTTTCAGTTTGGAACCCATTTTTTGTTTTCTTTTGTTTATTCTTTGGGTCTTTCGTAGCATGGAGGGCGTAACCAAAGATCGAAACGCCGACTATCGCTATCCAAATTGCTTGAACGCCCATTATTGCTTTCATTATTTTCCATGTGCTCATGATTGTTCCTTTTATTTAGATAGGTTTGATGTGGTGCCTTGTAGTTCTTTGGTCATTCGACCGAACATACGACGGCAGAACATTATTACGGTGTAGATGCCTGCCGCATAAGAGCAGAGCATCAGTAGTATAGTTTTCATTTGAATGTCTCCTTGCGCTTAAGACGAGTGATCTTCAGCGCCGTCGTATTGTGATTCGCGCGGCGACCACATTTCAGCCCAGCAATCTGGATGGGTGCCGCTTATTAATTGTTCACGCATTTCCAGACTTAGGCCGGGAAATGCTTCTTGCATCAAGGCGCCTTTTTCGTACAACGCTTTGCCTGTATTGTATTCGTTATATGTCATCTCGACGTGACCGTCTTGATTACAATGCAGACATACGCCTGTATTAACTTTAATTGTTGTCATTGTTCTCCCAAATCCATGATTTCTTTTTGATTTCATTCATTGCTTGTTCATGGTTCATGTGATTGTATTGACGTTCCATGACGTATTCAACGGCTTGTTCGCGCGTTAAACCAAGATCTTTCATTGCTAATTGAATGTATTCTTCTCTTGTGGGCATAAATACTCCTTAGTGTGAATAGACCCCCCTTTTGTAGTTTTGATTTAGTGACTATTCTACTAGTCGAATTTTTTTTAGAATGTCTAGCCCAGTAATACAATATTATTATACTACTGGGCTAGTACATCCCAAGGAGGGGATGGCAAGAATGAATCGAGCTGGCGTTAGCCAGCGAGCTAGTTCTGAGGTCTACCCCGTAGGGGTAGCCGAAGAACTAGTAAAAAAAAGGGGGAGTGCAGGACACCCGCCATTCGGGTATCCCACACTCCCCACTTTAGGGGGTAATGAGCAGTTAGCTCAGAACGGTGCATCTCCGTCCAGAGCAACTGGTGTTTCCTTCTTGCTGTTACGCAAGCGGTCTGCAGACGCAGAACTGACCTTTGCTTTCGCATTCGGTTTGTACAGCTCAATGCTGAACTCGCCTACAGGCCAGATGGCCATACGACGCTCCACTTTCTTGGTGTTAGGGTTAACACCTTCGCTGACTTCGTTGTGCTCAAACGAGTCACAAACGATTGCCAACTTCAGTCCACCTGCAACAGCAGACTGAAAGAAAGCGTCAATGGCTTCATGCTTTGGAATGACAACTTCGTCGCAAGGCTCGTCAGCTTCGTAGCCGATGAGCTTGGCGATTTCAGCGTCAAGCGTGAGGTTCTCCCACTTCTGGATGTTCCAGTTAAGGACATCCACCTGTGGGATTTTTGCTTTGAGTTCGGCAGAAGTGCCGACCAAAGTTGAGAAGAAAATCTCACCAGTGGTCTTGTTCTGCCGTTCCGCCGGAGCGGTATTGATGTAGATTGTGAGTGACACAACCCCTTCCTTAGTTCTCCCGGATATTGTGGGCTACCCGAGAACGGCCCTTGTTTTAGGGAAGAATCCCCCCCTTTTCGCCCAAGTAACGTGACACCTTGCCACTTGCGATTTAGAATCGCAAAGGGTGTTTATACGCTACTTGAGCTCTTACTCCATCTTGAAGTAAAGAGAGGGAAAACTCCCCCCTTTTGGCCCAAGCCCGTTCGGGGACTCGAGCCAAAGAGGATTTTGAGTCTGAGGTCTAGGTGACCCATTCGGTGGATTTAGAATAGGGTCCTAAGATCTAGGTAAAAAAATATTAATATAATAACTAGAGACCTAGGATCTAGGAATAAAGAGAGAACCCCCAGGTTTCCCCAGGGGCTCTCTCAACTCGGAAGAACCTATTAATTCAGGTTCTTGATTGCTGTGACAATGAGATCCATGATGGTCTCTTGTCCATCTGTTCCGTTCTGGAAGACGATGCGGTCAGACACGCCATACTTACTGCGAGTCAGTTCCGGATCAATAATCCAGCGGTAGATAGCAAGAGCATAGAGCTCAGGATGTGATGTTGCCTTGACTTCGTCCAACAGTGCACCAACGATGGTAGAGATTTCTTCTGTGCGTTGAGCAACAGCAGCCATCTTTACAAAGCGATTGGTATTCTTGGACAGTTCAGAGTACTTACCGTCAACCTTTGAGAGTTCACGTTCATACTTTGACCAGATGCCACGGCACCAAACAGATGTTGACTCCTTCAATGCTGGAATTGCATTGTACACTTTGTTACGAGTGTCAGAAGTCAAACGCAGATCAAAGCTACCCTTGGACGCGATATTCTGCACCTTGGTAATAGTTTGATTGTATGCGTTGTACATCTCAGTAAACTGACCGTCTACTGCAATATCTTCCAGCATTGCGCGTGTCTCATCGCTGAGTGCAGGGAACCGGGTTTCAAGAACATAACGGTCAATACCACAACCGTTGTCAATGATCTCCTGAGCAATGCTTTCAGCCATTTCTGAGTAGTCACCTTGCAATTGGGCAAATGCACCAATGTCTGCAGTCTGTTGAACGCAGTCAATGACGTCATTACCAGTTGCAGGTAATTTATCAGGATAGCTTGGACCAAATGTTGCAGCCCAAACCATAATGAGATTAGCGTACCTACCCACACCAGGGTTGTTCATCTGTGCCAAGATCATATTAAGAGCATGATCTCGGTTAAACAATTCCTTACTGTAGATAGTGGAGCTATTGATCCGACCACATTCAGATGCAGCAAGCAGAGTGCTCATTGCAGCTGGTGCATTAGCCAAATCAATTACCTGTATGCGATCTTCTGCTACACGAAGCCATGGCATCGTTTCAGCATCAAATCGCTCAATGGAGTAACCGCCAGGGCCGTTTGGTGAACGGATGACGACACACATGTCAATTGCTTCTTCGGGAGTGCTTGGCACTACCAAATCAGCAGGAATGACAAATGTCTCTCTGAGTTCCTGATGATTATATCCATCAAGAGTCATGACAGGCGAAGAGCTCCACAACTTAATGCGGATGAACTTAGCTTGGTCACCGTCCTGGTCCCACGTGTCGTGAAGATCAGCAGTCTCAATGAACCGCTTAGTCGGCACAACACAGCCAAAGCGTTCGTCAAAGAACACAGTGTCTCGTTTGTGCTGAGGCAGCTCAAAGTTACCCATGACCTCCAAAGCATCGAAGGTGGTTACTGTCGCCGTAAAGGCATTAGAGATCGGAACCCACCACGTGTTTCGTTTCAAAGCAGAACGCATTTGGTTCAGCAATGACCCGAAAGCCATGTAGACGAGGTTACTGGATGCTGTTACATCAAAGCCAGCTTGTTGCCAGCGAATGTAACTCTTCTTCCAGCTAGATGTCACATGCTCTACTTGTGGAGCTGAGTCATCTTTGTGCCCGTCAGTTTCCTGGTGGATTATCCAGTCAGGAAGCTTTCCATTCTCAACAGACTTGTTAAAGTCAGTGATAACAGATTCCATGTCTAGTGTGAATTGCTCTTTGGTCATCAACCACGTATGATTGTTGAACATAGTTTGCATATCCCACATAGCAGTGTGGAGGTTCTTGTGTTTGAAGGCAGTATAGTGCCAACGTCCATCATCAGTCCTCAACTCTCGCTTCAGAGCAGATTTGTGGAAAACCACATCTGCACCCAGCTGTTGTCGTGGAACAACGTGGACAAGGCCCTTAACTTCACCTTGATCCATCAGAATGCGACCAATCATTGGACCGATTTTACCGCGATTGATCATTGCAATGTGCTTGCTTTTAGCCGGCCCATCAGCCATTTTAAAGCAAGAACGTACTGCAAAGGAATCGCTAACAAACACTGGACCATCATATGCAAGTTCTTCACCAGGAAGATCTTCCAACATTCGATAGTTAAGTTTGTCCATCGAACCAGACGCATGCATTTGTGTGATACGAGTCACCTCTTGCAAACGCTTACTGGTCTTCTTGAAGTCATAGACCTCCAACCCAAGATCAGACAAATCAAAGCTTGATGCTTCTTTACTGTCTTCAACCTCGAGGAAGAAGGTATATGATGCATTAGCCCATGCGAACCTGCACTTGCTGATCCTGTCATTAAGACTGAACAGTTTGTGCTTCATCACAAGCTCTGACAGATCCTTATTGGAGACGACTCCCAAACGGAACTTAATTCCCCGCTTAGTGAGTTTGTTCTCCAACAAGGAGTAGGTAAAGTCACCAGTCTGCACAGCAAAGACGTCCTGGACATAATTGTATCCAGTGGCAGTCTTGATCCGTCCAAACGGGACTGGCTTCTTCTTTTCCTGAGACAAATTGTATGCCTCCTCCTCTTTGGGAGTTGGATTGTTTGTCAGAACGCGAAAGCGTCCCTTCAGGAAAGTGATGATACCTTTTGGCATCTTCTTCTCCTTTGTTGATGCATTGTCCGCTGCATCGGGCGGTTTGACCGGTTGGTCTTTCATTTGCCCTCCTTAAGGGTTTATTGGTTTGTATTACTTACCTAGCAATCTCAGTTATCTGAGACTTTAAAACTAGGCATAAAAGAAAAGGGCCCCGAAGGACCCTTATCTTTTATTTACCTGAGGTAAAACTTTATGCTGGCATTAATAATTTATTCCAAGCCTCAATTGTGTTCTTCAAAAACGCCTTAATTACAGTGTTTTCTGATTCATTGAGGTCGGCATTGTGTTTGCCTTTCAACTGCTGGATAGTCCAACCGTTGTGACGCCCCCACAAAAGGTTAAGCTGCAACTCAGCATGACCAATCCAATTGCCTGTTGTTTTGTCTCTAAACCCAACAATTACTCTACTGCGACCAACGCGGTCGCCATAGCTGCCAATGCAGTTGTGTTGTTGAGAGCCCCACAAAATCAAATCAAAAGTTGATTTCGGGAGAACAGAAATAATATTATCTGTTACATGTTGATTATCGAGTTCAAGTTGCTTCTTGGTGTATTTGATTTTCTTATCTTGTCGAGATAGCTTTGCATTCTCGATAGTGATAAGGTCATGAGTTTCTTGAACTGTGCCCTTAAATGCAATGAGGTTTCTCCGAACAGCTTTGTTCTTTATTTGTTTGAACATTCTGCCGGCATCACATGCTTCCCCCCAAATACGCATCATAAAGAAGCGTTCTGCAGGGTCTCTATTATCATCAGGATGTGAACACATTCTAAAGTCATTAATAGCATTAATAAAATCTTGTTGGATTTTATTGTTATTAAAGTACTTAGTGAAATATTGAATGTTAGTTACATCAATGTACATCAATCCGATGTATCTAATGTCATCTTCACCAAAATTTCCAATGTTAATCTTGTCAAAGAATGATGGGGCAAATGGCCTGAGGTATCTTACTATCTCAGCTACTACAGCAAATGTAGCAAAACTGTTGATTTTATTGATTCCACCAAATGCACACTTGCTCAAACCATCTTGACCATCTTTGCCATAGATTGTATTCAAGATTTGTTTAGGGTTTGTTCCACCTGATAATTTCTTTATCCACTTTTGGTTAAGACCATACACATCATATTCTCCAGATGCTGGATTTTGCATGTACTTCAAGATTGGTATAAAATCTTCAGGAGAATATACATTCTTGATCTGATTCATAATTTCTTTAATTATGTATCCAGTACGATGGAATATCCATGAGGAAACCATGCAATTACTATCAACCATCCATTGTGGCTTACCATTAATAAACCACAATAATCTTACTCCAGATGGAGTTTCATTGATAGTTAATGCAACTTTCAAATCACGCATGAATGGAATTTGATCCCGCTTGAGCCCGTGCCTGTACATGCACAGAGTAAAGAATACAACCCATCCTTTGTTATTTGCTTTTCGTTGCATTGTTGCAATAATTCCACGGTCACCAAATGTCTGAGCCATGTGGCATCGTCCATTTTCGTCCCATTGGGTTTCTTGCATTTTCTTACCTATGAGAACGGCATTGTAAAGTGCCCGTCTCATTTTTGCATAAATAGTGTCTTTATACACCATTTCCTCCTTGTTTGTTGTTGGTTTATTTTTCATGATTATGGCCCCTCCTAGAGCCATTGACTAGTGGCCTATCCACTAGTCATAAAGAAAAGAGGGTCCCGAAGGACCCCCTCTTCTTTGACTTAATGTCTACTGATGTGCTGTGCAGCTTCAGTAAATATCAGCCTCTTCTTCTTGTGGTTCGACGTACTCAACTGAATACACCGGCTTCTTTGGGTTGAGGACACGGTTCTTACGAGCCTTGTATTCCTCAATCTTGTCTGATGCCCACCTGGATGACTGCAATGCGACCCCACTCAAGTGGTTTTTCATTGTGTTGACCATCTCGTGGTATTCATTGCTGTCCTTGACAATGATGTTCATCTTTGCCAATTCCATGAACAACGCCCTGATGAATGCGACTTGCTTCTCGCTCATCTCTTTCAACGAACCGGTACCCTTGCATGCAAAGTGCACACCTTCCGGATTGTTTTGCGTTGGCCATTTTCCTGTTCCTTTGCAAGCTACACAGGGAACAGTCCCCCGCATAGTTACATTGGCTGTGTTGTTTTCAGTAGCGATAAACTACCTCCTTGTTACACTTTTTATTATAGAGAGATAGTGTCTCTCTGATTACGTTGTTTAACCTGGGTAATCAATAACCAGGGATCATGCATCGCATGCGTCAGATGCAATAAGACGGACTTAAGACTTTATGCCTAGTCATAAAAAGAAAACCCCAGGAGCGTTAGCTCCCAGGGTCTTCTTAGTTGTTGTCCGGATTGTAAGAACTCTTATTTTTTGTTGATTAACGACAACTAAATAAAATTGTCGTAATGCCTTCCGTTTGTGATTTGCATGATTGCGTCATAGGCAGAATCCGCTACTTTCTCGGTTTCTTTCTTTGACATCCCTGCTTTAACGGGATAATCCGGATGGCCTTCTGCAGCCTTCTCGTAATATTCGAGAAGCCAGCAAAGTTGCTTAATCTTATTTTCCTTGTTCATGTTCTTAATGTCGTTAAGAACCCATTCCAAAGTGGGAATGAATTCCTGTTTTGTTTCTGGCATTTCTTCCTCCTGTTGTTTGTTTTGGAGAGTTACTCCACAACCCGGACAGCAGGTTTGAATAGTCATAAAGAAAAGACCTTATGTCTAGTCATAAAGAAAAAGGATCCCGAAAGACCCTTTATTCTTTAATAAGATTATTTATTAATTTGTAAGAAAATTACACGAGCAATTATTTTATGAGCTTCAGTCCAAGAGATTCCATATAACTCATCAAATGCTTGATCAAAGGTTTGACCACTTGCCACTTTTGTATACAGACTCATTACAGTGTTTGGTCCTTTGAGGGCTACCAACGCTTCCGTTGCAAGAAATCCCACATCGTAAATACGCCAAGAGTCGTTACCGGTGTAACTATTCCAGTGCGCCCAATTGGTGCCAGTTGGTCCAAGAAACGTTTCAAGCCAGGCAACAGAGTTCTTGAAACCACTTACTTCCCTGGTGCGCTCGGCTTTGTATGCGTCAAAACTTGTAACACCCAATACTGCAGCCTGCGACCAAGTAGCCATACCCTCAAGCAACCATCGCGGCAAGTGATTAAATGTTCGACCCGTTATGCCCGAAAATGGCTTGAGTTGAATTGTATGTACATACTCGTGAGCCTCAAGCGCACCAGTAACGTGTCTAGAGCTTGAGGTATTTCCTTTCATTGTCGCCAACGAAATCCATGCCTCGCCACTACTCGTAATTCGAGCCACACCACCCCAACAAGTAGTTGGCGTCGCACAGCCACTTGGTACTTCAGAAGCCACCGAAGAATCTTGTCCGCCAAATTTCGCGACCCATTGTGCACGTGCCCATTCAGTATCTTCATAGCCAAAACGCATGATCGTCAATTGGGTCGGTTGAGCTGCTGCCGAAAACAACCGCGACGCCAAATTTATTGCAGTTTCAGGCGTAGCATTTGTAACAACGACATTCGAACCATTGATAATATTCAATTTTGGCATCTGAGGTATACCATTGGTGATCGCACTAACACTTGCCTTCCACGATGCATATGGTATGTTCTCTGCATATTTCTCAATGTTTGACCAATCAGTCGGTACTGATATTATAACTTCAGCGGGTGTTGTTGGTACAACTTTTGTTTGCACCCTTACCCATCTGAGACCAGTGGTCAATCTCTTGCATTCGTATTTAACTTGTGCTCTTGTTTTAAATGTGCCAACTTTCACACATTTGTTATTTATAGCTAAAACAGAATTTTCATTGATTCCAATAAAAGAAACTGCAATAGTAAAGATTATTAATAAACGCTTTATTGATTTCATTGCTTTTCTCCTTTGACCTATGGTCTATAAGTAGTATGGTCGGCCTGTTTCAGCCATGTGACCAATATTGATCAATTGCCTGATCTGTTCTCTTGTTAACTCTACATATGGCTCTTCTAGTGGAAGCTCCATAATTCGAGCATTAGCAGCCCTATGGTGTGGGCAGTTGATGCTTTTCGTGCATCGTTGTTGAGTTGTATCTCCTTTTGCTTGAGGATATCTCATCAACCCATTCTTTAACACTCGCTTACTTGTTGGTTTTATTATACCAACA
>Ga0172367_10006811_pt1 | contig 13288 bp, 16 predicted proteins | sample Lak10m_FD_114542 | JGI IMG/M metagenome (GOLD analysis project Ga0172367, IMG submission 114542) | Freshwater microbial communities from Kabuno Bay, South-Kivu, Congo - kab_022012_10m | ecosystem: Environmental > Aquatic > Freshwater > Lake | place: Democratic Republic of the Congo: South-Kivu...
CATTTTTTATTATACATATATACATTTTAGTGTTTTTTATAAATTTGAGAGAGAGTTTGAAAAGACAATTTATTTGCATGTAAAAGAGAAATTGAATTTTTTTCTGAATTTTTTTCTGAATTTTTTTCTGAATTTTTTTCTGAATTTTTTTCTGAATTTTTTTCTGAATTTTTTAAAATTTTAAAGTAAAAAAAAAAAATAAAAAATAATAAATAAATTTCAATAAAAAACTTATATATAGTCTTTAAAAATAAAAAAATTAAATACAATGTAATACAGCTCCAGTAAGTTGAAGATAATTAGCGGTAGTTTTACTCATAACATATGATTTTTTTGCCAAAATATTAATTAAATTAATTCTAATTTCTTCATTAATATTGGGATAATTTTTGATATATTGAATAAAATGAAGCATAACATCTAATGAATAATATCCTTGAGATTGAAAATCATTTATAATTTTACAAACAGTGATGACATCTTTTTTTATTATTGAATTTAATAAATCAGATAGTGTTTCTTGAGAAGGGATATCTGATATATTTAAAATATTTTGTATTGTAATTTTACCTTCTGCTCTAAAAACTAATTCTAACATATTAAGTGTTTTTCTTAAATCTTTTTGACAAATATCAAATAAATATCTAAGTGCTTCTTCATCATAATCAATTGCCTCCAATTCACAAATTGATTTAATTCTTTCAATAAACTTATCAACAGGTGGTTTTGTAAATCTAATAATAATACATCTTGATTGAATTGATTCAATTACTGCTGAAGAATTATTACAAGTAAAAGCAAATCGTGTAGTTGGATATTTTTCCATAATTGAATTAATCAATCTTTGTGCTTTAGGTGTAATATTATCTGCTTCATCTAAAATAAGTAATTTATGTTGAGCATATCCTTCTTTAAATTCAACTTTTCTTTTACAAAAGTTAATAATAGTATCATGTACAGATTTTATACCCCTATCATCACTAGCATTTAATTCTATAATAGAATCATGATATTCTCTTGGATATATTTGTCTAGCAATTGCATGAATAGTAGAAGTTTTTCCAATACCTGATTTACCAGTAAATATTATATTTGGAATATCTTTATTGGCAACAATATTATTTATTTTGTTAGAAATGATATTATCTAATATAAGGTCTTTAATTTTTTTAGGTCTATATTTTTCACTAAAAGGTAGATTATTTGACATTGTTTATATTAATTATTTAATATAAATTTGACATATATTTAAAATAAATCAATTTTTATTTTTTTATTTAATTAGTCTTTTCGAATATATAAAATAATTTGAATAATTATTTTATAAATGCTTTAAGTGTTTATTTTAAAAATTATGTTGTAGGCAATATAACATTAAACATAATTTACTATAATAAATGTCTTATATATATAAAAATTGATATTTATATATAATAATTAAACAATCAACAATATACATATAATATGGCTTCTTATCTAAGAAAAAAATATTTAACCAAATCTGATACAGATTCTGATGATGATGAAATAAATCAATTATTAAATGAAGTTAGTAAAGATAAAACTAAAACAAAAATTATTGAAAATAATAATAATAAACAAAAAATTATCAAAACACAATCCAAATCTAATTCATCATTATTAGAAGAATACAATAAATTATTAAACCAATATTGGGGTTATTCTGGACTGAAACCTACACAATTTGAAATTATTAAAAAAATAGTTGAGGAAAATAAAGATGTATGCGCTATTTTAGCAACAGGTTTTGGTAAATCAATTTGTTATCAATTACCATACCTTATAACTCGTAAAAATGTTATTGTAATAAGTCCTCTTATTGCACTGATGATAGAACAAGGACAAGAAATGGAAACCAAGGGTATACCTACAGCAGTATTTAATTCAGAAACAACAAGTAAAAAAAAAGCTCAAGAAAAAGCAGAAATTGTCGGAGGAAAAAATAAATTAATTTTTATGACTCCAGAATTTTTTATCAAATCATTCGATTTTATTCAAGAGATAAGAGATAATTTATTAATGGTATGTATTGATGAAGCACATGCTGTATCAACTTGGGGATTAGATTTTAGACCTGGATACACAGAATTGGGAGTAATAAGAGAATGGGTTCCTGAAATTCCAATTTTAACTTTAACAGCAACAGCTTCCACCAAAGTTCGTGAAGATATTTATCGTATTTTGAAATTGTCTAATCCCGAACTTGTTGTGGGTAATTTTGATCGTCCAAATTTATTAATCAAAGTTTTGCCAAGAGAACCAAATATAATGGATTCTATAAGTATATTATTAAATAAATATCCGTCACAATATGCTATTATATATTGTAAAACTCGTGATGATACCGATAAAGTTGCTTTAAAATTACAAGATATGGGCTTCAATGCAGAATCATATCATGCAGGTATGGGAGATAAGGCAAAAAAACAAGTTCAACAAGATTTTATTGATGGAAAAACAAAAATAATGTGTGCTACTATTGCTTTCGGTATGGGTATTAATATTCCAGGAGTTAGACTTGTAATTCATTATAATTGTCCTAAAAACATTGAATCATATTATCAAGAAATCGGGAGAGCCGGAAGAGATGGAAAACCCGCTGAATGTGTATTATTTTATTCATCAAAAGATTTTCAAATCAATAGATATTTAATCAAGGATATGAAAAATCCTCAACAAAAAACATATCAAGAAGAACAAATTAGACAAATAGAAAAATATGTATGGGCTAATTGTTGTAGAAGAAAAGTTATTTTGGCTAATTTTGGACAATCTGTTGAAACTTGCACCAATTGTGATAATTGTTTGAGAGCCAAATCTCAATCTCAATCTCAATCTCAATCAAATATAGATGAAGATAATAAATCCATTGATTATACTTGTCCTATTTATTTGATGCTAAATGTGTTTAATAGATTAAATGGTAAGTTTGGTTTTGGTATGTGTATTAATGTGTTGTTAGCTAAACAGTCAAAGGTAAAAGAATGGATGGGAGATTGGGAAGAATATGGAAGTGGAATATCATTTGGTAAAGATGATTGGTGGAAACAATTGGTTAGATATTTGATTAATGAAGATTATGTGATTGAAACACAAGCTTCAGGTATGTTTTATTCTACAACAAATCTTACATCCAAAGGTAAAGAATTAAGAACTAAATTGGTGTCAAAATACCCAAAATATATTAATTTAGTAAAAGATTCTACTAATCCAACCTCAACATATATATCAAAATTTCAAATGTTATATCCAGAAATTAAAATTGTAAAAACTACTAAAACAACTAAAATAAATAAATCAACAAAATCAACAGAAACCACTAAATCAACTAAATCAACTAAATCAACTAAATCAACAAAATCAACAAAATCAACAAAAACTATCAAATCAACAAGTAATATTGATTCAATTGACAAATTTGATACAAGTTTAAGAACAAAATTATCTCATATTTTGAACTCTGATTCTGATTCTGATTCTGATTCTGATTCTGATTAATTCATTTGTTTATAAAAATAAATTCATCTATTAAATACATTTAACAAGTTATCCATTCATCAATCCATCCAGCAAAATCTATATTTAATTTTAATTTTTCATCCATTATAATTGAATCAATAAATTTTTTTTCTTCATCTTCAAATTCAAAGGTATTAAGAAATAAATGGAATTCATTTAGCATTGTTTCATAATAATATTCAAATTCTTCATATGACATTATCACACCCATATCATTACCATTTTCCACTTTTTCTAATTTATAATATTTTAATTCACTTATATCATAAGTTTCATACGTTTTGTATATGTCTTTTATTTTATTATATTTATCAGGACAATTATTTAATCCTAAAAATTTACATCTAATATCATAATTAGCAAATAATGTTGAATACTTTTTCATATATTCAGTATCATATAACCTCTTATTGTTTAAATCTAAGTTGATTACAATTATATCCATGGTTGAATCATCAGAACACTTAAATCTTGCATCAATCTGTTTTTGTAGTACAACATTATAATAATCTACTGGTTCCTTGAATTTAATAACATATTTTATTTTATGAACAATAGTCATAACCATTTTTTTATGTTGATATATATTACATCAACATATATTAGAGTTCAATACATTTATTTTTCAATTTTTTTATTATTAACTATATTCTTTATTCTAACATAATTACTGAATCATCTTCTTCATAAAAATATATATTATTTGAATAAAGAAAATAACTGATTTCTTTCATCAGTTTATTTTGATTAAATTTTTTTATTATATGAATATATTTTTGATTTAAAATTTTATTGTTAAAATTGAAGTGAGTATTTTTTACCAACAATACAAATATATATTTTTTTCCAGTATTTATGTAAGAATTTATGGTTGAATTAATTTGTTCTGAACCATATAAATAACTGTTTAATATTTCAGGTGTTAAATTATTCCAAGTCCAAATATCCTTAAAACAAATCATATGTGTATCTGTTTCTAATACAATATCTATCCAATTTGATAAATGCGGTGCTAATTGTTTAATTTGTTCCATATCATATACAGTATATTTAGTTTGAACTAGGATAGATTTAAGATTATAAATCAAATTCATTGAATATAATTTAATTAAATAAATTATATTTTAATGTTAAATAAATTTCAAAAGATAAAAATTAAATTTCAATAATTTCAACTATTGATGCCTCAGAAGGATTTGAAGTGGAACTAATATTGCCATTGGAATCTATTGATAGATATAATTGATTTTCTCCTTCATCAATATAACCTAAAACATTAAATCCTTTAAAGATAAATACTTGGATAATAAAAGTGGAGTTGTATGGATTAGAAACAGTTTTGATTCCATCACCTGAATAAGTTGCTAACAAATAATCATTCGGGTCAGAAACTGTTCTTAGAGGTAAATATTCATCTGGACGGTCAGACATTACTAAAGGAATACCAAATCTTCCTGGTAAAAATTTATTAAATCCTTCTTGTAATCCAGCCGTCAACCACAAATTTGTTTTCAAATCTCTAACCATAAATTTTGAAATACCAAGTACTTTACATCTTTCGTATGGGTTTAAAGTTAAAATATCTGAATCGCAAGATGAATTAGTTGAATGAGTAAATTTTTCTTTTTCTTCTTTTTCTTCTTGATTTGTATTTATTGAAGATGTATGTATCCAATAAATAGCTATAACAATAATAAATATTATTAAAAAAAAATATATATTTTCCATTATATAAATATTTTATATTTTTTTTTAATATAAAATAATTATATAATAAAAAATGTCTTTAAATGATATAGATTATGATGAAAATACATATAAAGATTTTTTAATATCAAACATTGATTTAATAGATACAAATATTAAATTTCCATATTATTTTATTCATTTTGCTAATCAAATTGAACAAACACTGAATGAGTACATAAAAAAAAATAAATTAAAAAAACTTTATGTATTGAGTACATCAAAAATTTCATCTATAATAGGAACTTATTTTGAATTGCTTTCCAAATCCAAATGTTGTAAATTTATAAATTTAATTGATTTTAATGATAAATTTATTGATATTATACCAAAAAATTATGCAAATATGATATTAATGGATTATATATCACAAGGAGATGATTTAACACATATTACACAAATTTTAGATTATCTTGAATTATCAAATGATAAAAATATATCAAATAAATATCACAAGTCAAATATTAAAATTATTGAAAAAATTAGAACAGAAATTGAAATGGATGAAAAAACAAATACAGACCCGATTACAGATGAAGAATTTAATTATGAAAATAAATTTACATTAAATAGCAATTTTTTAAATTTGTATGATTTTATGAATATTACAAGTATCAATATTTTAAATAAAGATTTTAAAAATCAAGATATGTTAATTAAGTTATTAGTTTTATCTTATATTTACAAAGATATTTATTTAAAAATTTTATTAAAATATGAACATACTACAAATTATCTGAAAATGTAATACAAATAGGAGGAACAAACAATTTTTTTTTGAAAACAAATTATGATAAACAATGTAATCCAGTTATTTTAAATGTTAATTGTAAAAAACATATGTATTATAAATCTGTATGATTTTATAAATTTATCAATGGAAGAAACATTATTTGTTTCAGAAAAAGAAAATACTAGATGTTTGAAAACATAATCAAATCATTTAAAATACATTGAAAATGATAAATATAAAGATATTCAAGATTTGATATTAGATCCAAATTCTTCCAGATATAAAAAATATTCTCCTGAAGTATCATCATACTTTGGAGATGACTTGTATGATTCTACTTGTTTAGATTATATAAGAGAATATTGTATTGCATGATTATATTGGAATTGGTATTCTAAATTAGAATATAAACCATAAATTAAATATGTTATCTTATATTAAATGGATACAATTCCAATATATTCAAAACTAATATCAGAATCTTTGTTAAGTTTATATCCTGTATTTGTAAAAAAAATATCTATTTCAATGGATTTACAATTATGGACTAGATTAATCACATATGTTATAATATCCTTATTTTTCATCAACTTATCATGGATTGTTTCAAATATTTTTACTACACCTGCAATAACCTTGGCTATTATCAATATAGCACATATATACACTTCATATGAAGGTTTTTCAAACTTAGATTCTGGTGTTGCTTATAGTATATTTAATATATATCCATTACTAATATTATTGATGGCAGGTGTATCTTGGAAATTTGAATATTTTTATGCAATAGGAGGATTAATATTGTTTGTATATTCAAATTATTTGGAAGAAATCAAAAACAAAAATAAACAAATTTTAACAAATTTTGTTTATGGATTTGGAATGGTACTAATTGCTGCTCTCACAGAAGCTTTTATATATTTTGTGGTAAAAAATTTAAAAACAAATAATAATTGGAATCAATTGTTTATTGCATATTTTTTTGGTGCTATTTTATCAAGTATTTGGATTATAAAAAAATATATCTTATCATATAAAGAAGATTTTGTTATAAATCCAAATGATACAGAAAAATCAAATAGCTTTGGTTTAATTGGATTAGCAATAATAATTAATGGCATCATAGGTGCTTTGGGTTATTGGTTAAGATTTTATTCAATATATAGATTGGAACCACCTATATATTCTATATTATCATTTTTTGGTATAATTATGGCATATTTTTATGGTGTTATAATTAATGGTGAATCAATTGATTGGTATAAAATTGTTGGAACAGGATTAATAATTTTATCTAATTTACTAATTATTTGATATTTTTAATATTCATATATCTTACATAAATTATAATTGTACAAGTTATAAAATATCATGTCTAATTTTAAACTTTCAAATAAAAATTATTTAAGTTATGTATTTATGATATTGTCAAGTTTAAGATTTGAAAATATATAAAATTGACATATATATATATATATATATAGAAAAAATTGAAAAATAAAATGATTAAAATAATATACTTATATAACAATAATAGCAATTAATAATGGAACAAATAATTCAAATAGATAAAAAAATATTGGAACCTGAAAGAAAACCAAAAGAAGAAAGAATCTATGTAAAATCTAATAAAAAATCTGGCAAAAAAATTGAATTAAAAAATTTGGATTTAATTAGTCAGATAGAAGAATCTGGTGAATTAGATGAATGGACACAAAATAAATTAGTTCAAATTAAAAACACTACATTCAAAAATAATGTTTTTGATTATGGTGAAAAAAAGTTAGTGAGTTCTGTTAGATTAGTTAAAACAAGTAAATTAGGACGCAAATTAACTCCAATGATATGGGAATATTATAAAAATAGAGCAAATTTGGATATAAATCAAGTAATAAAACAATATGGGAGAGAAAACTTGATAATTAATTATTCTATTCCACCAAATCAAAAAAAAATTATTAATGATGAAACAAATGAAACAAATGAAACAAATGAAATAGATGAAAATATTTAATTTTTATACTAAAAAAATGAATAAGGTATATAATAATTAATTATATATGAGTTGTATTACAATAACTTTTAGTGATTGTGGTAAAAATCATAAAGATAAACAAATTATAGAAAAAGAAGCATATTATGTATATAAAAAAATACTTGGTGTAAAAAAGATGGTTAATATAAATATAAAAAAAATACATTTTAAAATAATTTATATTATGTTTTTTTTTTACCAAATCCATATATTATTGGTTTAACTGTTTCATCATCAGCTTGTTTAATTTGTTTATTTTTACTTGATTTATCAGAAGTTTCAGAACTCATTTCAAGTTCATCTTGTTCATCTTGTTTATCTTGAATTATCATTTCTTTAGCAACTTCTTCTGTAACCATAAGATTTTTTTCTATAAAATCTTCATCAGTAATATCATCAAACATTAAGTTCATATATTTTTTTTTTTCACCATTTGGTTTATTTTTATTTATATTAGAAGAATTAAGAAATTCCAAATCTTCCCAATAATAATTTTGTATATACCAATTTTTTTTTCCATACACTTCATTACGTTTATCAGACCAAGAAGAATAAATAGAAAACATATCAGATAAATCAATAACAAGTGGTATTTGAGTTAAATCTTCTAATTTATCATTACGTAATATTCTTCCAATAGATTGAATTAGTGCTTTTGAAGATTTAATTTTACCTTTTTTCTTTTTATCTTTTTGAATTGAAACAGGGAGAGCAAAGATTACTGTATCCAAATGTGAAATATCCAATCCTTCTTCAGCAAGTTGCATAGTAGCAAAAATTATATGTCCGTCTTTTTCTGCTAATTTTTTTTCACCTCGTTTTGTTTTACCCATATAAAAGTATGAATTATATATATGAGTTTCTCCATCTGCTTTAATTTTTTCATCTACCATCAATTTCAAATATTCCAAATGTTCTACTCTATATGAAAGAATTAAAATTTTTCTTCCCATTCCTTTTAATGTATTTATCATACTAACAATTAATTGATTACGTGTTTTAATTTTTGTTAAATTTTCTGTCATAGAAGTATGATTTGGAGCAAATCTTCCTTGAAACCACCTCTTTTTTTCTTTAAATAATGGGTCAGATGATCTAAAAAATACTTTTTTAACTAATACTCTATAATTATATTTTTTTTCCATCTCATACAATATATTACCAATATGCCAATTAATAACTTTTGTCATTCCATCTGCTCTGTCTGGTGTTGCTGATAATCCTAATGTATATTGGGCTGATGTTTTCAATAATGCTTGTGAATCTACTCTGCTTCCTGTATGATGAACTTCATCATAAATTACCAGTCCAAATTGTTGAAGAATGTCAATTGGATAATCTTTTATACTTAAGGACCTCAACATTCCAATGACAATATCCTTATCTTCAACATCCACAACTGATTGTCTAATCCTACCAACCTTTGCTGTTGTAAATTGACTAATTCTTTCTTCCCATTGGTCCATTAAAAATTCTTTATGAGTAACAACAAGAGTTTTTAATCCCAAAGCCCAAGCAAGATAAATAGCCAACATTGTATTATGAGTTACTGTGAAATCACCTAACAAAAATCTTCTATTTCCATCAATTTCAAATCCATAATAATTATTTTCTCCCAATGGTTCAATTTTTATGGGATAATATTCAATATTTTGTTTATTGAAATATTCATTTAATTGGATTGAATTTAAATTATTATTATAATTATTTTTTTTTGTTGGTATTAATTTTGATTTTTCACCATAAATTGTTATTGTAATATTTTTTTCATCCAAAGTATATTTTATACTCAATGATCTTAACATAAATATTAAATCATAATATATTTTTGGTATTCCGTCATAATGTTCATGATTAAATGATAAAATATATGAATTATTTTTAATTAATCCTACAGTATCAATATATCCTGCAAGAAAATTTAATTGAATTAAATAATGATTAAATTTATAATCATTTGGAACATATGGAGATACAAATAAATTTTCTGATATATAATATTTTTGTAATTCATCGTCATCTATCAATAAACAACTTCCAACACATTCACCAAAATGATAAGCATCAAATGGAACAGATTTAAAATTAAATATCACATTTGTTTTAAATCCATATAATCCTGCATTTTCTATTATTGAATCATCACCTGTATAAATGAATGTATCTTTTATTTTTAAAAAATCATTAACTTCAACATCTACAATCTTATTTGTTTTAGGTTCATATAATGAAAGAATATGTGATGAATTTACAATGTAATCATCTCCATTTTCTTGTTTTATTTTATACATTTGTTCCCTACCTCTTGCTAAACTTAATACATTACGAGGTTTTGAATCATCACCCATTAATTTATCACCTTTAATAATATCTTGGACCATTTTAATTGATCCATCTGACATCATAACAGGAGTATCAAAACCTAAACATTTACCACCTCCACAAGATAATTTTATTAATCCTCCTTTTGGATAAGTTTGAGACATATTATGAATGGTTGGTTTATTTTTATCAAGTCCAAATTGAGAAAAAATTTCATCAATTATAATTTGTTGATAATCACGAAGCTTACCATTAAATTCAAATTTTGATAATTTGTTTGAATATTTATATTTGTTTATTTTAAATATAATTTTAGAATATTCAATTTCATTTATTTTTATAGTTTTTGTTTTTACATCATCTTTTGTTTTTGCATATTTAGATAAATTTATTGTGATATTTGTAGAAAATTTTGGCAACACAATATATTTATCATCTTGATAAAATACACTAAAATATTTATCTTCCTCTTTAACTTTTTCATTTTCATAATTTAATTCTGGTTTTACTGAAAAATATTTTTCTAACACATCTAATATAGTTTTATCAATTTTATTTTTTTTCACACAAAACCCATAATTATTTAAATAACCTGTAATTTCATATACTGACATATATATATGTATCTATATTCATAATTACATATATAGATTTAATATCAATTTTTATTTAATATTGAAAAAGTAAATTTTATATACAATATATTATTATATAATAATATATCATTATTATGGATATAAATAATATATTAAAACCATTGGATAATTTATTAAAGTCAATTGATACTAATAAAAATTTGTTAATATTAATATTGATTTTATTAGGAATTTATTTTACATACATATCAAATTCAAATTTTAATTCTAATTCCAGTATAATTAAAAATTCAATATATTTATTTGATAATGTAATATTTAAATTTGTTGTATTTATAATAATTACATATATATCAAGTTCTAGTCCAGCTATTGGGATTGCTATAGCTTTAATAATGTTTATTAGTCTGCAAATAATTACATACATTAAAATTAAAAAAGAATTAGATGATGAGTTAGAAGATAAAAATGAAAGTGAAAGTGAAAGTGAAAGTAAAAATCAAATAGTGAATAAGGAAAAATTTTTAGAAAAATTATCCTAAAAAATTAAACCAAGTTTATTTTCAGACACTCGGAGAGACTTACTATAATAACATAAAATAATAATATTTATTTTTAATATTATTATTTTTCAAATTTATTAAATAATAATATATAATATAATTAAATTAATGAGTGAATATTTTTCAAATAAAATTGACTTTATAATTATGATTGTGTTAGCATTATTAGTAGCATTTATTATTGGATTTAATATACTTCAGCTTATTGATTCTAAATTAAGTTCTGTAACAATAAATGTTCCTTCTTCATCAAATTGTTATATTCCTCCAATTTACCTAAATATGGATAAGGAATTTAATATAAAACAAATTAAATTAAATGATGTTATTTCTAATATTTCCACAGAAGCTGAAATGAAAATTGAAAATGTAGAAAATATTGAAAGTTTTCAATTATCTCAATCTGATTATCATGATTATGATTATGAAAAAGAACAAAGTGAGGTAAAAGAAAAATTTGGCAATCTTGAAGATTATCCATTAATTTATGATGACAATCGTAGACATTTAATATCTAGCACTTTAGTTGAACCTAAAGCAAATAAAATTATAGAACAAAAAACAATTCATGAAATAGCTCATGATCCTAATTATAATACTGTTAATAATCTTCCACTTCTAGTTGCTCCAGACACCAATGTACCTAATAAAGCAGGTCCCAATTCCAAGGGATATTATGCCAGTAAAGTTAAATTAATTGAAGACACAAATAGTCCATTAATGAAATTAGCAAAATCAAATTCTGATAAAATTAATGCTGTAGTTGCAAGATGTACTTTAGCAGACAGTAAAAAAATACCTGAAGTAAATGGAACTTTTGATGGATATAATGCTTTTGCTGACCTTCGAACTGATTCTTATGCTAATATTACATCAATTGGCAAAAGTATGTTAACTCCATATGTATCTTATCCTGTTCCTTCATAAATAAATTTAATATGATTGATTATATAAATTTATTGTTTTCCAGTAAATTAAACCAAAAAACAAATAGTGCTTTATTTTTAAATTTATTTCATATTTTGTTTTACAGTTCATACAATAGGCAATTCTGTAATTTTTATGATATATATTTGAATTGTTGTCAAATTCATATACACAATTTTCTTTAATATTATTGTTTTCAATCATATCTCAATGTTTTTCATTGTTGACATACATTGATGATTTACATTTTATACAATTTTGATTATATTTTGTTTTTTATAAGAAAATTTACATTTATTTACATTATTTTCATAATTAACATTTTCAAAAGTTTGAATATAATTTTGTACCATTTTGTATTTGTATTTGTATTATTTAACATAAATAATACATTGTTTTATATGAATTTAAAATTTTTAATTGCCTAAAACTAAACAACCTGATTTTTCAATCACATCAACCAATTGTTTTTTATTTAATTTTTTACAATCTAATTCACAATTATAAGCAATACGTTTAAGTATATATTTTTTATTTTTAGATATATCAGTATTTATATCTTTTATAATATAATCTTGATGACATCGAAACATAAAATATTCAATATCTTCAACTTTATAAACATCTTCTTGTCTAATAACTAATTGTTTCATTTTTATATCCAACAAATATTATAAACTAATCAGTTAATTTATTTAGTAAGTAAATCTTTAGTTTTTTTAAGAGCATCAATGTAAGTAATATTTCCACCAGGTTGGTATTGTTTACCTAAAGCTTTAGTCATATATTCTTTAAGTTTTTTCATACCTTGAGGATATTTAACACC
>Ga0172367_10006812_pt1 | contig 13288 bp, 9 predicted proteins | sample Lak10m_FD_114542 | JGI IMG/M metagenome (GOLD analysis project Ga0172367, IMG submission 114542) | Freshwater microbial communities from Kabuno Bay, South-Kivu, Congo - kab_022012_10m | ecosystem: Environmental > Aquatic > Freshwater > Lake | place: Democratic Republic of the Congo: South-Kivu...
ACAAAAAAGAAAAAACAAAAAAGAAAAAACAGAGATTCACCGGGAAGTCTCCTCTTAAAACACTAGCCTGAAAGATGAGCGGCCAAAAAAAGACCGTTAAATAAGACGAAGCTTAACAAAGCACCAAGAAAAAAGTCAACTAAAGACAATGAGCTAGCATCTAAAAAAAACAAAAACACGAAGCACAAGAGAATCTTTAAAAGAAAAAAAACGCCTCCTAAAAAACGCAAAAAAGAGCTCGCAGAGAAAAAACTAACATAGCTTAAAAAAATAATCGCGAAAGCTTGAAAACTAAACAAAAAAAACCCTGCCAGCAACTGTTGCCTCTCTTTATTTTACTTAAGAACAAACAAGAATAGCGGCCTATTTCCCGCCCGTTTGAGTCTGCACAAGATACCAAAGGGCTTTATAATAAACAAAGCCGCTCACAACAAGGGCAAAAGGAAGAAAGTAAGCTTCTAATGCACAAACGCCCTCAGTAGACCCCGAACACCTCTTTGAAGCTTCAAAAGATGTCAAAAAAAGAAAAAGTACTTGAGCATTAGCACCCATAATACAAGCCACAGCTTTCCACGCAGATTTCATTCTGCCTCCTTAAAAAAAACACCTTTATTTGTCAGTAGAAAAGAACAGATCCCTGTGGTATCTTCTGCAACAAAGAAACAAGATGGGTAAAGGTAATGACGCCGAAGAAAAAGTCGCTTCTTCCGTCTTTCGTTTCACTCAGCAAAACTATCATGGTAAATAAAAAAAGCCTTATGAAACCTCTTTTTCCACCTTTTGAAAACCAAGACGACCCCACCTTATCCCCTTCGGAGCAAGAGAAAAAAAATGAACCTTTGCGCACCCCAGCCTCTTTGCTTGAGGCTAATTTTAGCAGCTGGGGTCTCATACAAGAGTCTTTGAAAAAAGAGCTCCCCGAAAAAGATTACACAAACCTTGTGGAAAATTTATCTGTTTACTCAGAATCTCCCGATAAACTAGAGTTAACAGCAAAGACAGACCTTTTTTTTGAAAAAGCTCAAAAAGATTTAAGCCCACTCATAACAACATGCAAAGACTCTCTTGGTCTTGAGTGTTTAACTCTGGAGATTCTTCCTCCATTTTTTGCTTCACCCCCAGCAGAAGAAGCTGACAAAAAGGAAAAGAAAATTCCCAAAGGAAAAAACAGCAACGTTTTCTCAAAAAAGCTGAGCCGCTTTTCAAAACTGAATCCCAAGTACACTTTTGAAACCTTTGTGCGGGGACCAAGTAATCAGTTCGCCCTTGCTGCTTGTCAAAGTGTCGCAGAAAACCCAGGTGTAAATTACAATCCTCTTTTTCTTTATGGGTCCACAGGGCTTGGCAAAACCCATCTTTTGCACGCTGTTGGCAACTATGTCCAGAAAAGAAACAAAGACAAAATCGTGACATACATCAGCAGTGAGCAGTTTATGAATGAGATGATCTACTGCATTCGTCACAACAAAATGTGGGATTTTCGCCAAAAATACAGGCACTGTGATGTCTTTATGGTGGATGATATCCAGTTTATCTCAGGCAACAAGTCAGCAACCCAAGAAGAGTTTTTTCATACTTTCAACACTCTTCATGAGTCAAAAAAGCAAATCATTGTCACCTCCGATCTTTTCCCTCAAGAAATCCCTGACATAGAGGAGCGACTCAAAAACCGCTTTCAATGGGGCTTGGTTGCTGATATCCAGCCTCCAGATGTGGAGCATCGCATCGCGATTCTTATGAGCAAGGCAGAGAAACTTGGCGTTCGCCTACTGCCTGATGTGGCAGACTATATAGCCACACACGCCAAAAGAAATATAAGAGAACTTGAAGGAGCTCTCCATAGAATTGTAGCATTTGCTGCTTTGCAAGGGCGCCCTATTGATAAGCATCTGGCCTTTGAAACATTCCAAGGAATACTCTCTGCAGCCCCAAAAAAACCTGAGGTTTCCTTAGTTCAAAAAGCTGTGGCTGAGTACTTTAAAATAAAACCCTCAGAACTTCGCTCAAAGACAAGAAAGAGGACTGTCACAATCCCAAGGCAAATTGCCATGTATCTGGCAAGAACCGTCACAAATAGCTCTTACCCAGACCTTGGGGTTCAATTTGGAGGAAAGGATCACACAACCATTCTTCACGCTGTAAAAAGAATTGCCAAACAACAAGAAAGTGACCCTGAACTACGAGCACATATTGATTCGATAAAACAAAACTTGGACCAGCTATGCTAGATTTTACTCAAGAAACTGCCTCCGTTGGCGGAAGACTTATCCCTGTGGATAGCCTGTGGATAACCCTGGGTTTTCCTGTGGATAACTCTGTGGATAAACTGTGGACAAGCTGTGGATGGTTTCCGAGGTTTAAGTTATCCACAGCGAAGTCCACAAGATATCCACAGGGTTATCCACAGGGTTATCCACAAGAAAAATCGACAAAAAGCCTTTTAATATCAACGATTTTTTCCATCTCGTGGGTAAAAAAAAGGCACACACTACTACATACTATTTATATATTACTATGAATTATTAAATAAGAAGAGAAACACAAGATATGAAAGTTGTCATACATCAAAACGTTCTCCTTGGCATGGTCAAAAAAGTACAGGGGGCTCTCAATGAAAGGGCCCTTGCTCATATTGCTATAAAAACCGAAAACAATGAGATTAGAATAGCAGCTGCAGATCGTATTTTGGCCATCTATGCCTCAGGGCAAGCGAGTGTTCAAGAAAATGGTGAAGCCTTTGTGATGGCAAAAATTTTCTCTGACATCATTAGAGAACTTCCGGGGGGAGAGATTTCTCTAGAAACGGACGAGTCATTCTTAAAGATAGAGTTTCGCGGAGAGTCTGGTTTTTTAATGAAGCTTCCATTACTTGGAGCTCTTAAGTGGCCAGAGCCCCCAGTAATAGACGCAACACTAGAAATAGCAAAACTTCCAACGACCATGCTTTCCTATATGCTTGAGCAAACAGCCCTTTGTATTGTTCAGGAATCTCCTAGAAACTATGGTTCTGTTGGCTATTTGCACAAAATAAGTCCAAAAGAACTTCGCTTAGTTGGGACAGATGGCTTTCGCCTATCGTATTGCACGCTTTCTCTTGAGGGGTTACCTGATACCTTTTTAAACAAAGGAATTAGCTTATCAAAACGAGCCTTGAATGAGCTCTTAAAGCTCTGTTACGAGGGCCAAGAGTTCATATCTTTTTCTTTAATTGATGGGGGCACAAAAGTTTTAGCTGAAGTGAGCGGGTGTCAAAGTTATCTTTTAGTTTCCGCAGTGAAATACCCAAACTACCGCAGTGTACTGCCTAAAAAATTAAACAGGAGAACAACTGTTCCGCGCACAGCTCTCCAAGGCATAGCTCGAAGACTACTCCTGGCAGCAGATAAGACTCGAGCATTGCTGCTAAGTTTCTCAGACGAAAACTTGAAACTAAGTTCACGGACAATTGGAAGCACAGAAGGTCATGAAAATATAGAGATAACAGGGTACAATGGAGGCTCTTGTGAGCTGGTCTTAAATGGAAAGTATTTATCAGAAATTTTTGCCACAGCTGCATGCGATGAAATGATCATTGATTTTTCTTCTGAGGATCAAGCTGTTTCTTTTTCTGCAGCTTCTGAGCCAGCAGGGTGTGTTTCACAGCATATTCTGGTGCCCATTCGAGAATCAAAATCAGAGTCGCCGTAAAGTTTATACACAAGCGGGCTGTTCTGGTGGTTAATGTAACTGAAAATAAGAAGAGCAAGATTTTTTAAAAGCTCCTCTACTGGAAAGATAAAATGGAAATAAAAACAAAACCTGAAGAAAACGAGTACTCAGCCGAAAACATTAAAGTTCTTGAGGGGTTAGAGGCTGTTAGGAAACGTCCTGGGATGTACATAGGGTCCACCTCGGCTGAAGGGTTGCATCACTTAGTTTTTGAGATTGTGGACAACTCTGTTGACGAGGCTATGGCAGGTTTCTGTCGAGAGATTCATGTAACCCTCTCTCTCGATGGCTCAGTGACGGTTTCTGACGACGGAAGAGGAATCCCTGTTGCGATCCACCCCCAACAAGGAAAGTCTGCTCTTGAGGTTGTTATGACCGTTCTACACGCAGGCGGAAAGTTCGATGATAAAGCCTTTGCTTTTTCTGGGGGTCTTCATGGGGTCGGAGCCTCGGTGGTTAATGCACTCTCCGATTGGACAAAAGTGGAAGTGCGCAAAGAAGGGAAAGTCTATTCCCAGTCCTATAAGCGAGGGGTTCCTGATGAAGATGTTCAGCTTATTGGAGTGACAGAAGGGACTGGAACCACAACAAGCTTTAAGCCAGATGGGACAATTTTTTCAGAAACCCAGTTTTCTTTTGATTATTTGCAAAGACGATTTAGAGAAATGGCATTTCTCAATAAAGGGATCAAAATAACTCTATTTGAAGAAGCCACAGATAAAAGAGTTGCCTTTTGTTTTGACGGGGGCCTTAAATCTTTTTGTGATTATTTGAATCTAGGAAAAAACACCCTTCACCCAGACCCCATTGTGATTGAGGCTATAGCTGAAAAGAACGGGAAGCTAGACTCTCAACTAGAGTGCGTTTTACAGTGGACCGACGCTTATCAAGAAAATGTTCATAGCTATGTGAATAATATTAACACCATGGAAGGAGGCTCTCACCTAACAGCACTTAAAACAGCCTTGACCCGTGTTGTTAATCAATTTTCAGAGCAAGCAAAACTCACAAAAGGCCTAGGCGGAAGTCTCTCAGGTGAAGACATTAGAGAAGGCCTAAGCGCTATTATTGCTGTTCGTGTTAAGAATCCTGAGTTCCAGGGGCAAACAAAAACAAAACTTGGAAACCCAGAAGTGCGCACTTGGGCTGAGCAAGTTATAAACGAGAAGCTCACAGACTTTTTTAACGAAAATCCCGATGTTCTTAGAAAAGTTGTGATGAAAATGGTCGACGCAGCAAGAGCTCGTATTGCTGCCAAGAAAGCAAGGGATTTAACACGACGCAAAGGAGCTCTTGATTTTGCAGGCCTTCCAGGAAAAATGGCAGATTGCCAAGAAAAAAATCCTGAACTGTGTGAGCTCTTTCTTGTGGAGGGAGACTCTGCTGGAGGTTCTGCTAAACAAGCAAGAGAGCGAGCAACTCAGGCTGTTTTGCCACTGAGAGGAAAAATTCTGAACGTAGAAAAAGCTCGGTTTGATAAAATGCTCTCTTCTCAAGAGATAAAACTACTTATCAAAGCTCTTGGCACAGGGATAGGTAAAGACGACTTTGATGTGAGCAAAATACGCTATCATAAAATTATTTTAATGACAGATGCTGATGTTGATGGAGCACATATTAGAACGCTTCTACTCACTTTTTTCTTTAGACAAATGCCAGAAATTATAGAAAAAGGGTATTTATACATAGCACAACCACCACTCTACAAGTTTTCAAAAGGAAAAACAGCAAAGTATCTAAAAGACAATGCGGCTTTATTTGACTTTTTGAGTTCTGTTGGTCTTAAAACGATTGATATTAAAGACGCAGATGGAAAACTTCTCGATGAGGCTCTTGTGAAAGGACTTTTTACAAGATACACACGTTTTGAACGCCTTCTTCAGCATTTAGCAAGAAAGTACACAAAGGATGTGGTGCAATTTTTTGTTGAAGAAGATTCTTTCTCAGCAGGGGCCCTCAAGTCTAAAGAAGAGGCTGAAGGCCTAGTCGAGAAATTAAAAAACCATTTTAATGGACAAGTGTCAGTCTCTCTTGTTTATGATCAAGAACACTCAGACTATAGGCTTCTTGTGGAGTCAAGGCTTCAAAACACACACAAAACTTTTGATATAACAAGAAGCTTTTTTGCTCTACCAGAGCTTCTGGAGCTCAGGAAAATTCAGACACAACTACTAGAACAAGCTCGACCTAGTTTTTCTTTATTCAAAAAGGCTTCAGAAGTTCTTGAGAAAACAGCAAGAAATTTTGAAGAACTTAAGAGTTTTATTGTAGAAGAGGGGCGCAAAGGGGCTTACATCCAAAGATATAAAGGTCTGGGAGAGATGAACCCGGATCAACTTGAAGAAACAACAATGCACAAAAACCACAGAACCCTTCTACGTGTGAGTGTCGGTGATGCTATTGAAGCAGATCGATTGTTTAGCACCCTGATGGGAGATGATGTTGAGCCTAGAAGAGTTTTTATTCAAACCCATGCTTTAAGTGTTGGTCAGCTTGATATTTAAGAAAAAAGAACAAAAGAAGAGGAGTTTTTCCTCTTTGTTTTTTAGATTTAGTTAGGACTAAAGGTAAATGAGCTTCGAAGAAAACAACGAAAATGTCAGCATAGAGAAGGAAATCAGCTCTTCATTCCTCGAGTATTCGATGAGTGTCATTGTGTCAAGAGCATTGCCAGATGTGCGCGATGGTTTGAAGCCTGTGCACAGAAGAATTCTATATGGGATGTCTGAGTTAAAAAATTATTTTAATAAACCCTATCTTAAGTCAGCTCGTATTGTTGGGGATGTTATGGGTAAGTACCATCCTCATGGAGATAGTGCTATTTATGATGCCCTTGTGAGGATGGCTCAAAGTTTTTCTTTGCGACACCCCCTGGTTGATGGGCAAGGAAATTTTGGATCTATTGATGGGGATAGTGCAGCTGCTATGCGTTACACAGAGTCTCGAATGAGAGAGTTGTGTAACTATCTTCTAGAAGATCTGGATAAAGACACCGTTGATTTTGTACCTAACTACGATAATAAAGACCTTGAGCCCTCAGTTCTTCCTGCTCAGTTTCCACAGTTACTCGTAAACGGGGCCTCAGGGATTGCTGTGGGGATGGCAACAAACATTCCTCCTCACAATCTTGGTGAGGTTCTTGATGCTGTTCTGGCTTATATTGAAAACCCAGAGATTTCTATTCTTGAGCTTATGGCCTATGTAAAAGCTCCTGATTTTCCAACCGGAGCTGAAATTCACGGAACAAAAGGTATTTTCGAAGCCTACTCCACAGGACGAGGAAGCCTTATGATGCGAGCAAAAGCGAGCATCGAAGAGCGAGCTGGGAGGCAGTATGTTGTTGTCACAGAGCTGCCTTTCCAGGTTAATAAAGCTCGTCTCATTGAACGAATTGCTGATCTTGTAAGAGACAAAAAAATTGAGTCGATTTCAGACATTCGGGATGAGTCAAAAGACGATATCAGAATTGTGATTCAAGTAAAAAAAGGAGAAAATGGAGAAGTTCTTCTGAACAACCTCTACAAGCAAACACAACTTCAATGCTCCTTTGGTATGAACTTTGTTGCTATTGTAAGAGGTGAGCCAAAACAGCTGTCTCTCAAAGGGTTTATCAAGGAATTTTATTCACACAGAAGAGAAGTGATTCTTCGCAGAACAACATTTCTTCTGAGGAAAGCACAAGAGAAGGCACACCTTCTTCTTGGTTTGAAAATAGCTGTTGAAAATGCTGACTCTGTTGTGGAGCTTATTCGCAAAGCTTCTGACACAAACGAGGCAAGGGAGCAGCTTATGGCTCGTTTTGCTTTGTCTGATATTCAGGCTCGAGCAATTCTTGATATGAAGCTTGCTCGTTTAACAGGCCTTGAAAGAGAAAAAATCGTTAAAGAGCATGAAGAAATTTTAATAGAAATAGCTGATTTAGAAGATATTTTAAGAGTTCCAGCGAGAGTGACAAATCTTATTATAGAAGAAATAAAACTTTTAAAAGAAAAATTTGCAGAAAAAAGACTTACGCAGGTTTTTGCAAGTGACGCAGACGATTTTACTTCTGAAAGCTTAATTGATGATGAAGAAGTAGCTGTGACTGTGACCGAAAAAGGATACGTAAAGCGGACAGCAATGGCTGAAATAGTCGCTCAAAAACGAGGTGGAAAAGGAAAAAGTGGAATGTTGACAAAAGAGGAAGACTTTGTACAAAATGTCTTCATGACAACAAATCACAAGTCCCTTCTTTGTTTTACAAACTCTGGTCGTGTTTATAATCTCAAGGTTTACGAGATTCCTGAAGCTGCTCTTCGTTCTAAAGGGAAACACTTTGCTAATCTTATTAGCCTGGAAAAAGACGAACGGGTTGTTTCTGTTCTTTCGGTTCCTCAGTTTGTAGAAGAGTCCTTTGTGGTTTCTGTGACGAAAAAAGGGTTTATTAAAAAAACAGACTTGATGGCCTACTCCAATGTGAGAGCAAACGGGATTATTGGCCTTAAGCTTGATGAGGGGGATTCTCTTATCACATGTAAGCTTTGCTCCGAAGGGGAAGACCTCTTTATGGCAACTCACCTTGGAAAAGCAATCCGTTTTAGTGAAGAAGAAGTTAGGCCTGTTGGTCGAGCTTCTCGTGGGGTTCGTGGAATTCGTTTTTCCGAGGAAACAGATTTTCTTGTGGGACTAGAGGTTCTCTCAAAAGCAGGGGAAGGAACCATTTTGTCCGTTTGTGAAAAAGGCTACGGCAAAAGAACCCCTCTTTCTGAGTACAGAAAGCAAACGAGAGGTGGAAAAGGGGTTTACACCATCAAAGTCACAGAAAGAAATGGTGGTGTTGTCGCTATCGCTCAGGTGCAAGAGCAAGATCATGTAATGGTTATGACCTCTCAAGGTAAGCTTGTACGCTTTGCTGTGAAAGATCTTGGTATTATTGGCCGCATGACTCAAGGGGTTCGTTTGATATCTGTCAGTGATGGAGAAAAACTTATTTCTCTTGGAAAAGTAGCTGTGGATGAGGTGCAAGGCGAAGAAGCTCTTATTCAGGGGACTTTACCTGTAGAGGAGAGCTAAGCTTTGTCTCAGATTTTCCAAGAGATAAGAGAAGTTCTTGAAGAGGAAAAAAACAAAGGAACCTTCACTCACTATGGTTTTTCTTGTGGTTCTTTTTTTCAAGAAAAGCCGCGATATGCTCTTTTTTCTAGGAACAAAGAAACTATTTTTGACCTGGCAAGTTTGACAAAAGTTTTTGTGACAAGTGCTCTTTTTTTGGAGGAGTTTTATGAGGGGGCAGCCTCCCCTAAGATGACACTTGGAGAGTATTTAAATGGAAACTGTGAAGGGCTCTCAGTTACTCTAAGAGAGCTTTTACTGAGAGACCTTCTGTCGCACACTTCAGGACTTCTTCCGTGGTTTAATTTTTGGACCCAAGTTGATGAGAGCCCATCTTTCAAGACAACAAGAGAAGAGCTCATTGGGCGCTTAAATGAAGCGTCTAATAAGCTCAAAAAAGACCAGGGCTTTCTCTACAGTGATGTTGGTTATATTCTTCTTGGGCTTTGCTTAGAGTTAAAACATAAGAAAAGCTTAAAGGAACTTTTTTATGCTTTTTGCCAAGAAAAGTTGGGATTTTGCAACAGACCACTTCTTTTTTCTCAGGATTCCCCGAGTAAACTTTGTGTTTCCACAAGCTTTTGTGCTATCCGAAAAAGATCTTTGCAAGGAGAGGTTCACGATGAGAACTGTGCTTTTCTTGGTGGAGCCACAGGGCATGCTGGGCTTTTTGGAGATCTTATTGGAGTTATTTCATTTACAAAAAAATTATCAGAAAGAAGCTCTTTTAAACGGGTAACTGCTATTTCTTCTTGCCTAGACCCATGTTCTTATGGGTGGAGAACAAAAATGATTGATGGAAGAAGGGCTCTTGGCCATCTTGGTTTTACTGGGACAGGTTTTTTTCTTTTCCCAGAAGAGAGCGCCTATCTCCTACTGCTCACAAACCGGGTTGTTAGTAGTCGCGTAAATAGATCTTTTCAGAAGACCCGCCAAAGGATTTTTCAACTAGGACGAGCTCTGCTAGATAATGAACTTAACAAATAAAAAAATAGCAATCCTTGGTTCTGGGGTTTGTGGGTTGCATTTGGCTTTAGCTTTTGTAGAAAAAGGCTTTTGCGTGAGTGTTTTTTCCACAAAAAAGAAACCACAAGCGTCACAGGCCGGTCACGGGATCATTTGCCACAAGGGGTATACTCTTGCTAGAGACCAGTTGTTTTATGAAAAACTAGAGGGGTCTCGTAAGCTTCTAGAAAGGATCCTTTTTTTAGAACAAGAAACAGGCCTTAAAATTCCACATAAAAAAGGGGTTTTTGAGTTTTTTCAAAATAGTGAAGAAGAAAAAAAACTAAGAGCAAGAGTTTATCATAGACAATTCACAGGTTGCTTTCAGTCAGAGTTTCTTCGGGGAGAAGAGCTTTTAAAAAAAGCCAAGTTTTCTTGTCTTTTGTTTCAAAAAAATCCAAAAGGAGCTTATGCCTACCCTGAGAGTTTTTCTTTTGATGCTCTTTCTTATTTAGAGGTCTTAAAAAAGTATCTTGAAACCAAAGGGGTTTCTTTTAAAGAGTCTTTTTTACAAGGAATTGAACAGGGCGAAAGAGGCTATTTTCTTTTGAAAGAAGTGGAAAAAGAAGAATTTTCTCAAGTTCTTTGTGCTCTTGGGGCAGAAACAGAGTCTTTTCTGAGCCCTTTAAACCTTGATTTAGAAGCTCTAAAACTATCAGAGGGCTTTACCCTTCGGTTTTCATTTGAGGAAAAAATTGAGCCCTTTTCTGCAATTGTTTTTCAGAAGAACTTTAATGCTCTGGAGTCTTGTTTAACAGTAGGTTCTTATGACTTTTCTCATGTGAACACAGAGTGTCTAGACAAAAAATGCTTAAACAGCGAGTGTCTAGACAAAAAGTGTTTAAACAATAAAGCTCGCTTTTTCACTGGTTTTTCTCGGAGTTTTCTTTCTTCTTTTTCTCAGTCTCCAAGAGTTTTTTCTGGCGTGAGGGCTTACCAAAAGTCACGCTCACCCTATTTAAAATGTTTTTTGGGCAATAATGAATCAAAACTCGTTGTTTTGACAGGGATGTATAAAAGTGGTTTTTCTTTGGCAGAAATTTATGCTGAAAAAGCCCTTTCTTTCTTTTAAGCTTTCAACGCTTTTCTGTTTAAAAAATAGGCAAAATAACCTCTCTTTTTTCAAAGAGCCTTCTCTTCTTCTTCGAGGTTTAGAATTTCTTTTGGCTTTTTTGAGAAGACAAAGTCCTCGTCCCCTTTAAAATAAAGGGTTTCGAACAAAGTGTTATAGAGTTCAAAAAAATCTTGAGTAAACCCTTTTGGCTTTAAAATCTCTTCTTTTTTGCGGCTATTTAAAAATGCGATCATATCTTTTTCTGTGTCTTTTGGAAGAGGTCTGTGTGGCACAAGCTCTTTCTTTTCGTTTATTTCTAGGGGTGTCCAAGGTTTTTCTCTATCCCAGCGCACAAACCACAGGAGAGTAAGATCTTTTGATTCGCGGTTTTTGTAGACTCCCACAATTTCAGCTGTTGCTGAATCTAGGTTTTTTGCGAATAAAACTCCAGAAGTCAGAAGTCTTTTTGTACTATAAAGAGTCATCCACTTGTGTTCGTGCCAAACTTTTTGTTTTTCGTAAGGTGTAAAGTGCTCTTTTTCTAGAGCAGTCATAGCTAAGAAAACATTTTTTTTATCTTGAAAATTTTTTAGAGCTTCTAAGTATGACTCCCAAGCAAGGGTGATAGTTTTGTGATTATTTTTGTTGTAGAAAAAATTCCCTCCAGGGAGAGCCCCCTCTTTTTCTCTTGTTTTTATTATGGAATCTTGAAGTTTTTGTTTGGTTTCCAAGAGGCTTTTTGTGAGATCCTCTCTTTGTGTGCGAATGCCCTTCTTGGCTTCGTCTACAAGGCTTAAATGAGAAGCACACCCACTGGTAAAAAAAGAAAATAATAAAAATTTTTTAAAGGATAATTTAAGCTTAGTCTTCATTGGTTTTGTCTTTCATTTCATAGGACAAAAAGAAAAAGTCTACTTCAAGAATAGTGTACCCTGAAACGAGAAGTTTTTTTTGCAAAAGAGCCCTCCAAACTTAAGCCCTTTTTTTAGAGACATTTTTTCTCACAGCTAAATCGACAGCTCTCTCTCTTCACACAAGTAGCGATTAGTTTTCAAAACAAACGAGACTAGAACCCCCCGGAAGATATTTTTATTGGAAGAGTCACACCGAGACTTTTTAGGCAAGAAATAACAAGAGCAAGTCTTACTTTTGTTTCCTTTGAATTGGACGCGGGCTTATAATGCCCAGAATCATCATTGATATAAATTTCTTCACTTGTGATATTCATCTCACCTGCCATGACACAGTCTGTCATTTCTTTTGTATCAAAGCTTGAATGCTGAAAACCATTATCTTCTGAGTACCCAACAGGCATACCATAAAGAGATCCATTTCTATGAAAGAAATAAATAATCTGATATTTTAGTTCCTTATTTTGAATATTAAAAAGAGAAGAATCCTTAGTGTTAAAGCAAATCTTGAAACTTGCAAGAGCAGGCCCTGTTAGACGCGGTAAGCTTCTTTCGATATCCTTTTTCAAACTAAGTGGAGTCACCTGAAGACTTTCTAATCTTAGGTTTCTAAGATTCAAAACTTCTTCTGAATTAGTAGGGGTTACTGGTCTTTCCGTTAGAGAGGCTTTTAAAGAAAGAGCTTGAAAAAGAAATAAAAGAGAAAAAAATAAAAACTTCATGTGATCAATCTTTCTGTTAAGAAAATGTAATAGGCGAACAAGGGAGTATGTTTTAAAAGGAGACTAATAACAAGGAGAAAGCCTCAAACCTCATATGTGCCTAGTTCTTCACATGAAAACTCTTCCTCAGGGATGAGAATCTCAACCATCGATTTAGAAGCCTTCTTTAGAGCCCTCCTCTTTCTTGCTCAGGTATATATCAATCGATGCTAAGTACTTTTTTGAACTTCCTAGAGAGTTCTGGTCTAAGAAATACCCGTTTCATATAAGGGCATTACAACAAATCTCTTGAATTGAGCCCAGGGTCCGCGGTATGCTCCCGCCTCAAGAATATCCTCAAAAAAAAGGAATGAATATGAAACAGTTAAAACTTTTATTTCTTACAACAACTCTTATTTTCTCTGGTCTTCTGTTTGCTGCTGGTGGTGGCGCGTCTAAAGACGATGGTGGTGCTCGTAAGCCTGTTATTGTTCAAGAATATTGTTTTTATGCTACAAATTTCACAACTAGCAATGTAGATCATGTTGTTGCTGTTGATGTTTCTAGCTGTAATCTTCTTATTATTAAAGATCCAAATGGAGCTTTTGTATTAGCCCATCTAACACAAGGTCAGCTGATTAAAAACTATGCTGAGCAGGCTCTTCCAGGTGGCCTCAAGAGTATGTTAGATTCTTTTAGAGAAAATGGAGGGAGAATTGAAAAAGCCAAATTTTCAATTTATGGTGGAGAGTTTAATCCGTTGATGAAATTGGCTACAAGATCTTTTTTAAAAACGACTTTGCGTTCGGTATTAGAAG
>Ga0172367_10006813_pt1 | contig 13288 bp, 28 predicted proteins | sample Lak10m_FD_114542 | JGI IMG/M metagenome (GOLD analysis project Ga0172367, IMG submission 114542) | Freshwater microbial communities from Kabuno Bay, South-Kivu, Congo - kab_022012_10m | ecosystem: Environmental > Aquatic > Freshwater > Lake | place: Democratic Republic of the Congo: South-Kivu...
AACAGGAGGTAAAAGAAAAGGCAATGAATGTATTTATTCAAAAGGAAATTGAAAATATTCGTAAACGCTATAAAAAATATAGTCGAAAATACAAACTTGGTCTTTTTTAGCGTATGGCATAACGATTAAGCCTACCGGCAGTTGGCGACTGCGGGCGATTTCACTGTAATAAATTAGTATTCACAAATGCGGGCGATACACTACGCAAACCGACAAAGTAGCCAATTGTCGGGTAGGTGTGTGTTATGTCTGCGCTTTTCTTATTTTATTATGAATAAAAAACAGTTTTTATCATTATTGTTTCCTTTTGACTTTAAATTCTGCTCAACACTTGACGAAATCGAAGGAGAAAAATTGCAAAATATTGTATGGACATGCAACGGGTTAACTCCATTATTGGGTGATTTATGCTTAAACACAGTTGAAAGCTCAGACGCTTACCCAATCAATTCATGCAGACCAATTTTGAGACCTCTTTGTGACATTAAAAGAGAAATAGAACATAATGGCGAAAAATTTATTCCGAGTGTTACTTTAAGACTTTCGTATCCAGCTGAAATGATTGGTTTGAATCCTGCAACATGGAGCTTTAGAGTAATTTTAAAACTTATTGAATGGAAATTTGATATTGCTAAACTTATTATAAGTGGAGACGCTATTAACTTTCACGATTTGTCTGATTTTTCTTTTTAGCGTAGGACATAACGGCACAACAGCTATGATTATAGACTCAATTGCGAGTACAAAACTTTAATATTTACACAAAATGACGAACGATCGGCAATATGAAACGATTGCTTGTAAAACGTTTCAAAATATAATGCAGTTTCTGGCAACTGTTTTATATTACTTGTTATAGCCAGTTAATTTTTAAAATTATGAGTATTTGGGATGATTGCGAAGAATTTCAGGCAGTACCTTTTTATGGATTTCCTGTTATACCAAAATTAGAAAGTGATTTTATAATTTTTGAATTTCCAAAAGGATACGAACCAAATGGAAGTAAAACTAATGAAGTCGCAGAAAAACTAATTGAAATATGTGGTTCTAATTGTACAGATAATTTAATTACAGATAAAATAGTTAAAATTAAACTATCTGCTGAAAAACTACCGTATTTAATTTATGATATGTATATGAATAGTATGTTTTAATTGGCTATAATATTCAGTAATATACGAAGTATCAGTGGTTCGAATTCATTTGTTGCTACTAATATTTGCTCTTTTCGCATAGTGGTCGATTGCGCTACACTTGTAATGTAGATCTGTAAAGACACCTCGGTTCGAATCCGAGAAAGAGCTCAATACATATTAAAAATAAATAAAAACAACACCAATAAAAAATAAATAATTTATGTGGCAAATATGTCCTATTTGTAATGGTACTGGTAAAATTCCACAAGATGGATTTACAACATCAGCAAGTTTTCAAACTTGCACAGTATGTAATGGTTTTAAAATCATTAGTGAATTAACAGGGTTACCACCTGTAACAAAATCTACTTTTCAAAAATTAGATGCAATAGAGTTAAATAATTTAAAAAATGCTGAATAGTGAAAGGAAAACAATAAATTTAGAAGAAACGCTTCTATCAAAAATACCCAAAGATTGTTATTGGGAAGAAATGGGAAATTTAACAAATTGCCCTAAAGAATATGTTTTAGATGCAATGAGAGAAGTTTGCTTACAAACTCTTGAATTAGCATGTGGTGTAAACTGTATTGATCATGTTGATGAACAATCAATTTTAAATACAATTAAACAAGTTGAATAATGAAAACACCTGATAGATGGATAGTAGTAAAAATCACAGGATTTGAAATGCCTCTATATAAAGTATTTGCAACTTGGTATGGTGGATATTTAGGTAGTGATTCATGGAAAATGAATAGTGGTATAGTTGATGTAGAAGTTCCTTTAGAAAACACATATGTAGATTTTATTGGATATTCTGGATCAAGATATAGATGTCAAATTGGTTGTTATGGAACTAGCATGTATTCACAAGGAGTTCTTAATGAAATTTTAGAAAAAGTTCCAGAAGGGTTTAGAATTGACATAATGCCAGAAGATACTAATTGGTCAAATTTATTAAATGATGAATAAACAAACACTTTTGTGGTTAGATGATAGTCGTGACCCTTTTGAAGATGATTGGTTGAATTTTAGTCCTATTGGAAAGGATGTTATTGTAAAGTGGGTAAAATCCTACAATGAATTTGTAGACTGGATAACATTTAATGGTTTACCTGAGGGTATTTGTTTTGACCACGATCTTGGTGATGTCAATGAAAAGAATAAATTTGAAAAAACTGGTTATGACTGTGCTAAATGGTTAGTAGATTATTGTGAAATAAATAATAAATCTATTCCCCCATATTCAATACAATCAGCAAATACTGTTGGTAAAGAAAATATAGATAAATATTTTAAAAATTATATTAAGTTTATAAGTTAGTAATTAAGCGGAATATGTGTTTATGATGGGCATGTCTGACTCGCCTTTAAATAAAAATTAAAATTATGTTTGAAAATTTTGAAAACCCTAATAAGCAGGGTAATGTTGGTATGTGCTATGCTATGGCATATTACTCTAAATTGGGATGAACTATTTCAATTCCAATTACAGATACACAAGATTATGATTTAGTAGTAGATAATGGAGAAAAATTATTAAAAATTCAAGTTAAAACTACTAAATGAATAGATAATGGTAAATATCAAGTAGGTTTAAGAACTACTTCTGGGAATAAGACAGTTACTAAAAGAAAAGACTTTTCTGAAAACCATTGTGATATACTATTTGTTCTTACAGATTGTGGAGAATGTTATTCTATTCCTCGGGATCAAATTACATCAACAGCACAACTCACCTTAGGTGATAAATATTTTCAGTATAAAGTTAATTTGATTTAAGAATAAATCAGAAGGGGAGAGTTTGAGTCTCTCATTCCGCACTGTGTTTATAGTGTTAGTGGTTAGCACGTCAGGTTGTGGTTCTGAAAGCACGAGTTCAAATCTCGTTAAACACCAATTTAAATTATAAAGTATAGGTTGCCTTAGTTGGTCGAAAGGTCCGGACTGTTAATCCGGTAAGTTAATACTTCGTCGCAGGTTCGAATCCTGCCCTATGCGCAAATAAATTAATATAAATAAATAAATAATGGAAAACTTGTATATGACAGAAGACATTCCTAAACTTCCAGAGGAAATTAGATTAGAAAAATATTCAGAGTGGGGAATAAAAAGTACTGGTAAGTATGTGCCAGGACAACCTACAGTAAAAACATTACCTGCTGGATTTTATGAAGTAGAAGAGGATTCTTATGGGATTCATTTAGAGTTAAAGAGTGTTCAAACTGATGAGTTATATTCTTTACCTTCTGATGAATTAATGGATATTGTAAATGATATCATTAATTTTTGGGATAAGAAAAACGTCTATGAACAATATAAATTTATCCATAAACGTGGTATTCTTATGTATGGAAATCCTGGAAATGGAAAATCAGGTATTATTCAATTAATTACTAAGCATCTAATTGATAAAATGAATGGTATAGTAATTAATATTAGAGATGCCTATTCTTTAGATAGATATAATAAAATTATTTGTCCATTTAGAGACATTGAACCAGATCGACCTATTGTTGTAATTTTAGAAGATTTAGATACAATGATTAGTAATAATGATTGGATAACTTCAACAGCTCTTAACTTGTTGGATGGAGTTAAACAGATTAATAATGTAGTATATATTGCTACTACTAATTACCCTGAAAAATTGGAAGAAAGAATTGCGAATCGTCCTTCTCGTTTTGATAGACGTTATGAAATTCCTATTCCTAATAATTCAGTAAGAAGTGAATATATTAAACATAAATTAACTGAGGAAGATTTGAAAAATATTGACTTAGATTTGTGGATAAAAGAAACCGAAGGTATGTCATTATCTCATTTAAAAGAGTTAATTATTTCAGTTATTGTTCTTGGAAAAACTTTTGAAGAAGCTATTACTAAATTAAATAATTTAAAAAAGAAAGCAAAAATAACTAAAGATATTGGTTTGTAAAATATAAAATCATATAATAAGGACATGTAATAAGATTTACCTTTGTTCATACTACACAGCTGTTTGGTAGCAGAGGGTGATATGATTTTTAACTGAGACATGGTGTAATGGCAGCACAACGCCCTTTGACGGCGCAAGCCTAGGTTCGAATCCTTGTGTCTCAACTTTTTTGTCAGGATGGGGGAATAGGTAGACCCGAGGGACTTAAAATCCCTTTCCCAAAAGGAGTGCGAGTTCGATTCTCGCTCCTGATACAGTATTTATAATTATTAACAATTAAAACAATCAAAATGATTAATCTATTTAACAAAAAAAACTCTATTCTAGCTGCAAGTCATTCTGCATTAAGTTTACTTACTAAAACTACTACATTTTTACAAAAAATAAATGAGCAGGCAAAGCAACTAATTGAAGAAAATGAGACAGAGATTCAACGTTTAAATTCTGATAACGAAGCTCTCTTACAACAATCTGAACGTCATGCTAAAGTCATTGAAAATATCAATAAACTTTTAGCATTATAGGAATACTAATTTTTGGTATTCTTTTTTTATGTAAAAAATTAAATTAAAAAAATTAAAATTATGCTAACATTAAAAGATTTTGATAGTAAAGTCCTTGTTTCTTATTTGTACACTCCAAATAAATTAGTTCCAAAAATTTTCTATAAAATTTGGGGACCAACTGCTGAATTAGAAACAATCAAAGGTCAAAAGCGTGGAGTTGTAGTTTCAATTGGTGATGGAATTATTGGTTGGTCTTTATGTAATATTAAATCAGGTTTAGATGGTGATAAATTTGATAAAGCAAAAGGAATTGATTTAGCTCTAAGACGTGCTAAAATTGCATCTCAATTGACTTATGGAGAACGTCGTAGTTTTTATCAAAAAGTTCCTTTTAGTATTAAAGAATTATTTGATATGATGGATCTTCGTTCTCAAAAATATTTTCAAATAGAACAAGAATCTGAGATTTATTCTGATACCCACTATGATATTAATTAAAGACACTGATTTTGAAATGGAACAGGTAAAAGAGTATCCATTTTTTGATCTAAAATTCCCAGCTACTATTAATACAGGTAAATCTAATGAACGTACTGAATTAAAAGTGGCTGGTTATGGAATGACTTTTGAAGAATGCTTAAAACAAATTATTTCTAAACGACTTAATGTAAAAGAAAATGTATATTCTGCAACAGAATATATGAAAGCTTATACAGAAGAAGTTAACAAAATAGGAAAATTAGTTGAGTATATTGCAAAAACTTCTAAAACAGATAACCCAGAAATAACTGAAGAAGATGATTAAAGAGGATGTAATTAAATATAGGAATGAGAATCCTATATACAGGACTTTATTAGGAACTGTATTAGGAGAATTAGATAGGATAACTAAAAATCCTACCGATGAACAAACTATTCAAGTAATCAAAAAAATGATTGAGTCTTTATTACTAATTGATGGTATTAAAGAAAAGGAAGAAGCTTTTATATTAGAGAAATTTCTTCCAAAACAATTATCTGAACAAAACATTATAGATATTTTAAAAGATCAACAATTTTTATCAATTAAAGAATGTATGACTTTTTTTAAAGCAAATTATTTAGGTCTTTATGATGGAAAATTAGTTAATAAACTATTCCAAAGTATAGAATGAATGTAATTCAATTATTATTATCTGCATTTTTAGGAGGGTTAATAGGTTTAGAACGAGAAAAACATCATAAACAATCTGGTATAAGAACAATGGCTCTTATATCTCTTGGGGCATGTACTTTTGCAATTATAGCTACTAGTTTTCCTGAAGCTGATCCCACTCGAATCATTGGACAAATCATTACAGGTATTGGATTTTTAGGTGGCGGAATAATTTTTAAATCGGGAATAAATGTTTATGGATTAACTTCTTCAGCAACTATATGGTGTACTGCTGCAATTGGTGTATTAGTAGGAGTTAATATGTTACAATTAGCTATTATCCTAACACTCATCATTCTAGTAGTTAATTCTGTTATTAAAAATATCAATTAAAAATGATAATACTTGAAAAAGATTTTAAAATAGAGCATAATGGGGATACCTTTGTACTCTATCTTTTAAAGTCTAAAAAAGAATTAAAAGAAAATTCAGAGATGGAATATAAAGTGCATGGTTATTATGTAGCATTAGAAAATGCAATTAAATCTGCAATACAATGGAGAAAGCATAAAAAGTATCCATTCAAAGAGCCTGCAAATATATTAATAAAACCTTATCTGGATTACGTAGAGTCTATTAAGAAATTTAGAACGTATTGTAATATAATATATGAACCAATTTTTAAATTAAAAGAGGAAGTATTCAATGGATATAGACAATTTCAAAATAGGCATTAAAGATAACATATTAATAGCATCTTCAAAGATCCAATCAGTATCTTTAGAAGATGTAAAAGAATTAAAATCCTTAATACAAAATAGTACTGGAAATACTTATAACTATGCAATTTTTAAAAATATTCTTGGGTATTACTCAGGATATGATTTTGAAGAAGATCATAGCATATATTGTGGCACTTTAAGTGAAAAAACTAGTATTGAGCAAGTTAAAGATTATATAAAAAGAAAAGACTATGAAACTGAAGATTTGCGCTCTTAGTGATTTACATGGTTATTTACCAGAAATCACAGAACCTGCTGATATAATGCTATTAGCTGGAGATGTAATTCCATTAAAAATTCAATTTAATAAACCAGCATCAAAAACATGGTTAGAAACAGAATTTGCATATTGGATTAAAGGATTACCAGTTGATAAAGTATATATGGTTGCAGGCAACCATGACGCATACTTTGAAGGCATTAATCAAATGCAATTAGCAGCTTTTAAACAAGCTTGTGATTTTAAATTGATATACCTTAAAAATGACTGGATTATCCATAGACACGAAGGATATTCAATAAAGATTTTTGGAACTCCATATTGTCATATATTTGGTAATTGGCCTTTTATGCGAACTGATGAATATATGGAAGAGAAATTTAAAGCTATTCCTGATGAAGTAGATATAATTATTTCTCATGATCCTCCTTATGGAATTTGTCAAGTTGATCAAATATTGGAAATTACTAGGTGGAGTAATGAATCCTTAAGACACTGTGGAAATCCCCCTCTTGCTAAAAGACTGTCCGAAATTAAATGTAGTTTACTAGTTTGCGGACATATTCATTCTGGAGACCATGACCCATTTGATTATAATGGATGTATTATAGCGAATGTATCTGCTTTAAATGAGAATTATAAACTTCATTATGAACCATTTTATTACGAATTAAATTATGATTAAAAATATATTTGAAAGGAAATTAATTGCTAAATTTATGTATGAAAATTTATATAAAGAAAATGGCAATGATTCTTATATATTAGACGAAAATTTAGGATTTAGATTTTATGTAGAATATGTAGAATATGATTCAGATTGGAATAGATTGATTCCAGTTATTCGAAAATGTATTGATCATAATATTTATGCTTCTGATTGGGGAAACCATTTACACGATGGATTACTATTTTGTAATATATCACAATGTTATGAAAGTGTTATAGAATTTATTAAAATAAAAACAAATGATTAGTATTAAATTAGCAAAAGAAATATCTCTAGTAAAATGGAGATTACAACTAGAGGATTCCTGTATTTTAGAAGTATCAGAAAATAAAGCAAGGTTATTAAAATTTCGAGATGAATATCCGACTTTATATAATCATCATAATTGTGGTTTTTGTTTGAGACATGGTTATTCAATAGATGATAGAAATCCTAATAATTGTATAAATTGTGAAATTTCTAGATCTGAGGCAAAGTGTTGTCTTGAAGATAATTCCTTATATAGTCAAATAGAAGAAAAATGTTTTAGTGATGAAGAAAGGAAACAAGCTATTAAACAATTAATAGCTATTATTGAAAACATACCAGAAAATGATTGAAGATATAGAATTAAAAGAAATGAAAGAAATGGAAATTCATTATGAAAGAGCTTGTAAATTACATGATCAATTTACAACTCAAGTAATAAATAGAAGATTAAAATTTCAAGAAAATTGTCCTCACTATGAAACAAAGGTAAGTGATTATACTGATATTGTAAGTGGGAGAAATTATTATGTATATCATTGTGTACGGTGTAATAAATTAATTAAAAAAGAAGAGAGAAATGAGCAAGATTTGGTTTACAAGTGATACTCATTACAATCATAAAAATTTATGTTTAGGAGTATCTAGTTGGAGTAATAAACATTTATCTGCTCGTAAATTTGATACTTTAGAAGAAATGAATAAACTCATTGTTAAAAATATTAATGATGTAGTTGAAGAAAATGATATTTTATATCATTTAGGTGATTGGAGTTTTGGAGGAATTGAAAATATCTGGGAGTTTAAGAAGCAAATAAATTGTAAGAATATTTATTTAGTACCAGGTAATCATGATCATCATGTTAAAAATAATAAACCAATGGCAACTAAATGGATCCGTTATTTTAATGGTCCAATTGATCAATGGTATGAATGGAAAGATAATTTTAAAACTAAAAAAGAGTGTTTAGAAGCTTGTAATAAAGATTCATTTTATGAACCTCATCAACATGATTATAATTATCCTCAAGATATTTTTACCAAAGTTCTTCCAGAACTTACTAAAATTGTAATTGATAAGAAAGAAATAATCCTTTCTCATTTTCCTTTAGAGGAATGGGAAAATATGGATAGAGGTTCATATCATTTACATGGGCATTCTCATCATACTAAAGATTATGCAGATTTAAATATGTATCATAGACGTATAGATGTTGGGCTGGATTGGGAAAAATTTCGACCCTACTCTTGGGAAGAGATTAAAGAAATTATGGAAACTCGTATAATAAAAGCAAGACATGAAAACAATTAAACTTAAAATTCATAGTATAGTAGATTTAATTACCAATTCTTCTACTGTAATTTTTACGTATAGTGAAGATAGTTTACCTGCACTTAAAAGATTAGTAAACGAAATGCTAAAAAGTTTTGATAAGGTAGAAACTTTTGATGATATATTCTATGCAGATGTCTTTTTATCTTATAATGATGACTATCTTGATGCTGAAGTCAATTTTGATGAAAATAATCAGGAGAATTATGTATCTATATTTCGTGATTTATCTTATCTAGAAAAATGTACAAAATTGTCAGAAATTAAGTCTCAAATTTTAAAAGGAGAAATTGAAAAACCTCAGTGGATGACTTTCGCAGAAGAGTATAATGGTGATTATTCACATGAAACTACTTTAGAAATTCTTCCAAAGGATGACAAATACTTATCTTTAGCTGATAAATTAATTTCATTTTTATATAGTACAGATCATGAAGCAAGTTATGAGTAATAAATGTGTATTTGTTACTCAACCTCAATCAATGGTTGATGTTATTACCAATAGTTCTTCTGAATTATTTATCTTTTATGGAAAAGAAAAAGAAGTTGTAGAAGAAATGATAAAAGAAGTATATCCAAATTATAGGGATGAATATGAAGAGCTTAAAGTTTTAAAAGATTTAGATAATTCTGAACTTAATGATTTATTATGTTGGATGACTGGTTCTTGGTGTTGGCCTGCAACAAAAGACAATTATAGGATTCCTGGATTATTTACATTTGATGAATTATATGAGCCTGAATCTAATGAAAAAGCTTGGAATGGACATATTCAATATCAATTAAAACGTAATTATCAAGGAGAACATACTTGGGATTATTCTTTTGTTACAAAAGAAAATAGAGATTGGGTATTAAGTAAATTAGATCCAAGTAATTCTATGCATCTTTTATATTCTAAATATGAAAACCCAAATTGGGATATGCAAGAAGAATTAATGGTTATTGGAATGCGATATCATTTAGGTTAGTGAGAAAAAATATTGTTTTAATAAGAAAATCAACTTTTATGAGTATTAAAGTAAGAAAAGAAGAAGCTGCTAATTATAGAGCTATTTGGTATAATGGTAAAACATTACGATTTGCAATTGATCCTAAAAAGCCAATTACAGAATTGCAATTTCCTGAATTTTATGATATTAAGGTTACTGGGAATTGTGAAGGAAAATGTCCTTGGTGTTATATGGATTCTAAACCTGAAAAACATTATGAGAATATAATTGGTAAATTTAGGATGTTTTTTGATAAAATACCTAAAGAAAATTTACCTTTTCAAATCGCCTTTGGTGGAGGCGAGCCAACATCTCATCCTGATTTCTTAGAACTACTCAAGGTTTCTAAAGAAGAGTATGATATTTGTCCAAACTATACTACAAATGGAATGTGGTCTGATATCAATAATTTTAGTGCTCAGAGACAAGTTGAGTTACTCTATGCTACAAAAAAATATTGTGGAGGAGTAGCTATTAGTTGTCATCCTCATTTGAAAGAGTATTGGGAAAATGCTGCATTGTTATATGTAGACAGTAAAATTAAGCTTAACTTTCATATAATAATTTCAGATAAACAATCAATTGATGAGTTTATTGAAATTTATAATAAATGGAAAAATAGAATTGATTATTTTGTTCTATTACCTTATGGTAATATGGGAAGAGCAGAACCAAAGGAAATTGATTGGGAGTATTTATTAACAGTTCTTCCTGAAGAAAAGAATCAAATTGCTTTTGGTGCTAATTTTTATCCATATCTTTTAAAAGGAGGGCACAATATAACTATTAGTCTCTATGAGCCAGAATTAATGAGTAAATTTATTACTTTTGAAGGCAATGGTGCATTATACTATAGTTCATTTAGTATAGATAATCCAATTTTAACTAATTTATTTAAAGAATAGAAAAAATAAAAAACTATTATTGAATAGAATAAAAATTTATTGTGATGGAGCCTTTTCCTTCCTAAGAAATCAAGGAGGATGGGCTTTTGTTGCTTTAGTTGATGATGTAAAAGTAAAGTCTGATTTTTTTCCGGTATATTCCACTACTAATAATAGAATGGAAATTCAAGCAGCTATTGAAGCTTGTTTATGGGCAAAAAATAATAATATTACAGAATTTACTTTATATACTGATTCAATGTATGTTATTGGAACTATGACTCTAAATTATAAGCGAAATAAAAATACTGACCTCTGGCCATTATTGGATCAAGCAGTTTCGGGCTTAATAATTACATGGACTCATGTTAAAGGACATACTGGAGATAAATATAATGAATTATGTGATGCGCTAGCTGTAGCAGCCAGTCATGTAGATATTAAAGAATAAAGAAATTAATTATGAGTTTGAGAACAATTGTAGAAGAAAGACCTAAAAATGTAGTAGTGATGGATGTATTTTCTAAACTGGTACAAGAAAGAATTATTTTTATTGATGATAGTATTGATGATGAGTTAGCAAATGGTATAATCGCCCAAATGTTATACCTTGATTCTATTAGTAATGAAAAAATAAATATCTATATTAATACCCCGGGTGGTTCAGTACATGCTGGGTTAGGTATTTATGATGTTGGTATGTTATTAAAGTCTCCTATCAAAACTGTATGTGTTGGTGTAGCTGCTAGTATGGGAGCAATTCTTATGTTAATGGGAGAAGAAAGAGTTATTACTAAACATGCACGTATGATGATTCATCAACCAATGGGTGGCGCTCAGGGACAGGCTTCGGATATTCGTATTACTTCTAAAGAAATTGATAAACTTCAACATGAACTTTATCAAATTATTGCTGAACGTACAGGTACTCCTATTGATACTGTAGCTAATGATGCAGATAGGGATTATTGGATGACTTCTGAGGAAGCTTTAGCATATGGAATGGTTACAAAAATTTTAAATAAAGAATAATATATTATGGGAAAGAAAGTAATAGTTGAGGAAAGGAATGTTTACATTAAAAATAATTTAGCAATTTTTGAAGATAAGTCTAACTTATTTGTTTATGAGGTAAGTGTTTATTGTCGTTATAAAAATTACTTTTCCTTAGTTAACAAAAAATATTATTCTTCACCTAAAGAAATTCCTGGCACAATTGGTTCATTTTATAAAAATCCTCATACAGAAATCTGTTGTGAGATTTTTTCTGCACCACTTGAATGGTTAATAGATAATGAATACGTAAAGTATACAAAACCAGATAAGAAAAAACGTATTAACAAGGCAAATAAAAAAGAAGATGGCAAATCGTAAATTAAGTCTAATTAATGATGAAATTGGGCAATTAATGGTTAAACAAATTGCTCATGAGCTAAAAAATTACAACTTATACTTAAGTTATGCTAATTATTTTAGTGTTGAAGGCATTCTTGATTTAGAAGAATATTATAAAAAGCGAGCAAAAGAAGAAAATAATCATCACAAGTGGTTAATGAATTATTTATCCGAAGCTGATTTTAAATTTATGTATCCAGCTGTTGAAATGAATACCGAAAAGATTAATAATTATATTGATCCTTTTGTACAGACTGTAGATCGAGAAATCTTGACTACACAAATGTTATATGCAATTTACGAACAAGCAACTGCAGAAAAAGATCTTATGACTGCATGGTGGTTGTATGAGACGCTTATCAAAGAGCAGATTGAGGAAGAGAACGTAAGTCGTATGGCAAGAACAATTATAGAAGAACCAGCTGATATATTTATAAAAGCTGGACACATATTAAGTTTACTAAAAAATTAATATTATGTCTTATTTGATTTATGATGAAGATGGGGAATTAGTTGATGTCTTAGAATTTAACTCTCTAAAAGAATTAGAATCATATAAACAACATAATCCTCAGTATAACGTAGAATATCCTAATATATCTTCAGAACCATTATTTGAAGATGAAGATTATATTGATGAGAACACATATTATGAGGATGATATTAATCTAGAACTATGGTAAATAATATAAAAGAAGTAAAATTATTAGCCATTAGGGAAGGTGTTTATACCTGTTATGTATTTCAAATCCTGAATAAGGATGAATACATAATGTGTACAAAACTTCCTAATTGGCAAGTACCAACTATTAACATTGGAGATATTGGTTATTTAGATTATCAAATTGTTAAAGCAGGAGATGAATATTTTGACCCCAAAACAGAAAAACATATGACATATCTTTATTCTAATATTTATTTTATAAATTTTATACACAAAAATGAGATTTTAAATAATAATGAAATAATATTATAAGATATGAATACATT
>Ga0172367_10006814_pt1 | contig 13286 bp, 6 predicted proteins | sample Lak10m_FD_114542 | JGI IMG/M metagenome (GOLD analysis project Ga0172367, IMG submission 114542) | Freshwater microbial communities from Kabuno Bay, South-Kivu, Congo - kab_022012_10m | ecosystem: Environmental > Aquatic > Freshwater > Lake | place: Democratic Republic of the Congo: South-Kivu...
CGTGGTGGAGGGGGGCGCCCCGGTGGTGGCCGGGGCTGTGATTTCAAAACCTGACCCTCGCCGAGCAGCCGTCATGGCGCTGTTGAATGCGAAGGATGAAGAAGATGCCGCGCTCGGATTAGCAGCGCAACGGATTCAGGAACGCAAGAGCATCCAAGCCGCCGAGGCCGCGACGAACACAAACCCGACTGAGGAGCAGAAGAAGAATGACACCTACCAGAAGGGTGAGGCTGAAATCGACGGGATCAAGGTCCTGATCGAGAACCCGATTGGCAGCACACGTAGCGGTGTGTCACGCGAGAAGGTCGGTAGAAAGATGGTTGAGACTCCATGGTCGGTGGTGATGCCCGCGACCTATGGCGAGATCAAGAGCATCACAATCGACGGCAAGCAGGTTAAAGCCGGTGGCGCTGACGGTGACAAGCTCGACATCTACATCGGCCCAAACACCACATCCGAGAAGATATGGGTCATTGACCAGAAGGACCCAAAGACAGGACGGTTTGATGAGCACAAGGTCATGTTCGGGTTCTCGTCAAAAGAAGCTGCGATGGGAACCTACGTCGCTGCGTTCTCGGACAACTCAGGAGGGTTGCGCATTGGAGCCGTAACTGAGATGACGCGATCAGAGTTCAAGCAATGGGTTTCAGATGGTGGCACAAGTGTCCCGTTGGGCGAGATCAAGAAGTTTGAGGCATTGACCGCTGACAATGTGTTGGACACGGTCGATTGGGATCGAGCGCCGGTAACCGAAAGAATTGATCGGGTAGGGTCAAGGAAAGGCAAGGAGCATTTGCGAGTCGTTAAAGAAGCGTTCTTCGATACGGAACTCAGAAGCTTGGACGCAAAGACTCAGGTCACCAAAGACAATACCACGATCGAGACGACACTTAGAGACGAGCTTATATCTCAGGCGGATTTATCTGGTGGCGCTGATAGCGATACACATCGGATTACGTTCTTCGAGGATAGCGTCACCGGGACTGTGGTCGGGTTACCAACCTATTTGACCAGGTCCAAAGGCGATCAAGTTCGTGTTGGGTTGCTTCCTGGAAAGGTGAAAGGTGACGGGATGACACTGGATGACTTGATGAACATCAAGTTCGAAGGTGAGCCGCGTTACACCATGCTTTCATCGTTGCTGTCTAAGAATGTTGTCAGAGCAACATCGCCAGGTTCAACGATCGTGCTCAGCGATTACAAGGCTTACCAGAATCGCATTCGAGAACCATTGCTAAACCGGGTCGCATCCAGAAAAAGCGAAGTTCAGTCCAGCTTAGATGCTGCAACGGCAGCATCCGAAAGGCACATCTTCAACGAGGATGGGTCTATTGACTCGGGTGGCGCTGGCGAAATCGCTGCGGACACAGTTGAGGATCTGCAAAACCAGTTCCGCGACATCGTTGTTGAAGCTTTGCCCCGCGATCCTAAAGGCAAGGTCATCAAGAACCTGAGCAAGAACGAGTTTGCCAACTTAATGGATGATGCTTTTGCCCAACCGGAGAATAGGGCTGTTCAACTTTTTGCCGCAAAAGAAGTACTGAGTGACATCAAGGATTCCGAATGGTTCAATAAGCTAGGTGAAGGTCGAGATGCTGAGGCTGCTGTCATGCGGCAGCAAGCGGCGATAGCAAACGAAATCCTGAGCAGGACTTATGAAGCGTACCGAAAAGGTTGGTTCTCCGAAAACACGCCAACATCAGGACAAGTTCACGTCCAACTTCTGGCGCAATCTTCAGCCGTCGTTCCCCGAGCTTCGGAAACTGTTTCCCAAGCACGCGCACCTATTTCAGGATCCCAAGCCGACGCCGCCCGAGACTCCGAAGCAGTCCTCCGAAGACTATCACCTGTAGTTGCTGACTCCCGTAACCGCGCCAATCCTGGAGCGGTGGTTGACGCGATCACCACCGCGATCAATGGGCTTGCTGCGGCTGGGTTCAACGTCTCCGTCTTCAAGCAGGCGATCGACTCAACGGTGACGTGGCTCCGCAACGAAGGTGGGGCTTTCTCCAACGCTGGCAACCTTGTGGCTGTGGTGTTCGGTGACGTGGTCAACCCCGGCATCGAAGGCATTCGCACTGTCCTGCATGAGGCAGCTCATGCGTTGTATTCTCAAGAATCACCCAGCGTGCGAGCAGCTATCGCACGTGCCGTAAACGCGTTGAGCGATGAGCAGCTTGGGATTCAACAGAGCCGCGATGAACGTATCCGCCAGGACAACCCCACCAAGCTTGAGGATATTGCCCAGGAGCGCATGGCTGAGCACATCGCAGTGTCACTGGACCTTACGCAGGGAAGGACGTTGGCGGCTAAGCTGTGGCGCTTTGCGAAGGATCTTTACCTGCGGGCCGCTGGCGCGGTAGCTCGATCGCTCTACGGACCACAGTCTGCGATGGCTGACAAGCTGGCGTTGCAGTGGTTCAGCAACAACATCGAGCGGGTGTCTCGAAACGAGAACCGTTGGAGCATGGTAGACTTCTTGGGTGGCGCACGTCTCACGGATGGCGACTACGCCCGGGTGGCAGACAAGTTGGGCGGCGAGTCTTCGATCGCTTGGCGATGGGATCCTGACAGCAACTCGGTCAGGTATAGAGGCGTAATCCCGATTGATGCTGGTGCCATGAAGTTCAACCTGTTCCGACAGCTTCAAGGGGTGAACTCCGAGCGACGGGCCTCGGTGGATCAAGACTCGGCAATCAAGCTGCCGGACGTTGCTGCACAGAACTCGATTGAGGACGGGCTGCAATCGTTGTGGGTTGCATTCAATCGCAGCGGTGGAAACCGAACGTCAACGGGGGCTCCATTGTTCCAGGGTTACTCGGACTTCGTGACATGGGTGTTGCCGGATCGGATGGAGGCCCCAAAGAAAGCCATCCTCCAACACAACGCTGAACTGCGACGCAACGGATTAACCCCTGTTCCCCATGACACGCGGATCGCGGATCTTAGTGAGTATTCACAGCGCGACGCGGCGAACCGTGCGGCTGGGCTGTGGAACAAGCTGGCGGCTGGATTCAGCAACCGAGCTAAGGAAGCGGACCACGAACTCAGCGGCAAGCGCGGAACGACCAAGGCCCGGTTTGACGCCAACGCACGCCGGGTGATGAACCTGGTGACCGACTACACCAACGGCGACGCGTTACTACAGCGTGCAAAGCAATCCTTTGAGGACAGTTTGGGCGACTTCTCGAAACGTTTGACAGAAGTCAAAAGTGAGAGCCGCCGCGCTGGTGTGCTGGAGCAAACGATCACTCAGCTTGAGGGTGAGATGACCGACGACATCGCTCGCCAGTATCAGACTGCGATGAACGATCTTCTCAAACGGATCTCCTCTGAACCACGAACCCAAACACGTTTCTATGACCTACTCCGAGCAGTTGCAGAACTCGGCATCGACTTTCAAACACAGACGCCTGACCAGATTAGGCAGCTTGTTATCGGGGCTGCGCAATATGATCCAGTCCTTCGTCCTCTGGTGGCGACGAATGGACGAGGAGGCTTTACGCGTGAAGCGAACGCGCTTCTTTCTATCGCAATCTCTTTCGCCCGCCGCGACGCGCTCGCCATGCACGCCATTTCTATTCAGCGCGCTCAGACACAACAGGAAAAGCAGATCACCGATCACGTCCTCGGGCTTGCGGTATCCGACGCCAAGGACGCTATCAAGGCCGCGAGAAAGCAGGCGAACACTGCCGGACGTATCAAGGCAAGGCTCGCGCTGATCCTGGATGCAATCGAGCGGATGAAGGCTGAGCAGGACCAGCTAAAAAAGTCGCTTGATGACGCCGCCCTGTTCCTGGACTTCTACCGGAACAACGTTTCTGCGATCGACTCCCATCGATCCGAGATCGACCGTGTGCTTGGTGCTGCTGGTGCCATGTTCGAGGCGGTGGATGGTGCGAAGTATCCCGTGCCACCTGGACCGTCAGCTCCGTCAGGTTGGAGCCGGGTGGAAACGAACATGGTGAAGTTCAGCTACACCCGCGACGCCAAGGGTGACATCGAGTTGCGCCAGAACATGGACAAAATGCGGGCCTATCTGGACGCTCACCCTCCTGGGACAGCGCTTCATGGGTCTAACGATTACAACACGGTGCTGCACGCGCTGACTCAGCTTGAGGAGAACGCCATGCACAGCCGGTTTGTGAAGGCTGAAACGAGCTTGACGGTGCGCGTGCTTGGGTCGGTTACCGACATGCTCAAGAGCATCGGCATGCCTGAGACAGCGGCGGCTGTGCGCAAGCTGCTCAAGCTGGTAGACTACCAGCACAGATTCAATGAGCGGGCAAAAGTGATCGGGACGCGGTGGGGTAATGCAGAGCGCCGAGCGATGAAGGCATGCGGGATTAAGGACGTTGATCTCTTTCGGTCGATGGTCTTTGATGCTGGACTGAAGTACATCGAAGGACGCAAGGACATCCAGTTTTCACGGTCTACCTATCAGGATGCGGTCAATGCGGTGATGCCTGAGTTGCGGCTGTTCTTGATGAGTGATCCAAAGCTTGCGAAAGCGATTGCTGGTGGTGGATGGAACGCCATCCAGGAGTTTTTCACTGAGCATCAGCGAGCTTCTTTTGAACTTGTAAGTATTGCTGAACAGTTCGGCATCAAGATTAACGATGACGCGAATGGATTCTTTCGTAAGACCAAGGGGGCACCGTTGTTCGAGTCGATGCGCCGGGTCAGGGGATCCGCGTTGGTTATGTTCGATCGGATGCGTCCGACGTGGGGAGACTTCGACTTTAATGCGTTCCAGGAAAAGCTAGGCACTGCTCCAGACGAGGCGATCACCAAGCTGCAAGCGTTGTTCACGCCTGAGGTCTGGCGCGACTTCGTGACGCCGATAGCAAACCGAACCGGCACTTCAGCTTTCTACGCTCCAAAGACTGACAACGGTCTTCAAGATCTTGCGTCGATTGAAAACACGAAAGCAGCACTCGAACGGTCAGGTGGTAACATCGTTGCGTTCGTGGACGAGCTTTACAACCTAAGCGGAGGTACAACCGATAAGGCGTTGTTTTTGGTGGAGACTGTCGACACGCTGCTCAACTTCTACAAGGCTCTCAACGGTTACAGCCAAGAGGCGAGTGCATCCCGAGCGCTGACCATCTCGCCGGGTCAACAGCTTTTGATGGAGGCTCGTCGCAGTGAAGAGTTTCCCTCGGAGTGGCTGGAATTCCGATCGTTCGATTACAACGGGATGCGCGACACGATCCAACATCTTGCGTTCCACGGGGCGCTAGGTCGGGACGCAAGTGCTGTGTTCGGGGACTTTGATGCGGCCTACCAGTCGTTGAAGTTGAAGGCTGACGAGTATGACATCATGACTTCAGCTGCCAGAGCTCGATCGGGTGGAAAGTCTGGCAAGACATTCGCGAGGGAGCTCAAGATTGAAGCCGACGAGCGCGGCGTAGACTTGAAGGATCGAGCGGACGCAGCCAAAAAGATCGAGGTGCTCAATCGTGCGCGTGGATTCTTGGAAGACTACATGCGATCCAAGAACGCTTCATCGGCGGGGCTAAAGCCTATCTCCAATCTCATAGGATCTATGGTTAGTGCAACTGTCCAAGGGGTGTCAACGGCATTGACTGATACCGTGACATTGTTCCGTCCAATCATGGAATACGGACTGAGCGGGACATCGTTGTCGATAGTGAAGGAGAGCATCAAATCGTTTACGGCCGGAAATGCGGGGAGCTTGGCACAGGCATTCGGCAAGGTCATCCAATGGGACTCGGATCATTATCGGATCCTGAAGGAGATCGGTCACTTTGACAGCGATAACGAGATCACGCTCAAGGAGAAGATGAGCAGCCTGCTACACAGCTACGATCGCACAGTTGAGGCCACCGCGTTAGCGCAACTGAAGTCTGATGCGGCTCGGGTGGCAAACATCGCAGCGGGTGCGGTCAAGGTGGCGCTATCGACGGGCGTGTCTAAGGCCGTTGATCCAATCTTCCCCACCTTCAAGCCGCATGCGGTGTTCACACAGGTTGGGCAAACGATGAATGCCGGCATCATTAGCGGGTTGTGGAAGACCTACTCCGACATGGTTGGTCGGGCCGTGCTCTACTACCGTAGCAATCCTTCAGACATGGCGGATCCAGCATTCAAACTGGACGCAGGGCATCTGAAGTACACCAAGAAGTTCGGCGGGATCCTGGATGATTCTCGATCGTTCGACGAGCTGCGGGCAAGGCTTGAGCAGAACGGTATGACGCTGGAGGCCTTAGCCAAGGACTTCATCAGCCGAGGATCAGGCCCGGTGCTACCGCATGAGGCCATGAAGCGGATCGCTAGGATGGCCTCAAACGACATCTCATTTGAGGCTTCTGTGGCGACACGTGCGGGTGTGCTCTACTCCAACCAGTTTCTTGCGGCGTCACTTCCGCTTGTTGGGTGGAGTGTTCAACAGTTTGCGAGCCTAGGTAAGTCGTTCAAGGGAGCGGACTGGCAGGAGGATAAGAAAGCACTGCGCAACGGTATGGCGTCGATGGCTGCGATCTTAGGAGTGAGCTTGGCTTACTCTCTGTTGCGGGACCTGTATGATGAAGAGGTGCTCGGGAAGAAAGCTAACGTCATGTCATTGTCGGATGACGCCATGGCCGCTTCTATGATTGATCGGTTTGCGCGGGTTGGAACATTCGGTATCGGTGGAGACTTCGCGAACTCGCTGGTCAACCGAGACGTCAACCGCGAATTCTCGATTGATTCCCGCGTGTTCGCAGTGAACTCGCTGATGCAACTGTTAAAGGCGGTCAACACCGCCAGCAACCAAGGGGCTGCGACCTATGCCACGGTCTATCGACAGATCGTTGGATCCATGGGCGGTAGCGGCTACCTGCAATACGCTCAGGCGCTCAACAACGCGCTGAGCCTGGACAATGAAGAGGCCCGTGTTACGTCGCGCATCAACGTTGGAAACTGGCTGAGGACGACGGGCCGGACGATCGGCATGGAAGTGAAGACGTCCAAAGGACAGGACTTCACTGCGACCCCGGTCACACCATGGATCACCGAGATGCAGTTGGCTGCGCTGGCCGGGGACTATGCTGGGTTCAACGATGCGAAGCGGCAGGCGATCACGAAGGCGAAAGAGGCGGGGCACCAGGACGCAGCGGACTACGTCGCCAAGGCGTTCCAGTCGCGGCACCCGCTCAAGACAGTGTTCAAGACCACCCCCACCGCAAACGAGTATCGGAAGCTTCTGGCGGCTATGCCAGAGCGCGGGCGCAAGGACGTGGAGCAGGCTGTCAGCTTATACAACCGGTTCTTGGAGAGGCTTGGGTTGTCTCCGTATGAAGGGCGGCAAGAGGATAGGTCCCATGGCAGAGATGTGGATCCTTTTGCGCTACGTCGGATGGCGGTGTCGTCGTTGGGAGATTGGTAACACTATGAAGACTCGATTTGTTTTACTGCTGGTGCTGGCTCTTACTGCTGGATGCGGATTGTCCAAGCCAAAACCGAACGCACCGCAAGGATGGGGCCTATGGAGCCGGGTTCCAGGCACGACGGCCTACAAAGCACGTCGATCGGAAGCGAAGGAAGACCGAGTTGACGAGGCCAAGAAGCAACTGACTAGGGCGACGGAGGAATTGGTTGTTGAGGCGCAGAAGGATGTGAGAACCAATTCGGCTTTGACTGCTGCTGGGTTGGTTGCCAAGCAGAACGTGCAGCTTCATGGGCTACCTGACAAGCCAATCGACACGGCGACATTGATCAGCACCAACACGGCTGCGAGAGATGACGCGTGGAAGGATATTCTCAAAGCGTTCGATCGCCAGCAGGAGGAACTTGCCTACATTAGAAAGGCATTCGAGAAGGAGCGCGAGAAGGGGGCGGATGTGATCAAGCAGGACAGCGCTGTGGATGCGAAGGTATGGGAATGGAAACAGTTCGCGCTGAGGTTCTTTATCGGCAACTGGTATCTCATCCTCCTCGGCGGGGTATTACTCTGGTATGCAGGCAAGACGGCCGCATCCCTCTACTGCCCACCGCTAGCCATGGGAATGAATGTGGTGCAAGGATTTGGCGGTGACGCGGTGAGAAGTGGGTTTCTGCAACTGGTTGGAGCTGGGGAGAAATTTAAGGCTGGCCTAGACAAGATCGTCGATGCCCCCGAGTTAGCCAACAAGATCAAGGAACACTTCCGCGTATCTCACGAACGAAGCCAGGACCTTGCCACACAGAAAGTAGTTAAAACCCTCACACAGAAAGCCTGATTATGCCTGTTCAAATCTCTGAAATCGAAGTCGCCCAAGACGTTCGCTTGGTAGTGGAACGTCATTGCACGATGATCTCATTCGTGCTGCCTACACCGGACGAAGTCTCCCAGATTAAAGCCGTTGGTCAGTTCCACAAGCTGACCAAGCTCCCCGACGGCACGGTGATCAAACGGGAGTTCGATGGTGTGGCATCGCTGACGCAGGCCGAGATCGAGCAGTTCGAGTACTTCGTCGCCACCTATCAATTCCTGTCCACAAACTTCCACGCCAAGCGAGCAGAACAAGACGAACCTCAACCGTAATACCTATGTCATTCTGGGACGATTTAGTGGGATCACTCAAACCGAAACAGGTTCAGCAACCCGTTGCGGAAGCTCAGCCACAGGTTGAGATTGTAAACCAGGTGATCATTCCCAAAGGGGTCAAGCCTGGGGTAGCGACACTATCCCAGGCGGATGCGAACACGGCAGGGTGCAGGCAGGCGTTGGCTCAATATGGCCGCTGCGATCTTCCGCCTGGTCGGTTCTCGATCGGGAATGACATTCGATTGGCATCCGGCAACGTGTTCAACGGGTTGGGAACGCCAGAGAATCCATCGTGCTTGGTGCCGATCGCTAGCAGCAAGTATGTCGCTGAGCGCGGTGATGTTCCAGGTGGCGGTGAGTGGTTCGCGGTGCTGCAAACGAATCTGGCAGCCGGAAGCAACCCAAGAGTCGGCGAGCGCTACGGTCTGCCGGAAGGTCCAAGTCACAACGTCACCGTGTCCAACCTGTTGATTGATTGCGCGTTCGACAACCAGGTCAAGGACGGGCAAGGCCGATCGAAGACCACGGTGCAAGGAGTAGCTATCGAAGGGTGCGGGGTCAAGCTGCGCGGGGTTGACGTGGTTCATGCTGCGCGTGGTCTGGGTGGTGGTGAATGCTTCCCGATCCGCATCGTGGCTCCTCAGTCTCGGGTGGTAACGGTTACCAGGTCGGAGATCGTAGACTGTTCGGTGTCGGATCCAGGTCGTGCCAAGGCGACGCACAATGGAGGAGCCGGGTATGAAATCACATGCATTACTGTGGCAGGGTCACCAGGCAACATCATTGAGAATCCCGTGATACGCGGGTGTCGAGTGTTTGGGATGCCGCGCAACTCAGGGCAACCGTCTCCTGTCCATGCCTTCCATACGGCTTACACCCGTGGGGCTCAAGTGGTCGACAACTACGCAGTCGACGTGGACGGGGTCGGTTACTACGTGGACACCGGTCGCAGTTGGCACACGGCGCTGAACCGCAACCAGTTCTTGCGCGTGCATAAGGGCGTGTTCCTGAACGCGGTGACCGACTTCTGCATCACTGACATGGAGATCAAGGAGAACGTGATCAGCCTGCTTGACGTGACGCCGGGGTGGGCCATGGACAACCCTCCTGCTGGAATCTTATTGCAGCACACTGCGGGATCGGCTGCCCTACGCTTTGACCGTGTGCATTCCGAAGGCAATGCCATCATCGGGAGGGCGGGGAACTTCACCGGGGTAGGATCGCTTGGGTATTATCCTCGGGGATTTTACTGGAGGCTGGACAATCGAGCGAGTGGTCGCAACCTGACAGCCTACCGCAACACGATTGACGTGCCATTGTTCGATGCAAACCCGTATTACTTCCAATGGAAGGATTCGTTGGCGATGTATTTCGCGACGGTTGCGGCATGGGATAAAGCAGACCCGATGGTCAAAGCCTACGGGAACCTCACGCCATCCGGCAGTAAGATGGCGGTGACCGTAGTGGACGGTAGCTTCAAGCCTGCCTTGTCCGTCGATCAGCTTGGCTGATTCAGTGCCGGTGGATATACCCCTCGGTTGTCGAGGGGTTGGTGTGCCCCACGAACTGCGAGATGTGCGGAGTGGGCACCCCGCGCTGTGCCATGTCGGTGGCGTAGGTGTGGCGCAGGGAGTGGAACGAGATCCCATCCAGCTCGCACCGCTCGACGAGGCGCTCGAAGGTCTTACTGTAGTAGGACCGCTTGTTGACGTCCACGATTCGTTTAGCGGCCTCGGGCCAGACGTATAGGCTCTTACCACCCCTCTGAAGTTTGGACAGCTCAGCGGCCAGCCTGGGATGCGCTGGCACCTCCACGCGGGCGTCGGTCTTCTTCGTCCACAGCACGATCTTGTTGGGGTTCTCGATGCTCTTCCATTCCAGGGAGCATACGTCGCTGATCCGTAGCCCAGCGAAATACCCCAGCATGATCGCCATGCGCCAGAACGTGGGCTCGACGAGTTCCTTGGCCCCCTCCAGCAACATGTCGAACTCGGTCTCGGTGATGGGGCGTCGGACCTGGGTCTCCTTCTGTTCGTGGGTGAGCTTGGAGAGATCCACGCGGACCAACCCAGCCGGGTTCCCTGCGGTGTAGCCTTTGACAGAGGCGAACTTAAACAGGCTGGCAATCACCGACAGGTTGCGGAGTCGGGTTGTGCGCTTCTGTTCGCCCGTCGCATTGATCCACTTTGAGATGTGCTGATCGGTCACCAATGCCGGGGGGAACGCCATCACCCCTGCGTCCTTCGTCCAGGCAAGGAGCACCCTCATCGCTGCGTCTATCGATTGTTCCGACATCCCCACGCTCCGCATCCAGGTGGTATATTCCGGTATCAGCCCCGTCATTGTGATCTTGCGCCCGTTCGTGAGTTGGCTGACTGCTGCGTGAGTCAATCGCGTCGCCTTGGCCGCGGCCTCCAGCTCCCTTACCTTGGAGTCCTTGACGATCTTCGTTGCTTCCCGGCGATCCTTTGACCTGGTGGTTAGAGTCCTTTCGCCGTGCTCGGTCTTGATTGTAACGCTGTATGTTCCCGACTGGTTCTTTTTGAGCTTCATATCCTTCTTCTGGAATGTTGTTTTTCTTGCGCCAAGCTTTCCTCAGCGCTTCTTTGGCCGTCTTCTCGATCTGCTCCCGCATAAATCTAGTCACGATAGCGCGGGCTATTAACTGCTTGCGGTGTCCGATCTTTAATCCAACCCCGCGATAACATGATGACTTGAACTTGGCGTTGTGCTTGTGCGCGGTTATCCTCTTCAATCGCACAAGCCATCTCCGACGCATCACTCGCTTGGTGTTTTGCAGGCTCTTGATCTGCTTGTTGATGCGATGCAGATCTAGGCTGATCTCCTTGTTGCGGTCGACCATTTGCTGCACGAACTTAAGGATACACTCCCCTCGCCGTTTCTCTTTCTCGATCAAAACTTGCTTCTGTTTTTCTAGGACTTTGATCTGACCATCGGAGGCGATTGCCTCTTCGAGTTTGCGTTGCAGTTCTGGGTTTTCTTCAAAGAGATTTTTCATGCGCTTAGGTGTCTGGTGATTAGGGGTTCGTATAGCTCACGCCATTGTGGCGATCGCTTGAGGTAGGTCCATTTAGGGTCGGTGCGGAGGTAGTCGTCGATGCGCTTCATCGCATTGTGGTCGGCGAAGTCGATGCCGCATGCCAGCGTGAAGCGTCGCATGTGGTCAAGCGTGACGCTGTCCCACGATGAACGCGATGCGATGAAGCGGACAGTCTCGATGTCGAGACCTGATGCAGCGGCGATCTCGTCGCAGCGCAGCGGTGTGTTGCGGTCCTTCTTGGCGAGCAGCCTAACGACAGGCGGAGGCAATCTCCGTGCTCGATCCCAGAACGTGACTTTGGTTCTCACAAAAGAGTGACCGGGCTCACTTGGGCTTTTCGGTGGATAGAGACCGCCTCGCCCTTTCGGCGTAACGAGGACCCCAGAGCCCGGTCGTGATTGGTTACTTGAACGAATGCCCACCCCAGTTTCGGAGCGGCATCATTGTCTTGACGTGCGGCGATTTCTTTTGAGCGCTCACGTCACGAATGCGGTATTGCAGAACACCGAGCTTGGTCAACTCAGGTTTCGCCTGCTTCGCTGCATCGGAATAATCGATGGCAAGAACGGATGTTGTGCCGGTGATGCGTCGCCCTCGGATGTGGTCGACTTCAAATCTGCGAACGGACTTCATTGTGCTGTTTGTCTTCATACGTTTTTATTGCGGATTGTGCAATCATTCAAGCGAACGATCGAGTGGATTGTGTGAGCAGCCACGATGGCTTGCGGTTGCTGGATGTTGACGCAGCAACATTCACGGATTGTTTCTGCTGCTGCGCGATCGGTGCGCGGCCCGTGTTGTAGTTCTTGGGCAGCTTTAGCCTGGACCATTCGAGCAGACCGCGATAGCCCATGATCAACGTCCCGTGCATGCTTCCGGTATCACCTCGTTGACGCTTCTCGCGTAGTATGGAAGCGATGCGTGCTCGATTGCGAGCAGTGATCCTGGTTCGGATCTGGTGACGAGCAGATCGGATCCGGCGACGTGTCTCCCGGGTCATGCGGATGTCACGATCGACGGAGACACCGGTAATGATTCGACGGCCAGCATCAGCGCATTGTAGCTTTGTCTTGGATTCATTGATCGTGAAGCGATTGATTGCAACGATGCGATGCACCTCTCGCTTGAGGTGGTCAATGAGATCTGGTGAGTCGAACGAGAACGTCAGGTCATCGCAGTATCGAGTGTAAACGAAGTTCCGCCCCAGCCTGCCGACCTTGACCAATTCCAGTATCATCATGTCCATCTTGGTTGCCGCAAGGTTTGCAAGGACCGGCGAAGCTGGCATGCCTTGGACAGCGCATGGCACCGGTTGCAGTATTCCAACGGGCGGCTTACTGAAGAAGCACTCTTTCGCAAGAAGAGCCTGGCCGTGCTCCGCAAAGTAACCTTGCACGTGAATGATCTGCACGCTGTCAAAGAAGTCCTTGAGATCAAACGACAGCGTATAGCGATACCCGCGATGCACCATCGCGTTTGTGACTGGTGAGCGCCCTTTGAAAAAGCCGTGGATCGGCACGTCGTTTAGTGCGTAATCCCGCCATGTTGATTGTAAAATCTTTTCCGCCTCCTCAATCCATGCCTGGTTAGCATGCTTCTCCTCCTTCGTTGGGACGCAGATAGTGCGGAACTTACCTTTGCCCTTGGGGATGTTGATGAATTGCATATAAAAGGTAACACCTAGCCACTGGCACA
>Ga0172367_10006815_pt1 | contig 13285 bp, 12 predicted proteins | sample Lak10m_FD_114542 | JGI IMG/M metagenome (GOLD analysis project Ga0172367, IMG submission 114542) | Freshwater microbial communities from Kabuno Bay, South-Kivu, Congo - kab_022012_10m | ecosystem: Environmental > Aquatic > Freshwater > Lake | place: Democratic Republic of the Congo: South-Kivu...
ACGTACCAGGCTTCGAATGCTCCTCACCGACAGCTGCAACATTAATTTCAAGTATCCCTTCATGATCATCACTAATGCCAAGTTCCATAGGACTTGCTAGCATACCGTTACTTGTCTCGCCTCTAATTTCACGCACTTCAAGTTTAAAAGGTTCGGAGTCAAGAGAACTAGGAACTACAGTACCGGGAGTAATCCACGCAACAATCAAACCTTCTGAAACATTTGGGGCGCCACAAACGACTTGAACATATCCTAATTCATTTCTAGTAACGTTTTGTGCCACGCCGCCATCATCAATAAGACATACATGAAGTGTGTCAGCGTTATCATGCTGCTTGACAGACATAATCTTTGAGATGATTATACCGTCATATCGCTGACCCCAAGCAGTAACCTCTTCAATCGCGCCGAGCTGTGATCCGATCATGGAAACTACTTGATCTGCAGACCAGCTTTTTAGGTCAATATTACTATAATGCTGCGCCCAATTTATACTGAATTTCATGAAAATTGCCTCAAAAAGTCTATTTTACCCGACTGGAAATGACGAATGTCTTCGATACTATTTTTCAACATTACCAGTCGCTCAATACCGCAACCCCACGCAAAACCTGTATATACAGTTGGATCTATATCTGCCGCCTTAAGAACGTTAGGATGAATCATGCCACAACCTAGCAGTTCAAGCCACATATCTGCCTCACTATCTCCTTTTCGTAGTGTAGCCGGTCTTTCAATGGCAAATTCAAAACTTGGCTCAGTAAAAGGAAAATAAAAGGGCTGTAATTTTGCTTTTAAGTCTTGTCCGAAATATTCACTCATAAATGTTCGTAGCGTCGCAATAAGATTACCCACAGTCACACCTTTATCAATATATACACCCTCGAATTGATGGAATGTATGTTCATGGGTTACGTCAACATCTTCGTTACGGAACACTCTATCAGGGATCACTACGGCGATAGGCTGGCCTTTTTCTAAGTTGTCCCTAAACTGACGTAAGACCCTATTCTGCATAGTACTCGTATGAGCTGGTGCAATAAGGCCTTCTGTAGTCATGAAAGTATCGTAATCATCGCGTGCTGGATGACCTTCTGGAAAGTTAAGTGACTCGAACATATGATAGTCATCATCAATCTGTCGTGATTCAACAGCTTCGAAACCCATACGACCAAATATATCCACAATATATTCTAGCTCAATCATAATTGGATGTTTGCTACCCATTGTAGTAGGCAGTAGCTTTGGCCGATTGGCTTCAGGAGTATTGATATCAAATGGTGCCGTTACGTCGATTAGTCCGAGTTCTTGTTCTTGTGCTTCACTAGCATTAATCCATTGTATAATTTCATTTTTTAAGGCATTTAAATCGCGACCGTATGCAGCCTTATCTTCGTTAGGTAACTTTTTTAATTCTGACAATAGTGTCTCAAGCGTTTTACTTTTAAGTATTTGCTTTTTATCTTGCAATGCTTCAAATTCAGCGTGAAGATTTTTTTTCGCTTGTTCAATAGACATAGTAGAGGTCGACATAATTATATTAATTATACCAGTCTTAAGCTCTGCATACGAGATTTAATGGGCTCAACAGTTTTATAAAATGTACGATATACTAAGTGTATTGATATAGGGAGCAAGATTATGCCAACATTTTCATTTGATATTGTTAGTGACTATGATAAATCAGAAGTAATTAATGTATTTGAACAAACAAAACGTGAATTAGACGCACGGTATGATTTTAAAGGAACTTCAGCAGCTATAGTTTGGCTTGGAGATACAAAGTCAGGTTTTAAAATAACTGGCGATAGTCAGTACCAACTGGATGCAATTGTCGAAATCATTCGTAAGAAGCTTGCTACTAGGGGTCAAAGTCAAAAATTACTTGATATAAGTTCAGAGCCGACGACATCCAATCTTAAAATGACATGGGAAGTACCATTTAAAAAAGGTCTCGATCATGATAAATCAAAAAAAATTACTGCAAAAATAAGGGAAGTACTTCCCAAGGTCAAAACGCAGGTCCAGGGAGATGAAATCAGAGTCATGAGCTCAAGCAAAGATGACTTGCAGCAAACCATGACCGTACTTAAAGAACAAGATTTTGATTTCCCACTATCTTTTCAGAATTTTCGGTAAAACTAGTTTTCGGGTATTTCAAGCTGATGCACTGACACCTCATCGACGGCATTGCTTGCTTTGTCTGTAAGCTGCTGTACCTTATCTAGCTTCCGTTCAATAGTACGACTTTTCGTAGAAGCTGAGTCGATGGTCTTAGTGGCCTGGACAAGTTTCTCTCTAGTCTTGTCTAATAAATCACCGCACTTGGTGAACTCACCTTTAATATCCGTCTGTAGCTCCCTGACCTGGCCTGTTTGCTCGGCGATAGCAAGTGTCCGAAATCCTAATTGGTAACTACTCAAGATTGCTGCAATGGTAGTCGGTCCAGCAATTGTCACACGATAGTCGGACTGTAGTTTTTCGAAAAGACCTGGTTCCCGTAGTATCTCGGCGAACATGCCTTCAGTTGGCACATAGAGAACTGCAAAGTCAGTAGTTTTTGGTGGCTTAATGTATTTTGCCTTGATGGATTTTGCTTCGTTCTTGACGCGCGTAATCATTGCTTTTTGTGCAACCAAGGATAGAGCTTGATCTCCTTTTTCCTGCGCAGCTACGAGTCGTTGATAATCTTCAAGTGGGAATTTAGCATCTATTGGCAAATAAATAAAACCTTTAGGCGAACTTTTATCTGGTAGCTTGATTGCAAAGTCAACAACGTCATTGCTCGCTGGATGTACTTTTACCTGTTTATCATAGTGGTCTTTAATAAATACTTGCTCAAGTAGGTTTTCAAGCTGTACTTCACCCCAAGTTCCTCGAGTTTTCACATTTGTTAATACTCGTTTGAAATCACTGCCGTCAGAAGCAAGGTTCTGCATCTCACCGAGACCCTTATGAACCATTTCAAGTCTTTCACTAACTACCTTAAAACTTTGAGTAAGGCGCTTTTCCAGGGTACTTTGTAATTTCTCATCAACTGTTTCACGCATTTTCTCGAGCTTCTCGGCATTATCCTTCTGGAGGCTGACGAGTCTTGTTTCGACTGTTTTTCGAATCAGCTCAAGCTTCTCATCATTTTTATCTCTGAGCTGTTCCAATCGTTTATCTAGTGAGTCCTTGGTCTGAGTAAGGCCACTGGTGAGCTCTTGACGTAAATCTTTATTAGCCGCATTAAACTCTTTACGATTACGCATAAATTCATCACGCATAGCTGCATCAAGATTATTAGAACTTTTTCTTACAATTAAGAAAATTAACAAAGCAGAATTTATAAGCCCAACGAAAATCAGCACAATTTGCATAAATATAGTATAGCGTATCTGTGTGATTCGATAAATCTAGCTAATGCTTATTCAGTTACGTGGTGTGCTATTTCGATTGCAAGTGCCACAAGACAAGCGCCTAAAATCATTAGAAATGGTTGTAATTCCAGAAGACGCTTATTTGTAGATTTCTCATGAATTAAAGGGATGATGTCACTTAATGCAATATAGAGCAAGAATCCTGCGCTAATACCTAATAAAATTCCCGTTGGGAGCTGTGCATTGCTGCCAAGTTGGAACACAATAATTGCAGATACTACAGAAGCAAGGGCGCTTAATATATTAATAATAAGCACTTTTGATCTCTTTACTCCTTTTGCAAGGAGCAATCCAAAGTCACCAATTTCTTGTGGAATTTCGTGCGCCGCTACTGCAACTGTCGTTACAATACCAGTCGGAACGCTGATAAGAAATGCGGCGGCTATCGCGATACCATCGAGCACATTATGAATGGTGTCCCCGGCAATAATGAGTGGGATCGACGGATCAGATGATTCATGCTGGTGATGATGATGAAACCATCGTAAAAATCTTTCAGCAAAGAAAAATATAAAGATACCTATCAATGTAGCAGTAAGTACTGTTTCTGCTGGGGCCTCTTCAACACCATCTGTCAAAAGATCCAGAAATACTGCAGCAAGTAATGCGCCTGCGGCAAAAGGCATACCGTATGCTTCAAGTGCCTTTGCAGCTTTTTTATTACCAAGCAATAAAATACCTCCAATTAATGAAAATACACCCCCTAAAAACGCGAAAAAAATAACTTGTGTTAAAGTAGCCATAAAGATCCTTAACTTATCTATACCATAATACGGTATTATAGTGATTTATGTAACTATGTGGTGTGCCCAGAAAAATAAGGAACCCCTGGCGCTGCCAGAGGTTCATGGGAAGCCTCACACTTCCGTAATAAGCTTATGTTTTTCATGATCTTTTTGCAAGTCTATTTTTTAAAAATGTTAACATTGTTATAGACCATAAAACCACTGCTAAACTCCATCCGCCAATGACGTCTAATGGTGCGTGTACGCCAAGATATATTCTAGAAAGTCCAACAAGAATAACAAGTAAAATAACGCCGAGCTTCCAGGGTCTTGTGACATACGGTAGGATCACAAGAGCACACACCATACTTAAAGCTGAATGCCCTGAAGGAAAACCAAATCCGGATATACTATATTGCCGTGATGAAATCTCTGATATAAGCTCAAGCGGTCTCGGACGAGCAATCGTGTCTTTAAGGAACTGTGTGCATAAAAACGTAGCAGCACTCAACAGAAAGACCTGGAGAGCAAGATCCTTTTTTCTGACAACGAGCAACCAAATGAGCAGGCACAGCACCATCCAGCCGCTTCCAAAAAGAGTAATTACTATTGCAAGATTATACAATTGGTTCGGAGCATTAAAAATAGAGACGAAAATACTTTGTTCGATGTTGTATAGATTTTGTGTTGAGGCAATGGCGGTAGAAATAACAAGAATAGCCGCAGACACAGCAAGACCAATTATAATTGGTTGCCGTGCCTGCTTACCTCTAGGCATCATAAAATGCCTAAGACTTTTTACTTACTAGCTTATGATCTCGAACTGCAACAATTGCCGCTCCAGATCCTACAATTCCTACGATGAGTCCTATAATTGCATTAATGACCGGTATTAGGTAGAGCGCGAGCACAATAACTGAACCTGCAAGCATCGTGATAAATGGAGAACGCTTACCTTTTGTAACTTTATGTCCTACTGAGTATGCAAAAATTGGCCCACTAAGAGATAGAACCAACATCCATGCAGCAAAACCTACTCCAGCAAGTGGAATGCCAACCAAAGTTGCAGCAACGAGCAAGAGAACTAACGGGGCAACAAATACAGTAAATATACCTGTCCAAATTGTCTTACCTGTTTTTTCAGAAATTTCTTTTGATGTTTTAGTAAATAGTTTAGGCACGAGCAATACTAACGTAAGCGAAACTATCAAAAGTGAAATAAATGTGTATGCAGCGAACACATAGATACTAGGAAGTTGCGTACCACCACTTGATGTGACATTTCGTCGTGTAATTTCACCCCCAACTTGTGTAGTGGACGCCTTTAATAAATCGTTTTTACTTGTATAGTCAATACTCCCTTTAATGTTAGCAGAGGGGGCAAGTGTCAAAAACTGGTAACGTCCGCCAAGATCGCGTCCAACACTTCCAAGAATTGTTGCGTTCTTAGCTCCTATAGATACATCACGGCCAATTTTACCATTCACGGTTGTGTTAGTTGCTGCGATAAGAAGATCGCGGCCTATATCTGTACCGTTCTCAACCTTCACCGACTGCGCAGCAAGGCTGACACTGCCTAGAGTTTTACCTCCATATGTAATATTTTGAGATGCAAGTCGAACACTCCCGCTTGCATTACCAGTAAATGTAATGTTCTGACCAGCACAATAGATATCACCTAAAACAATGCCAGATATAGTGATGTTCTGGCCAAAACAGAAAACATCCCCATTAACGGTTCCCTCTATATTGATATCTGTACCTGTACTAAACAACATACTATTTATGACTTGGTTCTTTGGCACTGTTACGTTCTCAGCGGAACGCACTGCCTGCGCTCTAGCTACTCCACCCAATAAAAATAATGATATAGCTCCGCTTATTGCAGCTACTAGTAAACTTTTACGTTTCATATTTTATTACCCCTTTTATGGGAGTATTATAGCATTAAATTAGGTTAAGCATTATGTTGATGATTTAGTAATCACTTCAAATAGAGTTATTTTAAATCGGTCGTGTAGAAAAAAGTATTGTTTTTTGCTAAAATATATGGGTTCGTTGGGGATTGGCCAAGTGGTAAGGCACCGGGTTCTGGTCCCGTGATCGGGGGTTCGAATCCCTCATCCCCAGCCAAGCTGTACAACAGAGGTGAGTGACCCGGTTCTATGACCGGGTTTTGTCTTCTCTAGAGAAAATTCGGTTCGAATCCCGTTTGACCCGTGAGAGGCACTACAATAAATAAGCGTCAAGTATCTTGTTTGTCTCCATCCTCCTTATGGTATAATAAATAATAATTAGTGAGGGCAATAAAAAACACTTATGAGAATAGTCACTATGGGATACAAGCCAAAAAAACCTACGCTTATTGGGTTAGTACTGCTTAGTTTCTTGAGTATTGGGGCCTTTACATTCAGTAGTCTGTTTCCAGCTCAGGCTGCTGACAACAACTTTGCCGATGGCATTACCGTAGATAGTAAAGGTGATGGGGGTGACGCTAACCTTGCAGATAGTATCTGTGATGATGGTTCAGGCAACTGTACACTAAGAGCTGCAATTGAAGAATCTAACCAAGAAGCAGGTACCCAAACGATTGAGTTTAATATTACTGGTCCAGCTGACTTTACAAATGGTGGACAAAATGGGTTTACCATTCAGCCACAGTCTGCGCTCCCAAACATTACAGATACAGTAGTTATTGATGGCTATACTCAGCCAGGATCTCAGGCCAATACGGCAGTGGCACCAAACCCGCTTAATGGAATATTGTTAATTGAGTTGGATGGAACCACAATTTATGGGCTAGGTGCTTCTGGAATAAGAATAAAAGCAGGAGCTGTGGAGCTGTATGGACTGATTATTAATAATATGGGTAGCTCTGGTATTTCTGTCGAAGATGGAGATAATCCGGTTATTGCTGGAAATTACGTAGGGACAAATTATGCAGGAAACTCTGCTAAAGCAAACTATGGTAACGGTATCAGTGTCTGGCCGTTAGCACCAGGCGATAATTCTTCATCTGGAATAATAGGAGGAGTTGACCCAGAAGATAGGAATATAATTTCTGGAAACGGTATTGAGCCATCATCATCAGGTATTGGCCTGGGCACAAATAGCAATAATTGGCAGATTAAGGGTAACTACATTGGAGTTGCTGTAGATGGAGTCACAGCAATCCCAAATGCTCAACCTGGTGGAGCTGGAAGTCCGTCAATTGACTATAACTCAGGAACCATTGTTGGTGGCGATGAAGTTGGAGCGACCAACGTAATCTCTGGTAATCTTGGACATGGTATTGCTCCACATGAATCCCATGATACTTCTATCATTGGTAACTTTATCGGTACAGATTACACTGGAGCTATATCAATACCAAATGGTAGCGGAGGAGTTGCTTTTTCTGATTCTAATAACAGCACAATTCGAAATAATATCATTAGCTCATCTGGATATGATGGTATTTATGTCCAAAACGGAGACAGCTTTGCCATAACAGGCAATACTATTGGATCGGGTATAAATAAGACTGAGCTATTCGGAAACACCCAATCGGCTATTGCAATTGAAAATTCAGTTGGTGTTATCGGCGGCAGCCAATTGGCAGATTCAAATTTCATAGCATTCAATACCCAATGTGGAGTCAATATTTACAATAACTCGGTGGTAGAACTTCAGGGTAACACCGTTAGCCAAAATGCACAGTGTGGAGTAAGAGTATTAGATAATAGTTCTGCAACCATTGGCGGTAGTGGCGCTAACGAAGGCAATACTATAGAGAACAATTCTCAACAGGGCATTATTGTTAATGCAAACTCATATATTACAGTACTAGGCAACGACATCATTAGTAACGGGTTTGATGGAATCTCGTTAACAGACAGCTCTGCTTTAATTGGAGGTACTGGTACGGGCGATAGCAACACCATCGATGGTAATGGTGAAAATGGAATAGAACTGCAAGGAGCTTCCCAAGCCAGTATTCTTAGGAATTCAATTGCAGGTAATACAAACCTTGGCATTGACTTAGATGCGAACAGTAATCCCGAGATTAACGACCTTCTCGACTCCGACACAGGTTCTAATGACCTCCTCAACTACCCCGAATACACCAGTGTTGTAGAATCTGGAGGCGATACAACCGTTGCCTACCGTCTGGATGTGCCTGCTGGAGATTACCGCGTGGAGTTCTTCTCTAACTCTAGTCCTGATGCCTCTGGTTATGGCGAAGGAGAAACCTATCTTGGCTTCGCTAATATTACCCACCCTGGTGGTGGAGTCGACTACTTTACCCATACTCTCACTGGCGTAACTGGTGCAACAAATCTTGCCATGACTACAACCGAGCGTAATGTAGCCACACCAAGTGGGTTTGGCTCTACCAGCGAGTTTTCGGCCAATACAGCATCTGTTCCCAGTGGCGATCTTTCGCTCACCAAAACTCTTGTAAACCCCGAAGACGTTGCTATAGGCGCTACACTGACTTATCAATTCACCATTACCAATGAAGGACCAGAGTCTGTAGACCTTAGCATCTATGATGGATCAAGTCTTGGTGTTAATAATCTCATCACTGACATAATGTCGGCAGACATAACTTACTTAGGAAACGCGAGTAGCCCAAATATTGCCTGTGGTGGTCCTGGTCCGGGCTCAGCAGGCATATTTGGCCCGGCGCTGGCTAACCATTCAGATCATGAGATAGTAGCTTGTTCTTGGATTGGCCCTTCGCAGCTACTTACCGTTGGTAGTAGCTTTAGCTTCAGCTTTGATGTTGTTGTGCAGCCAGGGAGTGATCTAATCTTTAATAACTATGCCGTTCTTCTTCCTACGCCCGCACAAGACCCAGACGCAGCAGCGCTTGGGGCTATCTTCACATCTGGCCAAGACATTTTAGACCTACTGACAACGTCTGGTATTAACAACTTCTCGTACGCACCGTATCCAGTGCCTGTTGTGCCGGAGCCAGATCCGACGCCGACAAACCCCAATGCTAACAAAGGCACTAACAACTCGCTACTCGCAAAGACTGGTGAAGCGATACTAAGTTGGTATGGGTTGGTAGGTCTATTGGTTAGTACAGGGGGACTGCTCGTTTGGAGAAGGCGAAATAAAAACTCAATTTAGCACGTGGAGATCGTTCACTGTAAAGTGCCTTTAGTACCTAGATACTACTACATTCATTCCAGATTAATTAGAGTTTTATAATGGTTCCGGAGTCCCAGCCAAACAGATTTTAACTATACTAACCAAACCCCTTATCTGTGGAGTTTGGTTATTTTTATGGCAACGGCAAACGGGATTCGAACTCACTACTTCTACGTAGCTCGAATCCCGCCTTTCGTATTTCAAGTTTAATTACGAAAAAGGGCTAGTCTATTGAAGACTTGACTTAGGACGCAATTCATCACATTTAAGTAGGTCCCCAGCGAACTCTATTGACTCCGCAACGAAGAGCTCGAGTGGTAGATAGTTTTCTTTGACTTGCGCCAGCTCAAGATACTTGTAGTAGGCATGCTTGCGTTCCTTAACAATAATGGGAGGAGCAATGTTAGCTTGTAGTGCCTGGGCTAGCATTAGTAGACGTCCCGTACGACCATTACCATCACTAAAAGGATGTATTTGTTCAAACCTAGCATGAAAATGAGCAATCTTCGGAATAATACTGGATGAGCCCACGTCTTGTCCTTTAACTAGTTCGTTAACAAGATTTGGGATCTTTTGCCAATTAGCCAGTGGCACATTTGCACCCATGATTCTCACGGAGTGTTTCCTATACTGCCCTGAATCACCAACAATTCCGTTCATTAAGCGAAGATGTAGACTTAAAACTAAATCCTCGTCTATTATTAACTTTTCTTTAGATGCAAGTTTATCGAGTAGCCAGAATAATGCAGATTGATGGTTTTTAGCTTCTAGTTGTTCTATAGCAGTACGATTAGAAAGTACTTTGTTATCAAACAACACGTCGTTAACATCGGCTAAAGTCATGGTGCTACCTTCAATGGTGTTCGTATGGTAGGTGAGGTGTAGGGTAAGCGTATCGAGTAGGTGCTTGCTTGCGACAATCTGACGCGTGGTTAATGAGTTAGCAAGAGCAGATGTAGACTTCTCTTTAACCACATCCTCAGATACTGCAGGGACTCCAACTATTTGAGCATGCAAAAAACTAATTCGCTCTTGTGCCTTGCTTCTCGGTACACTACGACCGTTAACCCAAGCATTGAGCGTAGGAAAAGACACATCTAGCTTGACTGCCAGCTGTTCCTGTGACCATGAGCTAAGTTTAAGAATTTGCTTAAGCTGTTGTATGTGATTCATAACTTTATAATGATAACAGTTTCGCTATAAAGTTTCAATATCTTTCTTATGCTTTCTTTTTACGCTTTTTGCTAGCGTAGATAGCCCAACTAAAGTTTTATAGTGGTTCCGGAGTCCCAGCCAAGGTATGCGATCACTTGCTGACCTTTTTTTCGACTTCTATGCTATCGTAGATGCCTTCGTGATAATAACAATGCTATAATGCTGATATGTATAGCAAAAGAAAACATCTTGTAGCTATCCTGGTCGTTGTCATTGTTGGCGTAATTATGGGTGGTTTCATTGTCTACCGTAACTTTAGTCTAAAACCAGCACAAACAGTAGAGCAAAACACCAACATCGATACGCAGCAGGCGCTTACTCAGGCACGTGAGCAAACAACGAAGGATACTAGCGCAAGCCCCTTACAGGGAAAATTTGTAGATGCTGATGCAATTCACAGCGGTTCGGGAACAGTAGTTATTACGAAAACCAATAATGGTCCAGCGCTTGTTTTCAAAGAGGACTTTTCAGTTACAGCAGGCCCAGACCTATTCGTGTACTTATCACCCAACGCAGCAGGTGATCCGCTAGGAGAGTTTGCCTCGCTCGGTAAACTTGAGCGCAACCAGGGAGAGCAAGTCTATTCACTACCCGAAAACTATAAAGACTATAAAAGTGTGGTTATTTGGTGTCGAGCGTTTGGCACAAAATTCTCCTACGCAAATCTAAACTGATGGCAAAAATAACACTTAACAAGCAGTTTTTACAAGACAGCCTTGGTGTAATCAAGCAGCGTGGACTGAAAGGCTTATTGCTTGGACACCAAGCCGAACTAAACGCTGCTGACAAAGAGCTTATTGCTTCTGCAGCAGAAACATACAATCAAACGAAAATGCAAGGCTCAAAAAAAGGGTCCTTAATAAGAGTCGATGCAATTCACAAAGGATCGGGTGATGTCTACCTCTTACCTGGCCAAAACGGTAAGGCTATTTTAGTGTGTAGTGCTGACACTAGGGTCACTAATGGGCCGGATCTGTGGGTATATCTGTCTACCTCAGATAACCCAAAAAAATCTCTTGGTACTTTTAATAATCTTGGGCTAATCAAAGGTACTAAAGGTGGGCAAATCTATGAGCTTAAAGCGACAAACGACGAACTGAAAACATACCGATCTGTCATCATCTATTGCAAGCAGTTCGAGGTACTATTCAGCTATGCAATCCTTAAGTAAGTCGGCCTTAAATCCGACATTTGGCCAGATGTGGCTACATGAGGCTTTGTTTTGGACACATTTCCTCATCATCATCGGAGCAGTGCTTATGGGTCTAGTTTTACCATGGCAGGTAGCTACAGGCGCGATCATATTACACCGTCTACACCTTAAGTTTTTTGATGATTGTGCGTTTTCGCGCCTACAAAGAAAAGTAGGAGGTCTTAATCATGCCGATAGTTACCTACAGCAACTCACGAAGCGGCTATTTAACCACAGTCTTAAAACTTATCAGCTAAAAACTGTCGACCGGTCATTAGTCGCCCTCAGCATTGCAGTTATTATTGCAGCCAACCTAAATTTGTCGCATATCGTCACCCTTGCGATTGTTGTAGCTATTAGCATGTTTGGTGCTACCGCGTGCTTGCTGATGTGGCGCAGCCAGAGTAATATGAAAAGTTCAGCTACTTGCAATGTAAATAGCCGTTCCACGTGCGAAAGCATAAAGAGCACAACTTATAGCAGTATATTTGGCGTACCCGTTGAGCATCTAGGACTTGGCTATTTTGTTGTGTTGATTCTGGCCGAGATTTTGCGGCTCATATACCCAACAGGCCTATTGGCTACTGCACATGCTGTATTAATAGCAGCTGGATTACTTACGACTATGACGTTCATCATTTTGCAAGTAAAAGTACTTAAAACTCTCTGTACATCTTGTCTGAATGTGCACGGAGCTTCTATCACGGTGGCCGTCGTACACGCAACACGCATGTTTATATAGCTATTTACGGCTGCTGTGGTTGCAATGATGCTTCAGATGTAAATATTCTACGAGGACAGTGTTAACAAAGATTCCAAGCGGCATCGCAAGTAGTGAAATAGTGAGTAGTGGTGGATTGCAAATACTACTAATGCAAGCTTTTATTTGTAATGATGGCTATTTTCGCTTCAAGAATTCTTTTTCTAATTTACTCTTTTTTACATCAGCGAATACAGTATGCAGTAATAGTGCAATAGCCAATACCGTAAATACTAATATTAATATAAGACCTATAGTAAGATTTATAGATGAAGATATAATAATCAGTAGAAAAATTGATAAAATTATAATAATATAACTGCCTGTTTTATGTTGCTTTATTTTAGGATACCCTGCAGCATCTTGATCGTGTGCATTAGATTGAGATTGTTGAGCTGAGAAATTATTACTTATTAATCTTTTCTGAATTTTATCTAATACCATGCCTACTGTAGTGAAATAAGTTTCATATTCTTGTTGAGTAGTTGCAATTCTTGGCCAATAGAAATATATTTTGTTATCAATTATCTCAACATCACACTTAGCTGAGTATTTCATAAGTACTTCAATGATATCAGGGGCTATTGCCTTCAGTGCACTAATGCCACTTTTATCTGAAGCGTAGAGATCAAAGTATTGATATATATCACCTTCAAGCTTGAGTTTTTGCGAGCTATCAAAAGGAATTTAAAGATTTGCTCGTTTAATAGCGTAATCGGCTAAAGAATAGATCACCATATGGGGCGCCTTACGAGGTAATGTCAGTTCAAAATTTGCAGGTCACACTTTCTTGCAGTTTTAACGCTTCGTATGATGTAGCTGTATTTAT
>Ga0172367_10006816_pt1 | contig 13284 bp, 10 predicted proteins | sample Lak10m_FD_114542 | JGI IMG/M metagenome (GOLD analysis project Ga0172367, IMG submission 114542) | Freshwater microbial communities from Kabuno Bay, South-Kivu, Congo - kab_022012_10m | ecosystem: Environmental > Aquatic > Freshwater > Lake | place: Democratic Republic of the Congo: South-Kivu...
ACCGCCCGCCCCACCGGAAAACAGGCCATAGGACGCCTCGATCTGGGCAGATTGCGAGGAGGAGATGTTAGAACTGCTGTAGTCGTAGGCGCAGAAGGTCGCCATGGCCTGATATTCCGCCGCCTTGGCGCTGTCGCTCTGGGTGACGTTGTAAAGCCCCATGTTGAGGAGCGCGTTGCAGCCCTCGAAGTTGGTGGCGGAGACCTTGGCGATGTCGGCGGCGACGTTAGCGCTGGACAGGGCCAGCAGCGCGAAGCCCGTTATGATGGCGTGCGTGGTGCGTGGTGCGTGGTGCGTGGTGCGTGGTGCGTGGTGCGTGGTGCGTGGTTCACGAGTCTATCCTCCTCAGGTTGAAATGGAACACCCTATCGTTCAATGACCGACACCCGCCCGCGGGACCGCCCCTACCGAAGCTGAACGGGAGCGGAGCAAACGGCCTGATCCGGGGGGGCGTTCGGCTGGCTTACATCTTTTCATCAAAGCGTCCGCTTTGTCTATACGCAAAATGACGTATTTTCGGCTTTTTCGACCGGTTTTCGTGCGTAGTCCGTGAGCGGGGGCCATTGCGTCCCGCGTGGACCACGCATAGCAAAGCCTGTCCCCATACCCCTGTGCTGTGTGTAGTCCGCGGGCTGTCCCATCTCGCCAAGGGAAATACGCTCCCCACCCACACCTCGTCATAGCCCAAGACCTCGCACTACGGTATCTTTCCATCCCACCAACCACTACCTTCCCACACCGGAGGACTCCCATGACCGATCAACCCAAGCTCCGCTGGGGCATTCTCGGCGCGGCGCGTGTGAACGAACGGCTGTTGCCGGCGATCGTCGAGGCGCGCAATGCGGAACTCGTCGCCATCGCCAGCCGCCGGCCGGGCGCCGCCGCGGCGACGCTGGCCAGATACGCGCCGGACCAGACCGGCGTCATGGCCCATGACCGCCTGGAACCGCTGCTGGACGATGACTCCATCCAGGCGGTCTACCTGCCCATGGCCAACGAGGAGCACGCCGAATGGGCGCTGCGCGCCATCGCGCGTGGCAAGCATCTGCTCATCGAGAAGCCGATGGCGCTCGCCGTCGCCGACATCGAGGCGATCGAGGCGGCGGCGCGCGCGCGGGGCGTGACCGTCATGGAGGGCTTCATGTATCGCTTCCATCCCCAGCACGAGCGAGTGCGGGAGTTGCTGGCCTCGGGCCTGATCGGCGACATCCAGTTCGTGCGGTCCAGTTTCTCCTTCCAAATGCGGCCGGCCCGCCGGTACCGACTGGCGCGGGACATACCCTTGGGTGGCGGGGCCATGTGGGATATCGGCTGCTATGCCGTGCATACGGCGCGGATGTGGTTCGCGGAACCTCCGCTGGCGGTGACAGCCATGGCGCATACCGTAGAGAGCGGCGCGGACGTATCGACCAGCGGCATCATCGACTTCGGCGGCGGCCGGCGCGCGCATTTCGACTTCAGCTTCGAATGCACCCGCCGCTCGGAATACGAGATCACCGGCGCCCTGGGCAGCCTGAAATGCCCGACCGTCTGGCAGTTGCCAGGGGACGTGCCGGAAATACAGTGGTGGACCGAGGACGGCCGACGGGGCGAGGAGCGATTGAAACCCGCCAACCATTTTGTGCTGGAAATCGAGGATTTCAGCGCTGCAGCGCTCTCCGGGCAACCTCCGCTATTATCCTTCGAGGATGCCAAGGCCAATTGCCGGGTCATCGTCGCCGCCCTGGAATCAGCGGCGACGGGACAGACCGTGCGCATCGGCTGACGCGGGCGCTCGCCATCTTCTCGCCTGGGCCGCCCTGCATACGCCCGCAGGAGCGTCCTCCGGCGGCGCAACGAAACGAGCGATAATGAAACCTGCCGCACGGATGCGGCAAGGAAGACAGCGTACCCGCAGAAATGAGCGTAAGGTAATCACACTTCAGACTTGGCTTGATAAGCCAATGCAAGCGGATCGCTTCTCAACGCATGGATTGGCGAATGGCGCGGAACATGCCGTAAACCCTCCCTGCTGGCGCGTTCAGCCTCTGCATGGACTAATAGTGAACGGCGTTAGAGCGGAACGCTATAAGCATCTTAGAATTGATTCTTTCTTGAAACTTTTTCCAGGCCTTATGATGCTTATTTGACCCCGCCCAACTGCCTTGCTCTTAGCGGATGCATTGAAGACCGCGCATCCCTTGGCATGCAAGCCCGAAAGAGAAGATTCAAACTATGGCTATTGCCCTGGAAAAACCCGGAAATTCGGCCGGCTTATCGGCCGATGATATCCGCCATCTGAACCTCGAATATGCACGGCTCAGCGCTGAGGAGCGGATTCGCGAACTCTACAACGATTTCGATCCCGACAAGGTGCTCGTCACTTCGTCATTCGCGGCAACATCGGCTTACTTTCTGCATATCATTTCGCGCATCCGCCCCGAGCAGACGATCACCTTCATCGACACCGGATTTCATTTCCCGGAAACGCTCGACTACAAGAACTACTTGACACAATTGTTCAAGCTGAAGGTCCTCGATCAGCGCGCCGAGGACTGGAAGCACGACTACACCGTGAGAGAGAAGGTGTACGAGAGCGATCCTGACTTTTGCTGCTCGATCAATAAGGTGGAGCCACTGGAAGCCATCAAGAGCAACTACCATGTCTGGGTGTCGAGCCTGATGCGCTGGCAGACTGAACACCGTTCCGGGCTGGATTATCTGGAGGAACGCCGTGGCATCTTGAAGTTCAATCCAATGCTGGATATCACGAAGGCAGAGCGCGATGCCTACATCGTCGAGCACCAGTTGCCGTTCCACCCGCTGGTTGCCAAAGGTTACCTCTCCATCGGATGCAGTCATTGCACCCGACCGGGGACCGAACGCAGCGGGCGCTGGCTGGGTAAACCCAAGACCGAATGCGGGCTGCACCTTTGACCATCGCCCATCCCCCGTGTCATTAGACCCAATCGGAATTGATACACCGGAGTACGAAGAGATTCATTGAGCAAACATTGGCTGTGGAATGCCCATGGTTGCATCAACCTAAAAACGGCAGTTGAGCGATTCAAAATCCCGTTCGACCTGAGCGATATAAGCCCCGCGCACGGGGCAAGGCGTTACCATGAAACAGGCGCTGTTTTGAGCTGTTTGAACGATTTTTGTGGTGTCTAAAGCCATGATTTATATCGATAAATAAGCTGTTTCTTGAGAGAGGCTGTCGAAGCCTGCCCTGAGCGAAGTCGAAGGGGGTGAGCGGGAGTTTGAATCGCACCCCATGGGTGAACGCCGAACAGCCGCTCATGCTTCGACGCGGCTCGGCACGAACGGCTGTTCGGCGTTCTAACTGCCGTTTAGGATCAACAAGCTGGAAAATTGCTCATGCTCAACATTACCAACGCCCAAGCCCATGAGTTCTTCGTCGATCACTGGACGGTCTACCGGAAGGTGGTCGACGGCAATTACATGTTCCATCGCGAAATTTATGCGGAGGTGGAGCGGCGGCTGGCCGCATCACCAGGGCAGCCGCTGCGCCTGCTGGATCTGGGCTGCGGAGACGCCAGTCAGATCGCGCCTCGTTTGGCCCGGCTGAACCTGTCAGGCTATGTGGGCGTGGATCTGTCGGCGGTCGCCCTGGAGTGGGCCGCGGGCAACCTGGCAGTGCTGGGATGCCCGGTCGAACTCCACGAAGCCGAGATGCTGGATTGGCTGCGGCGCGAAACGGGTGAGTATGGCGCCATCTTCTCCAGTTTCGCCCTGCATCACCTCCAGCCCGGCGAGAAGCAGGAGTTCCTGCGCCTCTGCCAAGAGCGGCTGATACCGGGCGGCCAGATGCTGCTGGTCGATGTGATGCGGGACGACCATCAAGCTTTGCCGGATTATCTGAATGCCTACTGCGGGCTCATGGAACGCGACTGGCAAGGGTTGAACCGCCAGGAACTGGATTTCATCATCGACCATGTCCGTGGCAATGACGTCCCGGACCCGGTTACGGACACCCTGCTCATGGCTTTGGCGGCCGGCTTCACGCGGGCGGAATCCATCCTCCAGCGCACCTTTCATCATTTGCTCTGTCTGGAGACAGCGGCGTGAAGGAAATCATCGAGCCCAGGGTCTCGGGACATGGACGGCAACCATTGCATCGAGACGGGTGGCCCTGGAGTGGAGACAAATACCCTTACGGCCCGTCACGAACAGCGTGCAAACATCCGTACCGATAGAACTCAGCATGACCCTACTGACCGTCACCAATCACAGCCGCGACAGCGCCGGGCTGACCTATGTCTACCCGGTGGTGTCCCGACGTTCGGGCGGAGTGTCGATCGGCATCAATCTGAACCCGAACAATGCCTGTAATTGGCAATGCGTCTATTGCCAGGTGCCAAATCTGACGCGGGGCGCGGCCCCGGAGGTGGATGTATTTCTGCTGGAAGACGAACTGCGCGGCCTGCTGGAAGAGGTGGGGAGCGGTCAATTCTTCGAGCACTACGGGTTGCCGCCGGAGCAGCGCACGATCCGGGACATCGCCCTCTCAGGCAACGGCGAGCCCACGAGTTGCCCGCAATTCGCTGCGGTGGTCGGCGTCATCGGCCAGGTCTGTGCGGATTTCGAGCTGTTCAGTCGTATCAAACTCGTGCTGATCAGTAATGGTAGCCTGATGCAGAAATCGGAGGTCCAGCGCGGCCTGGCTCACTGGTCGGAACTGGGCGGCGAGGTCTGGTTCAAGCTGGACAGCGCGACGGCAGCAGGCCGGGAGCGCATCAACCGCATCCATCTCCCGAACGAGTCGGTGCGGCGGAACCTGGAGGCCTGCACCCGGCTTTGCCCGACCTGGCTGCAGACCTGCCTGTTCGCCTACGACGGCCAGCCGCCCTCGGCCACCGAACAGGCCGCCTATCTGGAGTTCCTGTCCGGCCTGGCGTCAGACGGCATCGCCCTGGAGGGGGCGCTACTCTACGGGCTGGCCCGTCCCTCGCTGCAACCCGAAGCCGGGCGGCTCTCCACTCTGCCGGAGGCATGGCTGCCGGCCTTTGCCAAAAAAATCGAGGCGCTGGGCATCGCGGCGCAAGTGCATCACTGACTCTAACCGCATGAAAGGAAGCCCGGATTTCGAACATGGGGGCTGATCGCAAATGACTTCCGGACAGTTTCGGACATTCGGTGTTCCCATTGGCTGAACGGAGTTGAAGCCAACGGGAACACCGGGCATCCCTGCAACCGGGCCGTCAAGTTCGGCAAAATCCTTAGGCGATTTCCGATAAATCCAAAACCCAACCCCAGTTTGATAAGTTGCCATTGGCCGCATCCACCGGCCATCATCCAGGGTGGATGCCCCAGGCCCTTCCAACCTGCACGACTGCACGGCCATGAGGTCTGGTATCTGCTCCCATGCGCGCTGGCTCATTCATCCACACCAGCCCCTGTCCTGAACCCCCGGGCACGATTGCGCCAGTCCCGCCTCGGAATCACTGACAGGCTTCGCAGGTCGGATCGTCAATCGAACAGAGCTTGGGACCCGCCTCCACACGCAGGTCGGATGAGACCACGGCCATGGTTTCCAGCGACACGCCAGCGGTTTCGTTCTTCACCGCATTGAGCTTGCCATCGAAGGCGGTGCTCTTCTCGACATGGGTGGCGCCGAGGGTGCGCAGGTAATAGGTGGTCTTGAGCCCACGCACCCAGGCGAACTTGTAAAGGGTATCCAGTTTCTTGCCGGAAGGTTCGGCCAAGTACAAGTTCAGGGACTGCGCCTGATCGATCCACTTCTGCCGCCGTGAGGCGGCCTCGATCATCCAGCGGGCATCCAGTTCGAAGGCCGTGCTATACATCTGCTTGATGGCTTCCGGCACCCGCTCGATCTTGCTCAGGCTGCCGTCGTAGTACTTCAGGTCATTGATCATGACCGCATCCCACAGTTCATGCCGCTTCAAGTCGGCCACCAGATGCGGGTTGACGACGGTGAATTCACCCGAGAGGTTCGACTTGACGAAGAGGTTCTGATAGGTCGGCTCGATGGATTGCGACACGCCGCAGATATTGGAGATCGTCGCGGTAGGCGCGATGGCCATGGTGTTGCTGTTCCGCATGCCGACCGCCTTGACCCGCTCCCGCAAGCTCTCCCAGTCCAGCGTCCGCGAGCGGTCCTGCTGCAAATAGCCGCCCCTCTCCTGCTCGACCAGCGCGACCGAGTCGATCGGCAGTATGCCCTGACTCCACAGCGAGCCCTGATAGCTGGAATAGACACCGCGCTCCTCGGCCAAATCGGTGGACGCGCGGATGGCATGGTAGCTGATCAGTTCCATGCTCCGATCGGCGAATTCAACCGCCGCTTCCGAAGCATAGGGAATACCTAGTTTATAGAGCGCATCCTGGAAGCCCATGAGGCCCAGCCCTACCGGACGATGCCGCAGGTTGGATCGGCGCGCCTGCGGGACGTTGTAAAAATTGATATCTATCACATTGTCGAGCATGCGCATCGCCGTCGAAATCGTCCGCTCCAGCTTGGCCGCGTCCAGTTCCATACCGCTCTCATCCGGTCCTTCTCCCTGCGCGGACGCTTTGGCGAGGTGCGCGGCCAGGTTGATCGAACCCAGGTTGCAGACGGCAATCTCGCTATCGTTGGTGTGCAGGGTGATTTCAGTACAGAGATTACTCGAATGCACCACCCCGACATGCCGGTTGGTATAACGGATGTTGCAGGGATCCTTGAACGTGATCCAGGGATGACCGGTCTCGAACAACATGGACAACATCTTGCGCCAGAGCTGGCTGGCGGGGATGCGTTTGAACAGCGTCAGTTCGCCACGATCGGCCTTGGCTTCGTATTCCCGATATCGCTGCTCGAAGGCCGCGCCGGTCAGGTCATGCAAATCCGGCGTGTCGCTGGGGCTGAACAAGGTCCAGTCCTGCTCCTCGGCCACCCGTTTCATGAAGAGATCGGGCACCCAGTTGGCGGTGTTCATGTCATGGGTGCGGCGGCGGTCGTCGCCGGTGTTCTTGCGCAGTTCGAGGAATTCCTCGATGTCGAGATGCCAGGTCTCCAGATAGGCGCAAACCGCGCCGAGCCGTTTCCCCCCCTGATTCACGGCGACCGCCGTATCGTTGGCCACTTTCAGGAACGGCACCACGCCCTGTGACTTGCCATTCGTGCCCTTGATATGGGCACCCAGGCCGCGCACACGAGTCCAATCGTTGCCGAGCCCGCCCGCATACTTGGACAAGAGCGCGTTGTCCTTGATGGCGCCATAGATGCCGTCGAGGTCGTCCGGCACGGTGGTGAGATAGCAGGAGGAGAGCTGTGGGCGCAGGGTGCCCGAGTTGAACAGTGTCGGCGTGGAACTCATGAAGTCGAAAGACGACAGCAGATGGTAGAACTCGATGGCGCGGGCCTCGCGGTCGACCTCGTTCGTGGCGAGCCCCATCGCGACCCGCATGAAAAAGGCTTGCGGCAATTCAAAGCGCACACCGTGGCTGTGAATGAAATAGCGGTCATAGAGCGTCTGCAAACCCAGATAGCTGAAATGGAGATCCCGTTCCGGCTTCAGTGCCGCGCCCAGGGTCTTCAGGTCATAGCGGGTCAGTTCGCCGGAGAGCAATTCCAGTTCGGCGCCACGCTTGATGTAGTCAGCGAAATACTCGGGATAACGTTCCCGCATCTCGTCCTGGGTCGCCTCGAACGCACCATGCCCCAGGAAGCCGAGCGCCTCGCGGCGCAGGTTGTCCAGCAGCAGGCGTGCGGTGACATAGGAGTAGTTGGGCTCCTGCTCGATCCGGGTCCTGGCCGCCATCACCAGGGCTGGAGAGACATCCTTCTCCGGCACCCCATCGAAGAGGTTGCGGCGGGTTTCCTCAAGGATCCACGCGCCGTCGACATCGGCCAGGTCACGACAGGCCTCGTCGACGATGGCCTGCAGACGGCCGAGGTCCAGGGGCTTCCGGGTGCCGTCGGCCAGTGTCACGCTGAGACCGGGCGCCACCGCCGGACCCGGCTCGCGGGCCTGCTTCTCGGCCCGGAGCCGGGCACGTTCGGCGCGATAGAGCACATAGGCGCGGGCCACCTTATGGTGCTCGCCGCGCATCAGGGCCAGTTCGACCTGATCCTGAATATCCTCGATGTGAATGGTGCCGCCAGAGGGCAGACGGCGGAACAATGCCTTCACGACCTGATCGGTCAGTTCGTCGACGACTTCGTGGATACGGCGACTGGCGGCGGCGGTGCTGCCCTCCACGGCCAGAAAAGCCTTGGTGATGGCTACGCTGATCTTGCTGGCATCGAAGCCATGGACCTTGCCGTTGCGTCGGATGACGCGCATCTCACCGGGCGCGTTGGCGCGCAAATCGACTTCGGCCGGCGGCCGTTCCATGGGTGGCGGAGTGGGTTTCGTGGAGGAGATCAGGGATTCGGCTGGCATCGACGGGCACCTCACGGGAAGCAGTACGAGCAAAAAGGTGGCCACTATAGAATGTGGTCCAACACAGCGTCAAGCACAATATACTGTGTTGACAGCCTCGCTTCCCCATGTTCCGGATGCCGCCCCCCGACCCGAAATTCGCGCCCGGCGCGAGTTTCGGGCCGGGTTTGTTGTACCATTCGCGCCAGCCGCGGTACGTCCATTTATCCCGACAACAAGAACGAAAATAGGGTCAACAGCTCATGCAAAACATACTGGACTGGATCAGCGACTGGACCAAAAAACTCCTGCCCAACCCGCAAGCCGTCTCCTTTGCCATTTTCCTGCTGGTGGGTTTCCTGCTGGTCATCAGCCTCGGACAGATGCTGATGCCCGTCTTCGCCGCCGGTGTCATCGCCTACCTGCTCGACGGCGTGGTGATGATGGGAGTACGCCGGCGGGTTCCCCGGCTGGTTGCGGTCATCGCGGTCTACCTGCTGTTCCTGGCCTCGCTGGCCTTCCTGCTGGTGGCACTGCTGCCATCGCTCTATCAGCAGACCATGCAATTATTCCAGCAACTGCCAGGCTGGCTGACGCGCGGCCAGATCCTGGTGCTGGAACTGCCGGCGAAATATCCCGATTTCATCACCGAGGACCAGCTCATCGAGATCATGGCGACCCTGCGCCGGGAATTGCTGAGCTGGGGCCAGACCATGCTGACCTACTCCTATTCCTCGCTGGTCAGCATCATTACCCTGATCGTCTACCTGATCCTGTTGCCGCTGCTGGTATTCTTCTTCCTCAAGGACAAGGACACCCTGCTGGGCTGGTTCGATCAGTACCTACCCTCCGACCGCTATCTGTCGCATCAGGTGTGGGGCGAGGTGGACATACAGATCGGCAACTACGTGCGCGGCAAATTCTTCGAGGTGATGGTGCTGTTCGGAGCCAGTTACCTGGTCTTCGAATGGATGGGACTCAACTACGCCCTCCTGCTCGCGGTGCTGATGGGGCTGTCGGTGATCATCCCCTATGTGGGCGCGACACTGGTGACCTTCCCGGTCGTCATCGTGGCCTTCTTTGAGTGGGGCTGGACCGATCAGCTCGGGTATCTCATCCTGGCCTATTCCATCATCCAGGCGCTGGACGCCGTGGTGCTGATTCCGCTGCTGTTCTCCGAGGTCGTCAACCTGCACCCAGTGGCCATCATCGTCGCCATCCTGTTCTTCGGGGGGCTGTGGGGGTTCTGGGGCGTCTTTTTCGCCATCCCTCTGGCCACCCTGGTCAAGGCGGTACTGAACGCCTGGCCCCGACACAGCTCGATCCATGCCGAGGGGCTGGACGTACTGTGATCCTCTGAGATCGAGCCCGACGGTTTGCTGCGGACTCTCTCTTCGCGAAAACCGGACATCTCGCGTATTTGCGGACGGCTAGACCCATGCCAGTCGCACAAACGGCCTCACAAGGCTTTTCGCCCCCGTCCCACCAGATAAACTTCGGGGCTGCGATCACGCGAAGCCTTGGGCTTCCGCACCGATACCTTGGTAAACAATCCCCGCACCGACCTGACGTATTCATCCACATCGGGTCCCTGGAACAGTTTGGTGACAAAATCGCCGCCCGGCTTGAGGATTTCCCGTACCGTCTCCAGCGCCAATTCGGCGAGATGCATGCCCCGCGCCTGATCGACGCCGCGGTTGCCGCTCATGTTGGGTGCCATGTCCGAGAGCACCAGATCGACCGCCCTACCGTCGAGGATGTCACGGAGTTGGTGCAGTACGGCCTCCTCGCGGAAGTCACCCTGGATGAACGTGACGCCCGGCAGTTCTTCCACCGGCAGCAGGTCGAGCGCTATAATTGCACCCTTTTTGCCGATCCGTTCGGCGGCCAACTGGGACCAACCGCCCGGCGCCGCGCCAAGGTCCACGACCACCCTGCCGGGTTTCAACAGCTTGTCCCGCTCGTCCAGTTCCTTGAGCTTGAATACCGCGCGCGAGCGGTATCCCAGGGCCTGCGCCTGCTTGACATATTCATCGGAAAAATGCTCGGACAACCAACGTCCGCTGCTGCGACTACGCGCCATGACGGTTATTTATTTCATCAAGTTTATTGCAACCAACCAGGGATATCCGTGAAATCCGAACTGAAAAAATTCCTGCGCGCCAAGGCGCACTCGCTCAAACCAGTGGTCATCACCGGCCAACACGGCGTCACGCCCGCGGTGTTGAACGAAATCAATCTTGCGCTGGACCATCATGAACTGATCAAGGTGCGCGTCAACGCGGGTGAACGCGACGAGCGCCGCGACATGATAGAACAAATCCTCGCCGACACCTCGGCCGAACTGATCCAGGCCATCGGTCATATCATCACGATCTATCGTAAGAATCCGCAAAACCGATCATCCTGATCCGTAGATCCCCGCCTAATACGGACCATTTCTCAACAATAAGGCCCCAAACGGGGCCTTATTGCGTGCCTGGGTGGCAAACCTAGCGATTTGCCACCCTGAGGAAAGGCGGGCTTGATGTAAAAATTACATCATGCCGTCCATGCCGCCCATACCACCCATGCCGCCCGGCATCGGGGTTTCGGTCTTGGGCTCCTCCGCCACCATGGCTTCGGTGGTGATCATCAGACCAGCCACGGAAGCGGCGTTCTGCAGGGCGCTGCGGGTCACCTTGGCGGGATCCAGGATACCCATGGTCACCATGTCGCCGTATTCACCGGTCGCGGCGTTGTAGCCAAAGTTGCCGCTGCCCTCGGAGACCTTGTTCAGCACCACGGAGGCTTCATCACCGGCGTTGGCGACGATCTGACGCAGGGGTTCTTCCATCGCGCGACGTGCCAGGCTGATGCCGACATCCTGATCATGGTTGGCGCCCTTGAGATCCTTGATTTTCTGGAGCGCGCGAATCAGGGCGACGCCGCCACCCGGAACAATGCCTTCCTCGACAGCCGCGCGGGTCGCATGCAACGCGTCCTCGACGCGAGCCTTCTTTTCCTTCATCTCGACTTCGGTCGCGGCGCCCACCTTGATGACGGCAACGCCGCCAGCCAGCTTGGCCAGACGCTCCTGAAGCTTCTCGCGGTCATAGTCGGAGGTGGTTTCCTCGGTCTGCTTGCGAATCTGGGCAATACGACCCTGGATTTTCTCAGCGCTGCCGGCGCCATCGATGATGGTGGTCTCTTCCTTGGTGATCTGGATGCGCTTGGCGGTACCCAGATCTTCGACCGTAGCCTTTTCCAGCGACAGACCGATTTCTTCTGCAATCACGGTGCCACCCGTCAGGATGGCGATGTCTTCCAGCATTGCCTTGCGACGATCACCGAAGCCCGGCGCCTTGACGGCGGCGACCTTGAGGATGCCGCGCATGTTGTTGACGACCAGAGTCGCCAGCGCTTCGCCCTCAACGTCCTCGGCGATGATCAGCAAGGGGCGTCCGGCCTTGGCCACGCCTTCGAGGACCGGCAGCATGTCGCGGATGTTGGAGATTTTCTTTTCGCAGATCAGGATCAGCGGATTCTCCAGCTCGGCGCTCATGCTCTGCTGATTGTTGATGAAATAAGGGGACAGGTAGCCGCGATCGAACTGCATGCCTTCGACAACGTCCAGGGTGTTTTCGAGGCCGGAACCGTCTTCCACGGTGATGACACCTTCCTTGCCGACCTTGTCCATGGCATCGGCGATGATCTTGCCGATGGCTTCATCGGAGTTGGCGGAGATGGAGCCAACCTGGGCGATGGCATTGCTATCGGCGCAAGGCACCGACATGGCGTGGATGGCTTCTACGGCGGCGGTGGTGGCCTTGTCGATGCCACGCTTCAGGTCCATCGGATTCATGCCGGCGGCGACGGCCTTCAGACCTTCGGTGAGAATGGACTGAGCCAGTACGGTGGCGGTGGTGGTGCCATCGCCAGCGATATCCGAGGTCTTGGAAGCGACTTCCTTGACCATCTGGGCGCCCATGTTCTCGAACTTGTCGGACAGTTCGATTTCCTTCGCGACGGATACGCCATCCTTGGTTACGGTCGGCGCGCCGAAGCTCTTTTCCAGGACCACGTTGCGGCCTTTGGGACCCAGGGTCACCTTGACGGCCTGTGCCAGAATATTCACGCCCCGAATCATGCGGGTACGCGCATCATCACCAAATCGTACGTCTTTTGCTGCCATTTGTTACTTACCTTGAGGTTTCTAATAATTGATCCAGCCCGATAATCGGATTAGCCTTCGAGAATCGCAATGATGTCGTCCTCGCGCATGACCAGGATTTCCTGACCATCGATCTTGACTTCGGTGCCGGCATATTTGCCAAACAGAACCTTGTCTCCAGCCTTTACACCCAGCGGGCGAACCTGGCCGTTTTCAAGGATCTTGCCATTTCCGGCCGCAACCACTTCACCGCGAATCGGCTTCTCGGCGGCGGAATCCGGGATCACGATCCCACCCGGCGAGGTACGCTCTTCTTCAAGGCGCTTAACGATCACGCGGTCGTTCAACGGACGTATATTCATCAATTTCTCCTATATTTCAGCAAGGGTTGAACACTGGTTTGAGTGACGTGCCTGATTCCGCTGTAGACAGCATACCCTCAGAACGCATTGTTAGCACTCGGCTCAAACGAGTGCTAATAATATCCAGAGTCAGCTCCGTGTCAAGTTTGGAAGGAAAAAACCGGCCAGGCACGGATAAGACTGGGCAATCCAGCCGTCATTGAACCCGAACTTTCACAGCAATCCATTGCAGCTCTTGGCCGCGCTCAACGCACTGATTCCACAGGTTGCTTGGGTTCAGAATGAGGTAGGAAGTCAAGGTGCGTGCCGAAGCGGCGACGGCAGTCACGATGCGGCCAGGAATGGACAAGAAGCCCCTATGTATGAGCGCTCCAACCAGTGGATTGAGGCTAATCCTTCA
>Ga0172367_10006817_pt1 | contig 13281 bp, 14 predicted proteins | sample Lak10m_FD_114542 | JGI IMG/M metagenome (GOLD analysis project Ga0172367, IMG submission 114542) | Freshwater microbial communities from Kabuno Bay, South-Kivu, Congo - kab_022012_10m | ecosystem: Environmental > Aquatic > Freshwater > Lake | place: Democratic Republic of the Congo: South-Kivu...
ACACCTTTCCATGGTTAGCGCCTCCGATAATTGCTTACCTCAGTAGTACCAAAAGGGGACATTTCTATTTAACGAAAAGGGGACATTTCTAAAAAACGCTTACAATAAAGATTTAGATATTGACATTTATTAAGGTTTGATATAGAATTACATTAAAATAAAAAAAGGAGAGAGGTTATGTCTCTAAAACCACTGTCTACGGATCAGACCGCGGAAAAAATGCAAATGAAAAAAGCAACTGAGAGAGTTATGATTATTACCTATATCAATATTGCGGTAAATGTAACAATAGTAGTTGTTACGGCAATTTTTGCTAGCATGGCAGTTGCAATACCCATTGGGATAGTCTTTGGACTCTTTGCATTATCCGGCATAGTTGGGGCGATTTTTTTGACAATCAGTTATAACAAGCTGAGAACCGAAATCGAGAAAACTGTCAGGATCCATTTTTTTTAAAAAAGATTAAATCTAGTGCAACGTAAATAAAATTATTGAATCATACAGAGATGAAATGCGCAAGATTAACTATAAAGGATAAAGGTTATGATAACTTCAATAGACTCAAGTGATAAAGGCCATATAACAAGAGTGGCAATTATTTATTACGCTTTGAGTGCGATAATAGTAGCAGGAGCAGTAGCCATGGGAATTTTTGGGAGTATGGCAGGGGCAATAGTCTTTGGCGTTTTTGGAGCTTTACTTTTGGCTGCAGCAATTTATGTGACCATCAGGATAGAGGCTAAAGAAACCATGTTAGCCGCTAATGAAGCTTGTCCAAACTATACTGGAGCTTAAAAATTCATCTTTTAATCCTCATCAAGAAATGTATATTCTTGCCTGGAAGAAAAATAGAGGGTATGATATGTAAGGGGGCTTATGAATAAAAAAATCACCCTCTTTTTATTTTTTACTTTTTCATTATTTAGTTTTCATCAAATAGGAGATGATGCCCCCTCTTTTTGTTTAAAGGATCAAGAGGGCTTTACCCATAATTTATTTTCTCACAGGGGCTCTTTTGTCCTCCTTTTTTTTTATCCCCGCGATTTTACAATTTCTGCCCAAAGAAAAATTCAAACTATGGAAAGGTTGATAGAAAAGTCATTGTCAGATCGATTTGTTGTCTATGGCATAAGTGATGATACGATAGAAAATCATCGTAAATTTTATGATAAGATGCACATTACCTTCGATTTACTTTCCGATGTAGGTGGGGTTGTAGCTAAAGCATATAATGCTCAAGGTTTTATAGAAACAAAACCCCTTGTGATTATTATTGGACCCGATGGGAGATTTTTTAAGATTTACGATAGCCTTCACAAGTTTCTTCAGGAGAAAAAGATAGTGAGTTTTGTAATAAATAATGGCGATTAAATAGCAACTATGCTCATTTTTGTTTAAAATGAGGTGTTATTTGATAACGTTAGTCTATCCATCGAATGAACCCTCCCCCCTTTTTGAAAATGCAATGCGCGAGTTGTCAGGGGTGGATGAGGTCCAATGCATTTGTGTTCAAGAGACTCATCTTGCAGAAGGGTTTAATAAAGCCCTTAAAAAGGCTATTTTCCCTATTGTGATCTTTTTGCGAAAGGAGGTTAGAATATGTTCCACCGATTGGGGAAAAAGGGTTGTTGAGACATTTTCAAGCTCAACATTTGGAATTTTAGGGACTTTAGGGACTGTTGTTGTCCCCATATCAGGAATGTTGTGGGAAAAAGAAGAACCGTTATGTGGAAGTATTTGGTATCAAGAATATAGCAATGAGGGTAAAAATCAATTTGGGGGGGTATTTCCAGGTAATGTGTTAGAGGTGGTTGCTTTAGAGGGGAGCTTTTTAGCTGTGCATAAGGATAGAGTAAAATCCCTTTTTGATGAGGCATTCAAGGGGGATAGTTTTTACGAAGTGGATGTTTGCCTACAAAATTATATGCAAGGGGTAAATATTGGGGTCCTTTTTGGGATAGATGTTTTAAAGGAGAACTTTGATGAACAAGATGCTCTCTTTTTAAATAATTATAAAAAGTTTATAAAAAAACACACCGAATTACCTTGTAGAAAGATTCCAAAAATTCTTTTTGATGAGGATAAAAAGGTTACTATAGAAAATGAGCCCTCTGTACACATTTTAATCCCTAATCAAGGGGGTGTTGAAGATTTAATTGACTGTTTAGAGGCACTTTATATCAAAACAAACTATAAGAACTACAAAGTGACTATTATCGATTACGGATCAACAGACGATGAAATCAAGGAAATTCAATGCTATATTGGTAAAAATCCTAAGACAGAGATAAAAATTTCCCAAGGGTGTTTGCTTTCTCAGATCTATAATGAGGGGGCTTTTCATGCACAAGAGAGGTTGTTACTTTTTCTTTCTAAAAAAGTGATCTTTGTCAATGATGCCATCTCTTTAATGGTGGAAGAGTATATAAAAAACCCTTATAAAGTGGGAACAATAGGGATAAGAACTCATCTAAAAAATCATATGGTCCATCAATATGGACTTCAACTTATTTCTATTGAAACTCAAGAAGGGGTTTTTGAACTTGGGCTTGATTTTAAGGGATATGGGAAGGCTTATGGGTATAAAAATGAGACGCAAAGGGCTGTGATGGGAAATTCTTGTGAGTGCATGCTCATAGAAAGGGATCTTTTCTTTGAATTAAGTGGCTTTAATGTAAACTATCAATACAGTCTTCAAGATTTTGAGTTGAATTTAAAGGCGATCCTTTTAGGAAGAGAAAATATCATTGTAGGGGGGGCCGTTGGTATCTATAGCTCTTACAAGCGTCCAAAATTTCATCCTGTGGATTACACCCTTTTAATGTCTTTTATCAATGATAATATTGAAGGGGTAACCCCTTATGTCTATCTATTAAGTGCATAAAACCTTTTATTAAAAGCCCCAAGAGCCTCTAATTGCCCAGTAATTGGTGAAAATATCAAAGAATTGCCCTTCACTGTATCCGTTATGATACTCTACAAAGAGGCGGACGCTTCGCCCTGCTCTTTCAAGTTTTGACCATTCATAACCAAGTTGAAGGGTAAGAGAGGGTCTATAGTTATTTACCTGCCAATTTTGACAGTCGAGAGCAAAAAAGGGACATCCATAAAGGCGGGGGTGGTTGTATTTATGGACAAAAGGGCGGAATTCAAACCCATATTCAGCATAAAAATAGCCCATAGGAAAAACAGGGTCTGAATTAAGTACAAATCCAGGGCCGAGGTAGATTCTAAGGGCATCGTTAAATTGTAGAGAGGCAAAAAAATCAAGGGCTTCAAAACTGACGTTTACCCTGTCAACTAAGGGGTTGTTTGCCATGTATTCATCCCCTAAGTGACAGGAGATGTGATAAATTCTTAGCCTAAACGAATAAAAATCTCGGGAATAGGAGAGGGGAATTGAAAGAAGGTAGTCGGTTGTGATCAGTTCAGCAAATTCACCATTGGGATGAAATTCAGGATTCATATCAAAATTTGCCCACATACAGGCACCAATATCAATCTGCATATCGCCCCCTAAAACATCAAAAAATCTATAAATAGGGAAAATATCCCCTAAAGAGATCGCAATTTGATCGTTTGCAATGGCTTCATCCCCCCATCGATAGGCAATTGAGTATACTGGATCCCTTGGGTTTGCAATCAAAGGCTCGAAAAGGACTGTGCTTTCTGGAAACCAGACTCCAGAGAGGTGATTATCAAAACGTTTGGTTTTAATAGCATCGGCTTGGCTTTTATCTAAATCCCTTGCTTCAACACCTTTAATGCTTGGGAGATCTTTAACAAAAGTAATGATACTGTTTCGAATTCTATCGTCATTTGGAAGGTTGTACAGATAGACGATTCTATTTTCATCGACGGTGACAACTACGTAATTTTCGTAGTAATTAGCATCAATTAAGGCTTGGATGTAGCCTTCAATATAACATGTCGTTTGATCAGCAAGCAACTCTGAAGGAATTTCATGGGTAAGACGGAGTCGAGAAGACTTGTTTTTTGAGTTAAGGGAGGTTTCTGATTCGGTAAGTTCACCAAAAAGAGCCCTTGAGCTACAGAAAAAAACAATATAGATGCAAAGTGACAAGCTTTTTTTCATGAATAGAATAGAATTTGGTTTATACCTTATCTTTTCTATATAAAGAAAGCAATTATGAAGCAATACTTTTTATGAAGCAAAAAAGTTAGTCAATTCGGAAGAACAATCACCAAAACACCCTTTAATAACCCCAAGATGAGAGGCCCCATGGCAGACTTTAGGTTTATGAACTAATAAATCACCTTGATTTGCTATATAAGGAATTGCATTTGCCTTTTCAATCAACATATCATTTGAAGCCATCACATCGTTAATCACCGTTTTTCTTGTACGTGTACGATTTGATTTTTCAATAAGACTCTTTGTAATTTCACTTCCCCTTTTAAGTCTTTCAAATAGGGATGGATGAAGAATAGGCTTTAAACAAGGGTGTTTTTCTTTCACTTCGGTAGCTAGACCTGATTCAAAAGCTGAAGCCATAGCATACACAAGAACTGGATTCTTTTTTCCCTCCAGTGATAATTGCACTTCAATATCATGACATAAACGCCCCCCTAGAGAAACTCCCACTAAAGCTATCGGTTGGTTAGGATGATCTATACAATAGTTGCTAATCATGTTATAAATTGCGTTGAAAGTTATACCATAGTCTTGATTTCCATTATGATCGTTTCTGATAAAGCAAAAATTAGTTGTTTTATCATTAGGATACTCCTTAGTGAAGGAAGCTTTTAATAAAGGGCCCCAAAGATTAGAGTCGCCAAGACCAGGGATTACAAAAACCTGATTTTTAATTTTTAAATTTTCTTTATCATCTTGTTGTTTTTGTAAAAAAGCATTGACAGCAGTTTGATCAGAACAAGATAAAAATTGTGTCTTTTCACTCTTTTTTCTAAAAAAATTTTTTACCAACTCAACAATCATCTCAACAATAAAAGCGATATCCTTGAATACTGTTAAAAAATTTTGACCGAAAATGACTAGATTGGAACGGGTGTCAACCAAGTACATTTCTTGAGAATCAGTGACCATAGTGTTCTGTGTGTGTACATCAATTGGCTCAACCCCTTGATAGGTGTCTAAAGAGCAATTCGTTGGCGTACGAGAAACACTAAGTAATGTCATAAAAAAATCTCCTATTAAAGTTTATTAAGTTTATTATGAATAAAAAGCAGTTTTAAAGCAAGGAGATTTACAATACTAAAATAAATAAAAAATTAATTATTAAATATAAAAAAAAGCTTCTATATTATATAATTACGCGCTCTCTTGTCTCAACTTCTTATTTATCAATGGTTTGTGAAATCAAATTCTTTGTACTTCATAATAAAAAGGCGAAAATCAAGAGCACTTTAAGAGGGTGTTTTTAGGCATTTAATATATATGTGAGTTTAAAAAAAACACCTCAGAGAAAATCTACTTAAATAATAAGAAAAGGGGGGCAAGAGCTATGAATCAATACAATCTAATTTTTGAAATGCTACAAGGGGATCTTAGGGTTGCTTTTTGACCGCGATAAAAGAGATCCCCCCTTCAGCGCGTTTTTCAAAAACTAAAAGTTCAAAACCCGAATGTTTAAGAAGATTTAAGACAAAGTCTTCTCCGTTTTTATAAAAATGGGCACCAACCTGTTGCAGGATCTCTTGAATAGGCTCTTGTGTATCTTCTACAGTAAAAATTGTACCAACGAGAATTCCGTCACTATCCAAAGAAGTATAGATTTTTTCCATAGTAGACTTTAGTTTTTTTGGAGGGATAAAAGGTAGAATGTCAATGGCAAGGGTAAGTTTGTAAGGGCCACCATAAGAATCAAGGAGGGTTATATCAAATGGATAAAGTCGAAGATTTTCTGAAGAACAAGAACGGTTAAATGCATCCATACAAAAGATTTCAAGGAGTTCTTTTGATTGATCAATAGCTGTTACAAAAGAGCCATTGATAGCCATCGGTAGACTGTTTGAACCTCTTCCTGAACCAAGATCAAGGACTTTTGTTGGGGGATTGTTAAAGAAAATTGCAGCAAAGGGATTTACTAGTGAACAGGCATCAAACATCTTCTTTTGAAGTAAGCAAGCTTTATCTGCAAGAGTTTTTCCTTTAAAAATGACAGGAGCTTCGGGTTTATAAAAAGATGGGGTTTGCTCAACTTGTGTCCAAAATAAGGTCTTATCATCGATTGGGGAAGCATCGATAAAAAGGGGTAGGAAAGCAAATAAATGGATAAAACAAAGTTTTTTAAGATATTTTAATTTCTGCTTAAGATCCAACAGATTCTCCTTTTTAAGGTTCAATTTTGAATGACTAATAAGAGTAGTAAAAAGTGTTATTTTTAACAAGTTCTTTATTTAAAAGTAAGGGGGGGGATCAACTTCTAAAGGGATGAAAATATGCTGAGGGGGAGTTTTTCTAAACAAAAGGATAAAATGAAAGTTGATGAATATTGGCAAGTCTTTTATTATTGATGCATAATTTATTAAAAAGAGAATAATATGTATCCAATACCGCCATCATCAACAATGAACAATGTACCTACTGTATCTACAAACCCTCCTTCAAAAAGGAGACGATTAGAGGGAAGAAAAGTAGACGTTCAAAGTCAATTTGAAAGTGCCTTCAGGGTGTTAGCTGACATAGGTAAAATGAGTGAAAGATTCCTTCCTCATGAAGAGAGGGATATTCAAAGAAGGGTACAGCTTGTTATTCAAAAATTTCTTTTGTGCCAGAGATTAACAAAAGGAAAAGCAGAGTATAATTTAGGGTTGATCTATCTTTACCCAAACTATGGAAAGTTAAATGGGTCTATTGCAGTTGGGTACTTAGAAAAAGCCAATCAGGAAGGGGAGCCCCTTGCACTTTTTGAACTTGCAAAGTATCATATTTACGTTTCAAAAGATCAAGAGAGGGCATTTTCCTATCTAAAAAAAGCAGAAGAGCATTACAGCGAGTTTTTTGATTCCTCTTCGTTGTTAAAGATAGGAGAACTTTTATTAAAAATGGATGGAGATGACAAAATACTCAAACAGGCTATCGGATTATTTGAAAAAATTTTGGCGAATGCATCATCTGAAACAAGCCATTTAAACAAAAGTAGAGTAAAACTGTGTGAAATTTATTTAGGTTTTTATTGTCAGTTGTTTACAAATCCAGATGAAGCACAAAAATATTTAAGTTTGGTCCCTAAAGAATGCGCAGAGAATTTATGGGGAGAATTGGGGGCTTATTTTTATGAAAGAAGTGAGTATGTAAAAGCTGCAAAAGCTTTTGAAGAGGAAGGGGAGAAATCGAAATTTTCTCATATTCTTTTTAAAATGTACTATTTTGGGTTTGGCTTTGATACAAATTTTGAAAAAGCCTTTATCTATCTTCGTACATATGTTCCTTCTAAATTAGAGATAAGCGATGTGAATAATTTATCAATTGATCAAAAAAATGCCATTTATTATCTAGGTGTATTTTACGCTGAAGGAATTGGCACAGAGGTTGATTTTAATCAGGCTGAGTATTATTTTTCTTGCGTAAGAAAGTGTTTTAAAGGCCTTGAGGAAGTAATTGAGGAAATTAAAGTTAGAAACCTCTTGTTTGTTTGAATTAACTATCCATAGAAAAAATGTTTGATTTTACCTTCCTTGTATGGAAAAAAGACGTCCAGTGTGTTTGCAGCTTTTGCGGAGAACATCAGTAGAATGTAAAAGTTCTGCAGCTTTAGCTGAGTCTTTGACTTTTGAAGCACTTCGATCTAACATTTCATTTTCAAATTCATTAAGTAGTGCTTTTCTTAGACCTATTTCTTTCCAATTAGGAGTCTTTGTACATTGATCGGAAAGGGTACGGGCAAGTAAAAGGGCATCAAGAAGAGCTTGATTGGCCCCTTGCCCCTTAAATGGGGTCATAGGGTGGGCAGCATCTCCAATCAATGTCGCTGCAGGGGCGTTTTTTAATAATTCAGGGTTAAGTACATCTTTATCATACACAGGATATCCTGAAATTTTTGAAACTGGGGAAGCAAGTAACATTTGGGGAATAGGATCATGCCATTGTGCTCTTAAGCATGCTTCTTCTTTAAGTTTACTAGATCCAAGAGTTTTTAAATTTTTTGCCTCTTTTTCAGAGAGAGGGAAGCTAAATTGCCACATCACAGAATCAAAGGAAAAGGGCATGACGTAGATGCGCTCAGATCCATTGACAGTTTGAAATACTGTTTCAGAGTCAAGGAGGGGACTTGTTGAATCTTTAATAGAATGTATTGGACAAATGCCTAGTATAACCATATACCCTGTGTATTTTAATGGTACATCCTCTTGACTAATGAGGTGATTGAAAACAGTGCTATAGATACCGTCAGCCCCCACTAGAAGATCTGCTTGAGCAGTATTAAATTGCCCATTGGATTCAAAGACAAGTTCCAATTGCTTATCAACTCTTTCTTTAAAGTTTACAAGACGATAACCCCAGTGTATTGAGGGAAAAGACCCTAATTGATTTAAGAGCGCTAAACGTAGCGATTGCCTTGGAATATGAACATTTATCCTTTTGGGGGGCTTATCCACTTTTATATGAGTCTTCATTCCCCACTCACTGAGCTGATTGCCTTCTGTATCATAGACTAGATGGCGCTTTGAATAGATGCCCTCTTTAAGAGAAAAAAGACCCAATCCTTTAATGGCGTTACTTGCTTGTTGCAAGGTAAGTCCATAGCCTTGAGAACGATCTTCAAAGCTTTTATCTTTTTCATAGAGGGTAAAGGGAATATTTCGATGTAAACAAGCCACAGCAAGGGCGACCCCCCCAATGCCCGCTCCAATGATTGCAATATGTGGAAATGTCTCATTTTGTGGAAGGGATAGACTCTTTCTTGGTATCAATCCAGAACCAGAGCAACAATTGCATACACATCGAGTGATTTTTGGGCGTTTTGAAAGAATCCCATTTTTTTTATCCAATTCATATTTTTTAAATAAAGTTTCAAAGCGATCTTTAGCTTGCTTTCTAGACAAGGCATTTTTTGTACCCCATCCGGAACAGTTTAAGCAAATAGACCAATCAACTTGAGGTGTTTGCATTTTCTTTAAAACAGGGGTTAAGGCATTGATGTGAGTATCTCTATGATAGAGGTAGAGCTAAATAATTTCAAGGTCTAACACCTGCTCTAGATTCTTGAATCCAGGGAGTATTAAATTAACTGAAATTTTAAAGAAATTTGATTACAAACTAATTCAGTTTGTGAATTATTCATTTTTGTGTGTATAATAAAGTTCATTTAATTAATAAAATAGGAAAAAACATGAGTTCAAAAATTATTCTAAAAGATGCAAATAGTGGACTTCCTTATATAATAGGTCATTTAAATGGCGAAAAAGTTGTAGTGCTATTTTCAGAAAAAGCTTGTCGTATATTTCATAAAAACACAGCTCTAAAATATGATGAATCAAGAATTAATAGTACAAGGGTGGTTTATTTTGACTGTAACGCTATTCCTGATTGTGTTGAAACCAAGAAATGGTCGGATCTATTTATGACCATTCATGGGGTTCAGGAGGTAGGTGATTCTAGGCTTGCAACTCCAATCATAGAACAACGTAGTATTTCCAATAAGGAGTATTATATTTTTAAGAGAGATTAAGAATAAAGATGTTCTTGGGTTAATATCAAATCACTAAGGATTAAAGATGTATTTACTAAAAAGCGCTGCTTTATTTTGTGCTTATGCATGGGGATGTTATTGCTATTCGCTAGATATTTTAAAGGGGTGTCATCAATTGATTGTGGTCACGACCCAAGGTTGGAATGAGAATTTAGGAGAGCTTAGTTTATACAAAAGAGAAGGTGAAGACTCACAATGGAGTGTTGTACAAGCGTTTATACCAGTTGTACTCGGGAAAAATGGCCTTGCGTGGGGGATCGGGCTACATCCCACAGATGGTAAAATGAACTTTAAAAAAGAGGGTGATGGTAAGTCTCCTGCAGGAATTTTTTCTTTGGGAAGTGTATTTGGATTTGCTTCTAGTGATGAAATGAGTCATCTAAAGATGGAATATCTCCCTCTCCATGAATTTATAGAAGCGGTAGATGATCCTTTTTCTAGTTATTATAATTGTATTGTAGATAAAAGAGAGGTGATTCCTGATTGGGATACTTCAGAGAAAATGAGTCAAGAGCCTCTCTATGCAATTGGAGTTAATGTCCATCATAATTTTCCAAATCCAAAGGCAAATGCAGGTTCTGCTATTTTTTTTCATATTTGGAGGGATAAGATTTCTGGGACAGGGGGTTGTACTGCTATGAGTCAAGCAGATTTAAATTCTATTTTATTTTGGTTGGACAAGAGGAAAAATCCAACTTTAGTGCAGCTGCCTCTTAGTGAATATCTTGCATTGCAAAACAAGTGGAAACTACCTGTTCTTGTAGACAGATAGAAATGGGCTTTTAGACTTTTTTTATATTGTTTAAAGAAAATTCATTCGATATGCTTCTACCATCAGAGGATCAATTCTTCTTGCCGTCAAAAAGTTATACTTTTCACTCTTGATATTGCTGATCATCACCATAGGAAGTTCTGTTACCCCAGAATGAATGAATTCATCATTGCCAAGGTATAAGCCGACGTGGGTAATTCTTGTTGTTCCAAAGAAAACAAGGTCACCTGCTTGAAGGTCTTTTTTTGTAACAGGGATAAAAAGAGTGCATGCAGCCTGACAACGAGCATTGCGAGGAATTGCAAGACCCATTTCTTTAAACAGTATTTGGACAAAACCAGAGCAATCAAACCCATAGGAAGAGGTTCCGCCCCAAGTATAAGGAAGGCCCAAAAACTTTTTACTAAAGACAAGTAGTTCTTCTAAAGTTTTAAATTGAGGTGAAAAATCAATGTCACCCCTTTGAATCCAAACTTTTTCTCCAGATAAAAGTTCTATAGAAACCCACCTTTTGCCGCTATCGATTGTATCATCTAATTTTACCTTAGAACCATAGGGGAGGGTAAGAAGAGGTGGATGAGGGGTTGTGTCGGTTACACGATAAATATGAGCAAAAAGACTTTTAGTAGGCCTTAGATGATCACTACTTTCATACGATGGGTTAGCTATGAGTTGATACGAAAGGACCCACCCTTCTACCCCATCTATAGTTCTAATCTTAGACCAATCATTGTTATGATCTATAATTTTCACAACACTTCCATAGATTGCTTGAGAGTTTATTTCTGTACCTTCTTTTGGATGACAATAGATATTGACAACAGGTTGATTAATGAGTTCCCCTGTAAGAAATGGGGGGGAAATTAAAAAAATTCGGAGCAAAAGTAGTAAAATGCGATTCATAGGGATATCTCCTTTAAGGATTCAAGGAAATATTTTAATTGAAGGAGAATAAAAGTGCAAACTTTTTCAAAAACACGACAGAGGGGACCATTTGCCACCCCATTGGAACAAGTGATCAAGGGTCTAAGATGACATTGAAAGCAAGGCTAATAGCAATCATTTTAAGGAAAAAGATTAGCTACCTAAAAGCTTCTTTACTCTATCGCTTGCAAAAGAAATAGCACTAGCATCGTTTTGAGTTGCAGCACGTACAATCTCTTCATCGTCTTGAAAGTTTTTTAAATATCTAAGGTCTTGTCCCCTACGGGTAACAAACTTAAGAGCGATCGTTCTATCTGTTTTTAAAGTTTCGCTAGCATGAAAAAGTGGAGACCCGGACTTCTCAGTAGCAGCCCAAATAAAATGTTCGTCCTTCCGTAAGCTCAAAGAAGCATATTTGACAGCGACACGTTTTTTTTTAATAAGCTCTAGCATAAATTCATAATCTTTTTTTAAAGTCGGATGAGCATATTTAAGCGAATGCACATCCTTTTCAAAAGCTTTCAAAACAAGCGCTCTATCTTGGGTTAATTCATCTGAAGCTTCCTTAAGTTCGTACCCACCATTTGCATCAATAAGAGCTTCAATAATCTCTTTGTCATTTCGCAACTCTGGGTAAAAAAAGGGGGTATGGACATTTCCATTCTTAATTTCATTAAGAATTTCCTCCCTTTGTTCTTTTGTAGCGGGTTTTCCAAGTTTAAGATGCTTTCCGAAGTATGTAAAATCAGAATAAGAATATTCAGATTCTTTTTCAACAGGTAAAGGAGCAGAAGGTAAAGGATAATGAGTATTTGAGTGCCCCTCTGCAGAAGGACTAAGAGAAGTAGGAGGGGTGTCATTGATTGAGGAAGCCTCTCTATCTTCTAAAGAAGTGGGAGTTTGAGAGGTGGTTTGATTATTGGTAATAGAAGGTGAAACACTCTTTTTGTTGTTTTCAATTAAAAAACCCTCTTTTCCTAGAATAGCCAATATGATCCCTGGTAGGAACATAAGACCAGATGTTACACTCAGTATGATTGAAGCAAGAAACATTCCAAAACAAAATGATAGTATCACTGCAGCTGCCACTACTAAGACTCCTAGAACGATCAATGTAATTCCAGTAGCTAATTTTGGATTCATTGGATTTTTTCTACCCTCTGTTTCTCCGGGTATTGAAGGTCTTTGTGAATCTGTTATTGATGGACTAATTTTTGGGACCCCCATCTTTCTCCTTATTTTATTTTAAATACTTGTTGAAGTGTTTTTTAATTCAAAAATTTTATAATATGCTTATTCAGGCAATACTGAATAAGCTATATCCTCCTAATGTTACTTCCGAAAAAGCGCCCTAAGAGCCCCTTAGTCTCCACGAGTTGTCTTCCTTTTTGTTTTACTAATGTGGTGCTGGAATGATGACTTTCTTGGTCTTGTGATGAAGACGGGCAACTAAAACTGCCCCTTCCATGGGATTGACTAGTTGCAGCCCTCCCTTGGGCCTTGTCAGCATTAAGCCATTTACAATAATTTATAATGGATCCAATAGTGCATCCAATCCCGAAGCCCAGGAAAACTGATGCGAGAAGTCCAAAAACTAGAGGTAGTGTAAATATAGAAGTAAAAACTGCTCCAATTACTGCCACAATTGCGAAAACTGCACCGCAGCCATACCCAAAGTGCATTCCTAAGGCAGCGTACGGATATTCTGATGGGTGTAAGACTTCTGTCATATTATCCTCTCTTTGTTTTATTTTAATAGAATTATATATAAAATCTTAATAAATATCAATATCTAAATCTTTATTGTAAGCGTTTTTTAGAAATGTCCCCTTTTCGTTAAATAGAAATGTCCCCTTTTGGTACTACTGAGGTAAGCAATTATCGGAGGCGCTAACCATGGAAAGGTGT
>Ga0172367_10006819_pt1 | contig 13279 bp, 9 predicted proteins | sample Lak10m_FD_114542 | JGI IMG/M metagenome (GOLD analysis project Ga0172367, IMG submission 114542) | Freshwater microbial communities from Kabuno Bay, South-Kivu, Congo - kab_022012_10m | ecosystem: Environmental > Aquatic > Freshwater > Lake | place: Democratic Republic of the Congo: South-Kivu...
CGCCCGCATCGCGGTGAAGCATTTCGGCACCAACCACCACGAGTACTACATCACTCCCGACGACCTGGTCGCCGGCATGCCCAAAGTCGCGGCCAGCTACGACCAACCCTTCGGCAACTCGTCGGCGGTACCGGCCTACTACTGCGCGCTGCGCGCCAAGCAGGACGGCATCGACCACCTGCTCGCCGGCGACGGCGGCGACGAACTCTATGGCGGCAATGCGCGCTATGCCAAGCAACGCGTGTTCGGCATCTACGACCAGATTCCCGAAGTACTGCGCAAAGCCATCCTCGAGCCTGCCTTCGCGGACAGCAGCGTGTTCGACCGCGTGCCGCTGCTCAGTAAAGGTGCCAGCTACGTGCGCCAGGCGCGCGTGCCCATGCCCGATCGCATGCAGACCTACAACCTGCTGATGCGCATGGGGCTCGACACCGTCTTCACCGCCGACTTTCGCTCGAAGATCGACAGCAGCGAACCCGAGCGCCACCAGCGTGAAACCTACAACGCCTGTCCGGCCTCCGCCTCGCTGGTCAACAAAATGCTCGCCTACGACTGGCGCTACACGCTCGCCGAAAACGACCTGCCCAAGGTCGTCGGTTCGGCACGTCTGGCGGGCGTCGACGTCGGCTTTCCCTTCCTCGACGACCGCGTGCTCGATTTCTCGCTCAAGCTGCCGACGAACTACAAGCTCAAGGGACTCAAGCTGCGCTGGTTCTTCAAGGAAGCCCTGCGCGGCTTCCTGCCCGACGAGATCATCACCAAGAAGAAGCACGGCTTCGGCCTGCCCTTCGGCCCCTGGGTCGTGCAACATGCGGCGCTCAACAAACTCGCCACTGATTCACTGCATGGCCTGGCCGACCGCAACATCGTCCGCCACGAATTCATCGACACGCTGCTCAAGGAACATCTGCCCGCCCACCCCGGCTTCTATGGCGAACTGGTGTGGATCATGACGATGATGGAGCAGTGGCTGCGGGCACAACGGGAATAAACATGCATTGACAATACTAAAATCTGTTTTTAGTATTTCACCATGTATGTCCAACGCCAACTCGCTGTCACCTTGCGGCAAGCTCTTGCCGGCTTTCCTGCCATCCTGATCACGGGCCCGCGCCAGTCTGGAAAAACCACGTTTCTCAAGCATGAGGTTGGCGACAACGCCGATTACGTCAGTTTTGACGACCCGCTCGAACGCGACTTTGCCACGGTCGATCCCTCAGGCTTTCTCGGCCGATTTTCGGAACGGCCGGTCATCCTCGACGAAATCCAATACGTTCCCGCCTTGTTGTCGCATTTGAAGATGCGCATTGATGCTGAACCGGGCCGCTACGGTCACTGGCTGCTCACCGGATCGCAGCAGTTCAACCTGATGCGTGACATCGGCGAATCGCTGGCCGGCCGGGTGGCCATTCTGGAACTGCCCCCATTCTCCTATGGCGAGCATCCCTCCCCCGGTCTTGATGCCATCTTGTGGAACGGGGCGTATCCAATCCCCGCCTTGCATCCGGAACGGCGGGACATCTGGCTGCGCAGTTATGTATCCACCTACATCGAGCGCGATGTTCGGCAGATTCGCAATATTCCCGACCTGCGGACCTTCAACCAGTTTCTTGGCCTGGCTGCCACCCGGCACGGGCAGGAATTTCACCCCGCCGATCTGGCCCGCGAACTGGGCATCAGCCAGCCGACAGTCAGGTCCTGGGCGGGCGTACTCGAAGCTTCCTACCTCGCTTATCTCCTGCCACCGTGGTTTCGCAACTACGGCAAGCGCGTCGTCAAGTCACCCAAGTTCTACTTTTTCGACCCTGCCCTGGTCTCCTTGCTGACCCGTCAGCCGGATGCCGCTGCGGCACTGGCCGGCCCGCTGGGGGGTGCGCTGCTGGAAGGCTGGGTGGTCACCGAAGCCGCCAAGGCGTTCATGGCACTTGGCCGCAAGCCCGATCTTTACTACTGGCGCTCGCATGATGGTCTGGAAGTCGACCTGCTCATCGTCATCGATGGAAAATTGCAACCCGTCGAGATCAAGCTGACGGCCACACCCGCTGCTGGCCATGTCGAACCGCTCAACAGATTCATTGCCGCCGCGGGAGATGAGGCAATCGGGCAAGGTCTGCTCGTCTGCCGCACGGAAAAACTACTGGCTCTGCCGCATGGCCATCTCGCCCTGCCCTGGCATGCCTTCCCAGCCTGGCTTCAAGCACGTCTGGCCAACAAATGATGAAAGTCGGCGCTGGCAGGACGGCATCCTCCATCGCCGCCACCCTCGTGGCGTTGGCCGCGCTGGCGGCAGGACTGTTCATCGCCGCGCATCATCCGTTATCGCCGGTTGCCATGATGGTGGCCTGCCTGTTCGTCTTGGTGATTTGCGTCCGTTTCGATCATGCCTGGCTGCTGCTGTTGCCAGCCCTGCTGCCCATCGTCGATCTGGCACCCTGGACGGGCTGGCTGAGCTTCGAAGAGTTCGATGTCATCGCATTGGGCGCAGCCTCCGGTGCATGGCTGCGTCATGGCTGGGCACCAGGTGTGACGGCACCTGCCCGGACATCGACGACCTTGTTGTTGCTCGTCGCCACTTATCTGTTCCTGCTGGGCATTGCCTTTGTTCGTGGCACGTTGGATGCGGGCGGCTTCAGGTTCGGCTGGTTCCATGGATACGAAGGCTCGATGAATAGCTTGCGCCTCGCGAAAAGCTTCATCTTGGCCGCGCTATTCGCTCCACTGCTGGGCCGCGCCAACTCCCGACTCGGTGACCGTGGCGTGACTTATCTGGGCTGGGGTATGGCCCTCGGGCTTGCCACCGTGTCGCTGGCCGCCGTCTGGGAACGCATGGCATTCCCCGGTTTGCTCAATTTCTCGGCAGACTATCGCACCACCGCGTTGTTCTGGGAGATGCACGTCGGCGGTGCGGCCCTCGACGGCTTCCTCATGTTGACGCTACCTTTCGCGGTATTGCTGATGCTGCGCAGCCATCGCCCCAGCCAACTCGTGCCTGCCGGCCTCATCCTGGGCCTTGGCCTTTACGCCAGTCTGACGACCTTCTCGCGCGGCGTCTATCTCGCAGCTGCCATATCGCTCGCCGCAATGGCGCTGCTCTTGATCCATCGTAGCTCGCAGTCAGCCAGCGGCTCACGCGTCAAAACAGTCCTGATGACTCTCATTTCCGCACTGACCATCACCGGCCTCGCTTTTCTCGTCTTTCGTCACGGCGGCTATCGCACCATGCTCGCCGTGCTTGGCTGCCTGGCCATGTTCATGCTGACGATGGAAGATGCTCGCGCCGCCACCGCCCGACTCTGGTCTGCCACGCTCGCGTTCGCCATCCCGCTAGGACTGCTGGCTGGCGCGCTCGCATGGCTGCTTCCGAAAGGCGCCTACTGGGCCTACAGCGCATTGCTCGTGCTGGCCGTGACCGGCTGGCTTTACCGCCTGCGCGCCAATTCGGACATCGCCCGCAGCCTCGCGCTGGCAGGCACCCTGACGCTACCTTTCGCAGCCGGATTGGTCGCCAACCACTGGGGGGGGACACCCGCCCTGACCGATGCATCGATTGCACTCATGGTGATCTACCTGTCGGCGGCATGGGGGATGCGCGCGAAGCGCATGATCTGGCCCTCGGGCTGGCGCCGGCAGGGCGTCGCACTCGCCGGCGCAATGTCGATCGCCGCCATGGTCGCGATATTCAGCGGCGGTGCCTACATGGGCGACCGGTTCTCGACCAGCGAGCGCGATTTTGCAGGCCGCCTGCAGCACTGGCATGCAGGGCTCGACCTGCTGCAGACACCCAGTGACTGGCTGGTCGGCAAAGGTTTGGGCCGGTTCCCGGAATCGTTCTTTTTCGGCGCACCCGGCAACGAGTTCCCCGGCAGTTACCAAATCAGTCATGAAACGGCGAATTCGTTTCTTTCACTCTCCGGACCACGCTACCAGATCGGTTACGGCGAGGTACTGCGCATCATCCAGCGAATCGAACCGGGACCAGCTGGACGCTACCAGCTCGAATTTGACGTCCGCACCCAAGGCAAGGCAAAGCTCGGCTTCGGCCTTTGCAGCAAACACCTGCTGTATGCCGAATCCTGCGGCGGACGTGAAATCGTCATTAGCTCGATCGATCCGGTCTGGCAACACCAGAGTCTCGAATTCAACGTTCCCAAGCTCGGGGGGGCGTGGTACGCACCACAACTTGTCGTCTTCTCGCTGGCCATCGACACCTTGGGCGCCCGTGTCGATATCGATAACCTGAGACTCGTCGATCCCAACGGCCGCCCGGTGCTCGCCAACGGTGATTTCTCGCAAGACATGGCGCGCTGGTTCTTCACCAGCGACCATCATCACATGCCCTGGCACATGAAGAACATGATTCTTCATGTGCTGTTCGAACAAGGCCTGCTGGGACTGACTATCTTTGCCGTCCTGACCGTCGTCGCCCTGTTCCGTTCGATCATCGGACGCCGCGCCCATCATCCGCTGGCGCCCGCCATGGTGGCGGGCATCATCGGCTTCCTGGTTGTCGGTTTGTTCGATAGCCTGCTCGATGTGCCGCGGGTCGCGTTCCTTTTTTTCTTGCTGCTGCTGTTCGCCATCCAGGGACGCAAGGCTAGCTGATCACAAGTTTATACTACAAATAGTTATTTTGTAGTATAAGATTAGAGCAACATGAAACCCTACAAAGACCTGACTGCCAGTGCCCAAAATGCCTACGCCGATTTGTTTGACGCGGCCTTGGCAATGCATGTCTCCAGCAGTATCGCCGGACTCAATGGCAGCTTTGGCAAAAAGAAGGTGCATGGTCACGATTACTGGTACTTCCAGTTCCGCGATATCGGCGGAGCAATCAAGCAGATCTATGTCGGGCCCGAAAGCGAGAAGCTTTCAGCCCTGATCCAGCACCACAAAAGCAAGCCAGGCCAGGGATCAAAATCACTGCAGCCACTCGCCGCCGCCGCTGTCGCGCTAGGCTGCGCGCCCCTGCTCTCCAAACACTTCCGAGTCATCCGGCGCCTTGCCGAATATGGATTTTTCAAGCGTGGCGGCATACTTGTCGGCACCCATGCGTTCACCGCCATGGGCAACATGCTGGGGATTTCGCCCATGGAGCGCATGCAAACCCAGGATGTCGATTTCGCGCATGCCGGCAAAAACATCTCTGTTGCCCTACCCGCCAACATCAAGGTCGAGACAGCCGCGGCCATCGAATCCCTTGAAATGGGTCTGCTGCCGATCACCTCGTTATCAGGCGCTTCCGGCTCCACTTATCTCAGCACCACAGACCCTGGCTTCAGGCTCGATTTTCTGACCTCGAAATTTTCCGAAAGCGATGACCCGGTTCACGTCGAAGGTCTTTCTTTAGCGCTGCAGCCGCTGAAATTCATGGAGTTCTCGATGATCGAAACCACGCAGGCAGCCGCGTTCTGCAGCGAAGGTGCAGTCATCGTGAATATTCCCAAGCCCGACCGTTTTGCCATCCACAAACTCATTGTTTCCGCGGAGCGCGACACCTCGGCCGCCGTCAAATCCAACAAAGACATCCGCCAGGCAAACGTCCTTATTCATTACTATCTGGACAATCGGCCAGAAGAAATTGCCGCGAGCTGGCAGGATGCATGGTCACGTGGGCCGGGATGGAGAAAACGACTCGAGACAGCGCTGGCCAAACTCGAAAAGATCAATCCCGAAGCCGCGCAGACGTTACAAAGTCTGTGTAGCACAGTGAAACGCAAGACAGGCTGACCACGGAAAAACTCGGCGCTGGCGAGACGGCACAGAAAGCCAGAACGTACATCCGCGTATTTACTTTTGCCGCGATACGGACTAAGGTACATACATAGTACATCCATACAGGAGTTTGCAATGCAGACCACTCGCGCGTTCAAGAACGGCAACTCACAAGCGGTTCGTATTCCTGCCGACCTGGCCTATGAGCGTACCGACATCGACCTTGAGATCGAACGCCAAGGGGATGAAATCAGGATTCGGCCTGCGCGTCGTTCTCTGACCGGCGTGCTGGCCAAGTTTGCCAAGTTTTCGTCAGGTTTCATGGACGAGGGCCGTGGTGACCATGAACAAGTCGAAAGGGATGTCCTGTAATGCCGCGCTACATGCTCGACACCAACATGTGCATTTATCTGATGAAGAATCAGCCGGAGGAAGTCGCTCGGCGTTTCGCCCAGTGCTACGTGGGGGACGTGGTGATGTCGGCAATCACCTATGCCGAACTGGAATTTGGCGTGGCCGTATCGGCCAATCCGGAGAAAGAGCAAACCACCCTGGTTTCATTGGTGGAAGACATCCCGGTTTACCCCTTCGATGCCGCGGCGGGCGCTGCCTACGGACCCATTCGGCTCGCCACCAAGGAAAGCAAGAGAGACCATCTCGACAAGTTGATTGCCGCACATGCCGTATCGCTCGGCGTGACACTGGTGACCAACAACATGAAGGACTTTGACAAATACCCAGGCTTGCACAGCGAAAATTGGCTCGAACCGAGCAACAGCCACTGAAGCGGAATCGGTAAACTTCTCCAATCGAATTCATCAAACGCCCCGTGTTCCTGACCAAGCGAAACTCGGCGCTGGCGAGACGTCACCAAACTCATTAGCACCCTGAAATGTCCCTTCGCATCCTATCCAGCCTGCTCCTTGCCGCCGTTCTGCTCGCCGCCTGCGGGAACGACCACGACATCCGGACGCGCATTGATGGCGACTGGCATCGCCAGACCCTCGAAAAGGATCACCTCGAGCACTGGCTCAAGGTGCTGCCAACCGCCAACGGCTTTTTCAACACCGCCGTCACCCGCGACTGGCAGGTGATCGATCCCCAGCCCGGCGACATCGTCGGCCACACTCGCAGCATCTACCTCATGGCGGTGGGCCACGAACTGACCGGCAAGCCCGCCTACCTCGAACAAGTAAAGCTCGGCACCGACTTTCTGCTCCGCTACTTCCGCGACCCGCTGCATGGCGGCTGGTATGAAGCCGTCGGCCCCAATGGCAAACCGAAGAATGACAACAAGCGGCTCTACAGCCAGGCCTTCGTCATCTTCGCCCTTGCCAATGCCTACCGCGCAACACAGGACAAACGCTATCTCGATGCAGCCCTGCAGACCTGGCAAGAAATCCGCCTGCGTTATGCCGATGCACATGGCGGCTTTCGCGCGGGAACAAATCGCGATTTCAGCCAGACCAAGCTCGGCAACTCGCAGGGATCCATCATGCATCTCTTCGAAGCCCTGCTCGTGCTGCATCAGGCTAGCGGTTCCCAAGAAGCAAAAAAGGGTGCCGAATCGATCGGAAAATTCATTGCCTATCGCGTGCTCGAAGGCCTGCCCGACGGCACGGCCCGCATTCCGGAAGTCTACGACGACCAATGGCGCCCCCTGCCCGGCGCACGCGGCGGCCGCATCGACATCGGCCACCAGTTCGAGTGGGCCTTCCTGTTCAGCGCCGCAACAGAAGCAGGACTCAACCCCATCTATGCCGGTGTTGCCGACCGGCTGCTCAACTACGCCGTGGCAGTAGGGTACGAAAAAGGAGCGCAATGCGTGATCACCACCATTTCGCCGGAAGGCAGTATCAATCGTCAGAGAGGCTGGTGGCAACAGGCGGAAGCCCTACGGGCACTGATGTACCATGCTGCCATCCGCGGTCGGAGCGATCTTTGGAGGCTGGTCACACAGCAAACCGAATACATTTGTACGGAGCTTCTTGACGGGAACAACGACGGCTGGCTTGACACCAGCGCTTCGGAATGTCGCAAGCGGCGCTGGCTCGCTGAAATGGAGGCGGTGTAGAGACATCACCCGCAAAATATGACGGCCCCCATCCTCCTCATCGCATACTTTCTGGCGCAGGCCTCATTCGCCCACGCCGCCACCCTGCGCGTCGGCCCCGGCGAGGCGATCACCCGCATCGCCGACGCCGCCCGTCTCGCCAGGGACGGTGACATTGTCGAAATCCTGCCCGGCGAATACCGGGGCGACGTAGCCACATGGCCGCAAAAACAACTCACCATCCGCGGCATCGGCCAGCGGCCAGTGCTTATCGCCGATGGGAGGAGCGCCGAAGGCAAAGCCATCTGGGTCATCCGCAATGGCAATATCCGCATCGAGAACATCGAATTCCGCGAGGCCCGCGTTTCGGACAAGAATGGCGCCGGCATTCGCTTCGAACGCGGCAAACTAACCGTACGAAACTGCCGTTTCATCGACAACGAAAATGGCCTTCTGACTGCAAATTTTGGTGATGCCGAACTCATCATCGAAAACAGTGAATTCAGCCGCAATGGCGCCGGAGATGGCCAGTCTCACAACATCTACGTCGGTAGCATTGCCAGTCTTACCATCTCCGGCAGCCGCTTCCATGCCGCCAAAATCGGACACTTGATCAAATCCCGTGCTCGCCTCAGCGATATTCGCTACAACTTCATCTACGACGGCGCGGGCGGCAAAGCTTCTTATGAGGTTGAATTTCCCAACGGTGGCACGGCCATTCTAATTGGCAACATCATCGGCCAGAGCGCCACAACCGAAAACCCAGTCGTTGTCTCCTTTGGTGCCGAAGGAAAGACTTGGCATGAAAGTAGCATAGCCTTGATCCACAACACCCTGATCAACGATTACTTTCCTGGCGCCTGGTTTCTGCGGGTACACAAGGACAAATTCTCTACGCCACCCAAAGTCTACGCCATCAACAATCTTACTGTTGGCCTCGGCATTTTCACGATGGGTGCAAACGGTGAATTCCACGGCAATATTCCCGCACCATCTTTCATACTCGCAGATCCGCAAACCCTAAATTTCGCCTTGCCCAACAACTCGCTCCTGCAAGGCCTAGGCATTAACCCCAGCGACTATGCCATCAACAAGAAGGATAAACTTGTGCCGAACGCCGAATTCACCCTTCCAATCGGTACCCGACCCATTACGCCGCCAGCAGCTTGGTCACCTGGCGCGTTCCAACCCGGACCGCGTTAACACCCTGACCATCGCTAAGCTTTCCATGTCGCCCCAACTAGAAATACCCCAAGCTGTTGTCGTCGGCCTTTGCGCTCATGGGCTCGGGATGGTCAGAGACCTGCACATGGCGGGGGTCCATGTCATTGCATTGGAAAGCAATCCGTTCTTGCCCGGTGTGCGAACCTGTCAGGCAGACATTCGGTTTGTTGCGGATATCGGTGGTGAGAGTGTTGTAGGAGCATTGGTTGATCTTGCCAAGGCTTCATGCTTCAAGACCAAACCGGTACTCATACTGACCAATGACCGCATGGTGGAATCCGTAGGGCACTGTATCAACGATATCATCAAATACTACCGGCTCAGTTGGTCCTCATCCGTATCAGCAGTTCTTCCGCTACTGCAAAAAGACCAAATTGAAAAACGGTGCAATGAAACAAAACTTCTCTATCCGCGGTCTTTGCTTGCTGTCGATTTGGAAACTCTTGATGAGGATCTGACTGCTCTTCGTTTCCCGATCATCATCAAACCAACTCGCCCACTATCCACCTTCAAGACAATCATCGTCCATACTGCGGAGGGAATCAAACAGCACCTTGATTTTATTGCGCCAAGCATGCCGGTACTCGCACAGGAGTTCATCCCCGGTGATGACAGAAAAATTCGGTTTGGCGCGCTGTATCTGAATAACGGCAAGGTCATCGCCAGATTCGAAGGCCGAAAGCTCAAATCCAGGCCCATGGGCCACACGACAATCGCCATCTCCGAACCTAATGATGACATACATGCACTTGCCTGTTGCTTCTTCGCAGGCTTGAACATCTCCGGCCCAGTATCGCTGGAACTCAAGGAAGATTTCGATGGCAGACAATGGGTCATTGAACCGACTATCGGAAGAACCGACTTCTGGGCAGGCCTGTGTTCTGCCAACGGAGTCAACTTATCCGAAATTGAATACCTATCGGTATGCGGAAATGCCATTCCGCCAAGCATGCAAGGTACAAAATATATCTGGATTAACGGCGAAAGACATGCAAGCGCATTACTCTGGATGCTGAGAAACGAACCATTCAAGCTTTTTCAATACCGAATTCGCGGCGTTTATCTTGATCGCAAAGACATAAAGCCGTTTATCGGCGCAACAAATAAGTTAGCGCTAAGGCTATATACAGGCCTGAAAAATAAGCTTGGCCTCCATAGTCATAAGTGCTCGGCTATATTGGCCCCACCTGACATCAGCAAAATTGACAGTATCAAGCAAGCAGACGAAATGACTTTATCTCTCTTCAACGACGCAGCGCATCAGAACATCGAACTCTCGTCTGAATGGTTCGAGAACCTTCAAAAGACCGTGTTCAACAACGACCCGGGGGTTGGCTACTACATCAGCTATAAAGACAAAATACCTGTTGCGATTCTCCCACTGCGTCACTCTCAGCGAGGAATCCTAAATAGAATTGAATCCCTTTCTAATTATTACACATCCCTTTATGCACCGATTCATTCGTCTATAGCTACTGAAAACCTCATCCCTCTCTTAAAAGCCGCAATTGAGGAGCAAGGCAAACCACACATGATTCGTCTTGCACCGATGGACCTGGATGCCCCTACCTACGAAAATATACTAACCGCTCTTCGCAGTATCGGCTGGGTCCCTTTCCGCTTCTTCTGCTTCGGCAACTGGTATCAACCAATCAAGGGTAACTGGGAGGAATATTTCAACAAACGCGAAGGACAGTTGCGTAGCACCATCATGCGCAAAGGCAAGAAATTCGCCACTGCTGGCGGCTCATTTGAGATTGCCACTAATTTGGCGCATGTTGACGATGCAATTGAAGAATTCAACTACGTATATGCACGGAGTTGGAAGAAACCTGAGCCCTTTCCTCAGTTCATTCCTGGCATGATTCGTTGGCTTGCCGTCAAGGGTTATTTAAGGTTAGGTATAGCCCGCCTCGCAAAAAAACCGATCGCCTCAGAAATTTGGATAGTTGCCAATCAAAAAGCCAGCATTTTTAAGCTCGCACACGATCAAGATTATTCAGGATTTGCACCAGGTACCTTGCTAACCTCGCACATGATGAAATACGCAATCGAACAAGATCATGTACAGGAAATCGATTACCTAATGGGAGACGATGGATATAAAAAATCCTGGATGAGTAGCAGAAGAGAACGTTGGGGTATCGTTGCCTACAACCCGAAATCATTCCTCGGTTTGCTATCACTCTGTTATGAATTAATTGGCCGCGTGGTTTCGCTGTCAATCTGGAAAAGATGATGGCAATAACAAAGACCTTATCTACAATTAATTACAAACCCCAATTGACGCAAACTACTAAGACTCAAACTCGTCTAGTAGAGCTTGACGCACTCCGCGGCATCGCTGCCTTACTGGTCATGCTGTTTCATTTCACCAGTCGTTATGACCAACTTTATGGCCATATCACGCTCCCTCTATTTTCAGTACCTTGGGGTCACTTTGGAGTAAACCTGTTTTTCATGATCAGTGGATTCGTGATCTTCATGACGTTGCATCGTGTCCGCCAGCCACATGATTTCGTAGTCTCCAGGTTCAGCCGTCTCTTCCCGGCCTATTGGGTGGCGGTACTGCTGACCTTTTTATTGACGCAAGCATTCGCTTTGCCTCACAAAATTGTGGGTATTGATACGGCAGCTATGAATCTCTTCATGCTGCACGGTTTACTCAAGATTCCGCATGTCGATGGCGTTTACTGGACACTGGAAATTGAGCTCATCTTTTATGGCATGGCACTGCTTCTTTACTTGTCGGGGCTTATAAACAGGGTACATTTATTCCTAATGGCTTTGCTTGGCCTTCGGCTGGCTTATTTACTGGCCAGCAAATTGGCGGGCATAGAGCTTTCGTGGACGCTTTCACATTTACTTATCCTTCCGTACATAGCCTGGTTCGCGCTCGGCATCATGATTTACCACCGTATCACCTTCCCCGACCAGTCACCACAGAAGGACTGGTCAGTCCTCATAGCAGCACTGATAATCTTAGGCATTGTCGATGGCATTCATATTGCCTTGCTCGCAGTTTTATTTACCGCCTTGTTTTGGGCGGCCGCCAAGGGGAAATTGCCATTACTGAACAACCCGTTATTGACATGGCTTGGTGCGATCTCCTATACGCTATATTTGTTGCATGAAAATATCGGCTGGGGTTTGATACGGCTGGCCGAACAAAATGGAATTGCATCCAACATTGCCATCGTCATGGCAATCTGTATCGTGCTTGCGTTGGCTACTGGGTTGTCTTACCTGATCGAACGTCCAGCGATGAGATGGCTTCGCACACGGTACAAGAACAGCACGATGGCATCGATATCCAACAGAATATTGCTGCTGATTGGCACAGCGATCCTATGCATCTTTCTTGGGCTCGCTTATTCGTGGCATCAAGCCAACCCACCGAAAGTGCCACAAAATCTCGTTGCAAATATTTTTACTCCTTCACCTGCGGATGCCGTCCCATGCGCGCTTTCCGACCAACGCCCTCTCATGCTTCTGGTTCTTGGCCAATCCAATGCCGGGAACCATGGCGAACCGCTGTCTGTTACCCCACAACCTTCTAGTGCAGCGACATTCTTCCATCGCGGCAATTGTCACCGAACCTTTGGTCTCGCTCCCGGCGCAACAGGAGAGGGAGCAAATGTATGGACCACGCTGGGGCCAATGCTCGAGCAACATTTCGGCCGCCCTGTCATATTTTCGGTTCTAGCCATCTCTGCTACCAGTATTCACGATTGGGTCACACCAGGCCCACTTCACACCCGCCTTCTGGAAATCCTGAGGGAACAACAGCAGCATGGATTCCTACCAGACGCCGTTCTTTGGCAACAAGGGGAAGCCGATGCCCGAAGTGGAATATCACAAACCGAATACGAGCGAGATTTCAAAAAACTGGCCTCACTGTTGCGAGCCTACGGTGTGAACGCTCCCGTTCTGGCTGCTTTATCAACGCGATGCCGGAATCAAGGTAGCGACGCAGTTCGCGCCGCCATTGCTCAAGTAGCCAGCCATGATCCTTCTATCAGGGTTGGCCCGGACACCGATTTGCTCACCGGCACACTTTACCGCCATGATGGGTGCCATTTTTCCGAAGCCGGGATCGGCGAGGTCGCCAAGAGATGGGCTTCCGCCATCGAAACATTACTTGGTACCACCCACCCGGCTAAATAACGCGAGTTCAAATTCGAAGTGCAACTCTGATTAACGGGTTGGGTGGGCGAGATGCAATAGCATCCGAGCCCCTCGACCGCCAAGTCAAAGTTGCCTGGAATGAACTACACACATCTCACCCAA
>Ga0172367_10006820_pt1 | contig 13278 bp, 11 predicted proteins | sample Lak10m_FD_114542 | JGI IMG/M metagenome (GOLD analysis project Ga0172367, IMG submission 114542) | Freshwater microbial communities from Kabuno Bay, South-Kivu, Congo - kab_022012_10m | ecosystem: Environmental > Aquatic > Freshwater > Lake | place: Democratic Republic of the Congo: South-Kivu...
AAGATCTTTTCTTAGCATCCAATCGGGCGCTTTAAAAGAATCTACCCATTTTCTATATAGTCTATTTTTCATCCACTAACCATCATGTATATTTGTACTTTATCGCCTACTAAAGAGACTTCGGGGGTTTCTACAAAATGTAAACCTCCACTTTTTTCCATTACCTTTTTTCTAAAAAAATCAAGGCTTGCCTTTTGTGTATTAGTAAAAGTAATTACTACATTCACAATATAGGGTTGCCTCGGGTCATCGTCATCCGGACTTTTAACGACTTCATAAGACACTTCATTACATTGAAATGGCTCACATTGACAAGACGCTAAAAAATTTGCAATCGATGCAAAAGGTACGGGCCTATCTTTACTCCTGTCTTTTAATTTTTGCCCTTTAATTGCCCTTGCAAGAGCTTTTTTTGTTTCAAGCATCTCTTTGGGGGTATAAGAAAATTCTCTCTCTTTATTCCCCTCTAATTGATTAACAGCAATAACCACTGACTCAAACCTTTGTTTCAGCTTCAGTGCTTTTTTACTAAAGAACGTGTTTAAAAGGAAAATCATCACTACGCTACTGATTAAACAAAGGCCTGCATAACGGCTAAGATACATTTTTGCCTTTTTTTTCTGCGCAAAAGGGATGAACTTTCCCCCTCCAAGCTGAAGAGTTTGTTTATCTGAAACAATACGGTCTAATGCAAGCCCTATTTCAATAGCATAAGAGCTAAGTTGTAAAGCGCTAAATTCTAAATGAGGCAAAAGTTTAATCTCTTCTAAATCAAGAGGCGGTAGGTAAGCCTTTAACTCCCTGCTAAATTCAGCGTAGCCGGTAAATAAAATTTTATTTACTTCAGACCCTTCTGTATTAGTCTCTATGATATAGGTCCAAGCTCTTGAAATTTCCCTTTCTACTTCTAAAAATACCTCTGTGGCATGAGTTTGCCCATTTTCTTCAATCGCTTTTATAAAAAGCTCTTGCATTCTAGTCATATCCACTAAATCTAATAAGACCTGATCTTTCTGCACAGCATCGATAATTTTTTTAAGTCCAATCTTAAAAGAGACCTCGCTTTTTTTCTCCCCTTCAGAAAAGTACATCATGCAAGAGCTCTCCCAGCCTAAATGAAAAAGAAAAAACGACTCGGTCTTGGTAGCAAAAAACTGAGCAAATCTTTCAAGGGCACAAGAGATTGTGCTCACCCACTCAGAATCAATACCCAAAGTCTTAACATCTTGAAGATGCCCTTCCATCGCCTCTTTCGTATATCCGTAAAGATTAACCTCTGTTTCCTTCCCCTTCCTCTTTAGTAAAGGGACAAAAATCCTATCATCTTCAGAATATAGCTCCTCAGAAGAGAGTTGAAACTCAAGAGCCTTTCTCACTTTTTGATCCCCTATTAATGGAATCATTAGTTTGCGCAAAAATACCTCTTCTGAAGGTAGCGCTGAAACAATTTCAACACTAGGATGAAAAAAAGAAGCTTTTGTTTCTAAAATTTTTTTTAAAGCGTTTAGATTATCGATGTTTTTTTTGAATTCTTTCATGAATTCAATACGAATTTTACCCCTTTTCTTAGAGAGAAGAGAAACTTTAAAATAATTGCCATCAGAATATAAGCCAAGTACATACATAGAGTCTTCTTCTCCTTTTCAGAAGAATAATAAAGGATGACGAAAAAGAATACTATGGTAAAATAGTGGATAAAGCCTCTTTAAGGATCTTATGAATACGTTTTTCGTTGTAAAAGCCATATTTTCTATTTACACCATCCTATTATTTTCTAGAATATCTCTTTCCTGGTTCCCTTCTTTGATGAAATATGAGGCTACAAAATATCTTTTGATTGCTACAGACCCCTATATGAATATTTTTAGAAAGATCATACCACCGATTAACGGGATTTTAGACCTTTCCCCCCTTCTTGCCTTATTTTCTCTACGTTTTATTGAATCTTTTATCCTTCGCCTTCTTTCATGAAATATTTTAAACCGATAGCCATCAAAAACTTAAAACTATCTTCTAATATAGTTTACTCCCCCTTGGCTGGTTGTTCTGACCTTCCATTTCGAGCTATGGTGAGAAAATATACCGACAGTCTTATTTTTACAGAAATGACAAAGGCTGACGCTCTAGCACGCGGTGATAAGGGTACTTTTTCAATGCTATCTTTTACAAAACAGATGCATCCGATAGGAGCTCAAATCTGCACAGAAAAAAAAGATATCGCAGGGGCTTGTAGTAAAATCATCGAAGATCTCGGCTTTGACCTGATCGATCTAAACTGCGGATGCCCAGTAGATAAAGTGACTAAAGATGGATGCGGGTCAGCTCTATTAAAAACCCCTGACAAAATTGGGGAAATTATCTATCAAATGAGAAAAAATGTAGATATCCCCGTTACTGTAAAAATTCGCGCAGGCTGGGACGAAGACTCGATCAATGCAAGGCAAGTGACTAAAATTGCAGAAGAGGCGGGTGCTTCTGCTATCTTTATTCACGGAAGAACAAGAAAACAAGCTTATAAAGGGCCTGCAAATTGGGATTACATTAAAGATGCGTGTGATCAGAAGCGCTCTATCTTAGTCTTTGCCAATGGGGATATCTGCTCCCACGATTCTGCAAAAAAAGTACTTGATCAAACAGGGGCCGATGGCGTTCTTGTTTCAAGAATTACAATGGGCACGCCCCATATTGCAAGAGAGATCCTTTTTGGAGAAGATGCCCCAGCCACGCCTGATCCACTAACCCTCATTACTGAACATATAAAAGAGATTTGTTTGTACCAAAATCCAAGAAAAGCTCTCTCTGATATAAGACGTGTAGCGTGCTGGTACCTTCGTGAGCTGCATGAATTTACAGAGCTTAGAAGACAAATCAACATGAGCAGATCCTTAGAAGAGCTTTTTGCCTTAGACCTCTTCCAAAGCATAAAAAAAAGTCAGTAATTTCTTACTGACTTTTTTATTCGAAAAAGATGATAGGGGTTTAAAAACTCCAACCTAAATCCAGTAACAATCCAACCATTCCAAAAGAACCATTTTCAATGATTGAAGGAACATAAGGGCTGCTGCTAGCTGTGTCTTGGTGCATAGTAGTTACAGGGTATTGATTAAAATAATACCTTGAGTCAAAACCTGCACGTAACACAAGATGCTGGGCATCACACATTACATATCTTTCATATTGCACCCCTAAAACAGCGCGCACTGTTGGGCAAATAACATCGGTAGTTGTTGAAACTTTAGTATTGCCCGGCACGGTCTCCACTGTCACTATTCCTCTATAATTTACAAGCTTGTTTTGTCCAAGAAGTAACGATAGATCAGATAGTGAGAAGATGCTCCAACCAGCGCTCATATGATAGGTGCTATTTAATCCAACCATTGGGCCAACACCCCAAAAATCAGTCTTTGCAACTATTAAAAAAGATTGCTTAGCAGTCAAAGTGCCGTTTGTTGCAAAAATAGCCTCTTTGTCATAGTAAAGCCATGATGCTTTTATTCCAGCAACTGGTTCAAGAGCAAATTTATTTGAGATATACGAGCCTCTTGCAAGGTAAACATCTAAAAGAAAGTAATCAATATCTAACGTAGCATTTGCGTTTTGATAAGAACTAGAATTATCAAAATAAGATTCTAAAAGATTTGCTGTGGTATTTTCTTCTCCAAATGTTCCTTGAGATCTTAACCATTCAAAAGATGCTTTCAAAGACCAATCATCGTATCCTGGCTCATAGCCCATTGCAAATTTAAACCCAGGCTCCATATTAAAGCCATAGTTATACATAGTATAGTTATATGTTGGATCCCATGAGGTCCCGTCTTCAGGTCCAACATGTTGTTTATAAGCCGCTAAGGTGTTTGACACTCTCATTTGCTCATAAATAAGGCCCACATTAAAATAAAATCCGCAATTTTCTTTTAAAGGTAAGTCAGGACAAAGAGAAGGCCCTTTACATCCATTTAGTTTTACATCTCCTGCAAATCCATACCCTAAGGTAATTAACATTACCCCAAGTAGTTTTGCTATTTTTTCATTTTTCAACATTGTTACCCCTTAAGGTTTTTTTATATAATACATCAATGTAAATAATGTTAGTATTTATTTCAACAATTACTAATTTTATTTACCCTAAAAATCCCACCCCACCATTAATATAAATCCGATCATTCCAAATGACCCACCCTCGATGATTTCTCCCCCGTAAGAAAGCTCCTCACCTGAAGTGCTTAGTAGGCTTGATGCAGGCCTATCTACTACCGGATATTGATTAAAGTAATACCTTCCATCAAACCCCGCCTTAATTGCAAAGTGCTGTGTTTCATCATAAGCATCTGTTTCATATTGAATCCCTATCACAGCCCTTGTTGTGGGGCAAATAACTGCATTTGTATCATTAACCCTAAAATTAGTTGGTGTTGTTTGTGTAATAACAAAGCCTGTGCTGTTTGTTATCTTTGACTCTCCTAGTAGTACAGAAAAATCTCCCATAGAAAACAGACTCCAATGTTGATTTATGTAATAATTCCCATTAAGACCTATCATAGGGCCTGTTCCCCAAAAACTGGTGTCTGCAGTTCTCAACCAACTTGTGTTGGATGGTACATGTAAAGCTCCATCATTTACGTACCTTTCTCTTGAATGGTAGAAAATCCAACAAGATTTAACTCCTGCAAAGGGCTCAAACGTAAAGTGGCCAGAAAAATAGGAGCCTTTTGCAAGAAAAATGTCTAATAGAAAATATTGCACCTCTAGTGTGGCATCAAGCTCAAGAAACTCTGTAGACTCGGTGGTTGTATAAAACACTTCAGGGATATGAGTAGGACTTACTATCCCCGTCTCACTACTAGTTCCTTTAAAGCCTAATACCCCTCTAGACCAAAGCCACTCAAAGGCTCCTTTTAATACCCAATCATCCCCATCAAAATAATAGCCCGAAGAAATCCTTAAGCCAGCATCTACTGAAAACTGTGGTCTGAGCACATCTACCGATCTATAGGGATTTGCCTCTGTTGAAAGTGTAGGTCCATATTTAATGGCATAAGCCACATCTGTGTTTGACACCCTCATCTGTTGAACAAGAAGTCCTGCCTCTACATACCCACCACTACCTTCAATAATAGGATAGCTTGTGCATAAACTAGGCCCCTTACACCCATTTGGCTTTACACAGTCAGTATGCAAAGGAGTAAAAACCAAAAGAAGCAAACCAAATAACTCACAAACTTTCTTCTGAAACATTTTACTCAACCTCAATCAGATTGTATCCGTCATTAATCTTCTAATAATTGGATCCTTGTTTACATGCAAGCATTATCTTTAATAAATCTTAATTATTTTATTTAGGTAATAAAAAACCCCCCTTTTATTAAAGGAGGGTTTTGATATCCATGCTTTGGGTATTGTTTAAAAGTCCCACTCAAAGTCACAATACAACCCACTCATAAACACGTCATTTGAGATGGCTGTTGTGATCGTTGAAGTAAGCACTTCTGTAGAATTAACTGTTCCTGAAGATGTCGTTGATGAAGTAATTGGGGTTGTTAAGATTGCTCTTACGTCATAACCAAGCTTGATTGCTACATAATGGGCATCCTCTAAACAGTAGCTGTCTAATTTTATACCAATAATTGATCTTACTGGTACATAGTATTGACAATTGTTTTGTGTGTTGTTGCTAATTGCCTGAAGAGTTGTAACCCCTGTTGTAGCGGATGATAGCGTTGATATATAATCATTTTCTGACTGACCATATAAGATCCCAACATCAGACATTGAGAATAGGGAAAGTCCATTAGTGATGTGGTATTCACCATTAAATCCAAATACTGGCCCTACCCCCCAATTGTCTTGTGATAAATTTAACGAAGGTATGTTTCCATTCACTAAAGGCGCCCCAGTTGTTGTTGGTCCAAAATAATCAATTGCTTGATTATCATTATACCAAAGAGCTTTTACCCCCATAAACGGTTCATAAGAAAAGCACTTTGAATGATAGCTTCCTCTACTTAAGATTACATCTAATGCATAAATAGAAATCTCTGCATTATAGTCAATTGATGTAAAATAGTCTGCAGCTGGATTCCAGTTGTTTGATAATCCTAGCATCACATCAAAGTTAAAGTTTGCATTTGGGCCATAATAATCACCAGCTGTTTCATAGTTTACTGAAGAGTTGGCATTCATCCAATCAAATCTTGCAAGAACAAACCAGTCATCATGCTTAATTAAATGACCAAGAGAAACAGTAAGACCTAAGGAATAATCAAAACATTGCAATAGGTTTTTGATTGTCTGATTTTGAAACCCCCCGGAGGTTTCTGCATATACAGGCGAATACGATGTACCGGCATTCATTCCAGCAAATCCTGGCTGTTGATATAATAGACCAATGTCTACATGCCATGTATATCCACAATCTTCCATATTTCCGATGATTGGGAATGTAGGGCAAAGAACAGCTCCTTTGCATCCATTAGGTTTAACACTATCTGCAGTCACTGAATTAAATGCTACTAACATAACACTTAACAGCGCTGCAATTTTTTTTCCATTTAACATTTTTACCTCTCGTGGGTGTTGTTTAAAAAAATTTATTTGCTCTTAGACGTCCAATACCAATATATTATATAATTAACAAGTTTTTTCTTTAAATTAATTACAAATTTCTGAAATTCTAATAAAATAAAAAAATCCACCCTCTATGAGATGGGGTGGAAATAGCCTATTTCACAAAAGAAAAAAACCCCTTTCTCTTGTTGAGTACCGCCGGTAGATCAAGAAGAAAAAGAGGTTTTTTGACTAAAAAGTGTAGTTCTCTTTAGAAATTCCACTCAAAGTTAGCATAAAGACCAGTCATGTATATGTCGTTTGACACCGCTGTTGTTACAGGTATTGCATCCGCAAGTGCTGTACCAACAATTGAAGAGGTTGACGCCAAAAGTGTGCTTGTTAGGACAACTCTTGCATCATAACCAAGCTTGACAGCAATAAAGTGGGCATCATTTAAGCAATATTGAGAAAGTTTTACCCCTATAATAGATCTTACAGGAAGGTAAAGCTGACAGCCGTTTGATGGCACATTATTAGTTACAACCTGAGAGTTGGTTATAGTTTCTCCATTTGGTGATAGAGCAGAAGTAATCACGTTTGTGGAAGATCCATAAAGAACCCCAATATTACTGTCTGAAAATAATGAAATTCCATGAGTTAAATGATATTCACCATTGAATCCAAACATTGGACCTGCGCCCCAGTTGTCTTGTGTTATCGTTAAAGATGGCGCACTTCTTGTCGTTAAAACTTCTGTGTTAGAATAATATATATCTTGCTCATCACTATACCAAAGAGCTTTTACCCCCATAAACGGCTCAAATGAACAGCATCTTGAGATAAAACCCCCTCTACTTAAAACAACATCTAACCCATAAATATCAATATTTGCATTATATAAAACACTTAAAAAGTAATCAGAATTAGGGTCCCAAGCTGTATTAAGCATTACATCGTAATTAAAAGTTGGGTTAGGTAGGTAGAATTCGTTTGTAAGATCATGTGTTATCGACATGTTTGATGCAAGCCAATCAAATCTTGCAACTAGTAACCAATCATCGTGTGGCAATAGTGTACCGAGTGCTACGTTAAGTCCTAAAGAAAAAGGAAGGCACTCTTTCATTGCAGTAATTGTTTGGTCTTGAAAGGTTCCACCTGCTGTAGGTTCCTGTGTACCTAAACAAGATGTTCCTGAAAGCATTCCTGAAAACCCAGGTTGTTGATAAAGTAGACCGACCTCTACATGGTATGTATGGCAGCAAGGCCCCTTGTCATCTAATATAGTAAAGGTAGGGCATAGCACTGGTCCTTTACATCCATTTGGCTTAACACTCATCATTTTGTCTTCGGCTCCAAAAAGTGTACTAGCGTTGCACAACAACACAGCCAATAACGCTCCTGCCGCTTTATTTAATTTCATTCTAGCCCCCTTCAGAGTAGTTTTTTGTAAAAGTATCGTTTATACAGGAAAAAATTTATTGTTTCAACAGTTTTTTTTATTTGCGTAAGTTTTGTCTTGTTTTTAGCAGCACACTAACCCCCCCATAGAGGGCAGCTTTTTCTGTTTTTATTAAATATATGGGAATCTCTTGTAAAAGATGGTTAAACCTTCCTTTGTTACAAAAACCTTGCAAAAGCCCCTCTTTCTGCATAAGCAATGGGTTTTTCTGACAAACACCTCCACAAAGATAGACGCCGCCAAAAGAAAGTGTTTTAAGAGCTAAGTTTCCCGCCTCCTTTCCAAGTGTTTGTAAGAAAAATTCAAGTGTTTGCTCGCTTTTACCAGCTCCTCCCCTGCTTATTTCTTCTGCTGTAAGATCTCTTCTGCTGGTAAAAAATTCATATACATTTACAAGACCCTCACCAGAGAGCACTCTTTCATAAGATACGTGGTCGTGCCGTTTTCTCATAAACTGTAAAAAAGCAATCTCCTCTTCTGTATTTGGGGCAAAATCTGAATGACCCCCCTCTGAGGGTAACACCCTATCTCCATCTACAATCACCTCTCCAAGTCCCGTCCCCACAGAAATAACCACCTTCACCTTAGAGACAGTAGTTCCCCCTTTTTGCAAAGTAAGCACATCTTCTTTTTTCAACAAAGATAGGCTGTGTCCGATTAGCTCTAAATCATTTATAAGAATGAGTGTTGAAAACAAGAATTTTTTTTCAATAAGGTCTGCATTAACCACCCAAGATAGGTTTGTAGGCAGACATTTTCTATCTTTTATAACTCCCGCGATTGCAATAACCGCCAGAAAAACATCTTTTTCTCCTTCTAAAAATAGAGACAACACACTTTCTAGTGAGTCATATTCTAAAGAAAAGTATTCCTTTTGTCTAATAATAACCGCTTCATTAGTTTCATATCTTGCTAAAAATAAAAGCACTTTTGTAGCGCCTACGTCTGCTATGATAAATTTTTCTCCCTCGTTCATATCTAAAAAAAAGCCTTTTTTTTTGTTTTATTCTTCATTATAGTTCTTTTGATTAAATTTTCACAAAAAGGATTGATCATGAAGGATAATAACAATGAAGAAAAGAGAAAAGCCCTAGAGCTTGCTATCTCTCATATTGAAAAACAATTTGGAGCAGGCTCTATTATGTCTCTTGGAAAAAAAGGGGTGGCAAATAATGTTTCGGTCATTTCTACAGGGGCGCTAACGCTTGATCTTGCTCTCGGCATTGGTGGGGTGCCACGTGGCCGTGTGGTTGAAATTTTTGGCCCAGAATCTTCTGGGAAGTCAACCCTTGCCACTCACATTGTAGCAAATTGTCAAAAAGGTGGGGGCATTGCAGCTTATATTGATGCAGAGCATGCTTTGGATCTTTCTTACGCAAAGCGAATTGGTGTAAATACAGACGAGCTGCTCATCTCTCAACCAGATAGTGGGGAAGATGCGCTAAATATTGCAGAAACTCTTGCTCGATCTGGGGCGGTAGATGTAATTATCATCGACTCTGTGGCGGCCCTGGTTCCAAAAAATGAACTTGCTGGAGAAATTGGCGACTCTCATGTAGGTCTTCAGGCAAGACTTATGTCTCAAGCTCTAAGAAAGCTTACCTCAACTCTTGCAAAATCAAATACCTGCGCTGTTTTCATTAACCAAATAAGAGAAAAAATTGGTGTAATGTTTGGTAATCCCGAGACAACAACAGGGGGGCGTGCTCTAAAATTTTATTCCTCTATTCGTTTAGATATTAGAAGAACTGCAACCATTGCAGGACCGGATAATATTGATCAAGGAATTCATGTGAAGGTAAAAGTAGTCAAAAATAAAATGGCAGCCCCGTTTCGCGTAGCTGAATTTGACATAATGTTTAACGAAGGAATCTCAAGGACCGGTGCTTTGGTGGATCTTGGTATCGAGGGCGGACAAATTGAGAAAAAGGGGCCTTGGCTTGCCTTCAATGGTAAAAAGTTTCAAGGAAGAGAGTCTGCTAAAAAAGAACTTTCAGAAGATCCTGTCCTTTTAGAAGAGCTAGAGTCCTTAATCACAAAGGCGCATGCTGATAAATTTGGGGTAGCTCTTTCCGGAAAAGAAGATTAATCATTTCTATAAATGGTTTACTATTTAACTCTAATGTTTCGAGGGCTGAAAAAAAGCCCTTGATTTCTTTTTCACACCGATTAATAGAAGTTTGCTCACCAAAGTAGCGGCTATAGCTTATTTCCTCCTTTTCCATGTCTTCTAAGTCATCTCTAATTTGAAAAGCAAAGCCCAAATGCTTAGAAAGCCTTTCTATAAGATAAAGTTTGCTCAAGTCCCCTCCACCAAAAATATACCCTAGTGTAAAAGCTCCTTGGAAAAGTGTTCCCGTTTTTAGGTAGTATAAGTTCTCAAAGTGTTCCTCAGAAATGGCCTTTACACCCTCTATGTCGAGGTATTGGCCCAGGGTTGCTCCCTTGGGTCCAGAAAGTTTAGTCGTCTCTTCTAAGGCGATTCTAACGCGTTTGTCTGCCTCAGAGGAGGAGCCGTACCCCTTTTTATAATACACCTCTCCACTTTTACTAATTTGTGAAAACCCTTCCGTTAAGAGTGCATAACTTGTTAATAAAGCTGTACTTTCGCTATAGGCTTTGTGCAGTGAGGCTTTCCCTCTTCTTTCGTCGTCATCATCCATGCAAGGTAGATCGTCAGCAATAAGTGAGGCGGTGTGAAATAACTCTATCGCAAGTGCACTTTTAGAGACATCAAACCCCCTTCCAATAGCTTTTGCCATCAAAAGCACAAGTAAAGGTCGAAGTCTTTTTCCCTTAGCGGAAAGAGAATAGTTCATTGAGTAAGCAAGAGGGGTTTTTAGCCCCTTAATATATAAGTTAATTTCGTTTTCAACCATCTTTTGCAAACTATATAACGCTTTTAATTCCATTAAATGAACCCTTTATGTGTAGTTAGCGGAAGAATCATCGTCTTTTTTTGAATGATTGTTCCTGGGTTTAAGAGAGCCCCGCACCCAATAGATGAAAAGTCCCCCACAAAAGAGCCTATTTTATTTTTATCCGTAGGAATCCTCTTTTCCTGAAAAATGATATCAATAGATTTTTTATCCAATCTTAGGTTAGCAAGAGTTGCATGAGCGCCTAAATTAACTTCTCTACCTATTACAGAATCGCCAACATAATTAAAATGCGGGGCCTTTGCTCCTTCTAAAAATATACTTCTTGAGATCTCACTGCAATGGCCGATATAGACATGGGAGGACAAAAATGATCCTGCTCGTATAAGGGCATTATGTCCAATATGAACACTGTCCCCTAAATAGCAAGGGCCTTCAATCAATGCACCTGGGTCAATTTGAACATTTTTTCCCAAATATATTTGCGCCGGGTTTTTCAAATAGACATTTGGAAAAGACAAAAAAGGAGCAGAGAGCTCTCTTGAAATTTTCTCAATCAAAAGCTCTCTTATCTCCCATGGAAACAAGTCTTTTGAGAAAAAAGGCAAGAGAAATTTTTCGTTTGTAGAAAACAAAAGTGAGGTTATAGAGGGCTTTTTTAGATCATTCATAGACACATTATCCACAAAGAAAGAGAAAGAATAAACTATTTTTAAAATTTTCTTCTTCTTCAGGTGATGTGGGTTTGTTTATAAGGCAGTATTTCTCTAAGTAAACGCGCTGTTTATAAGTTGCACAAAACTTGTTTACAACGGAGCTTTTATAAACAAAAGAAAACTTTTGATCTACTTGTGCACAAGTTATCAACAACTTTTACACAATGCTTGATACTATAAATATTCTGACTGGAAAATAGAACAAACCCCGCTCTGGCAAAGGGTTTTGAGTAAATAAAAACAGAGTTGACGAAAATTTAAACCTTCTAAATACTTACTTAGACTATGGAATATAAACAAATTGAAACTTCTTGGAAGAAAGCGCTTGATAAAGAGGTTACAAAACCCTATTTTAAAAACCTTTGCTCCTTTTTATCCAAAGAAAGGGAAATAAAACAGGTGTTTCCTAAAAAAGAGGATGTGCTTGCCCCCCTTTGCCTGGTCCCGCTTGATTCTGTTAAGGTGGTAATTGTAGGACAAGACCCTTATCATACAAAAGATGTGGCCATAGGCCACGCTTTTGCTGTACACCCTACTCAAAAAGCCCCCCCTTCGCTAAGAAATATCTATAAAGAGATTGAGTCAGATACAGCAGGTGCTGCCGAAGATCTTATTAACCTAGCAAAACAGGGGGTGTTTTTACTCAATACAGTTCTTACGGTAGAGGAAGGTCTTCCCCTATCTCATAAAAACACAGGCTGGGAGAGGTTTACCGATGAGGTGTTAAAAATTCTCTGGGAAAGGGAGGAAAAAATTGTCTTTCTATTATGGGGAAATAACGCTAAAAGAAAAGAGAAAGAGGTTTTTACAAAGGATAGAGGGCATTTGGTGCTAACAGCCGGACACCCCTCCCCCCTGTCGGCAAGATTTTTTTTCGGATGTAAACATTTTACAAAGGCTAATGCTTTTTTAAAAAAGGAGAGAGGTTTTGTCATCAATTGGAATAAGAGAAAAGAATAAGACCTTATTTGCCACCTTTAGCACCTTTGGGGTGTCAACCCTTGCCCTTACCATTTTATTTCCAGTTGTTGCTGGTATTTTTTTAAGTCCTAAGGGCGAATATATAATGCATGATATCCCAAAGCACTTTAGGGGGGTGTTGCTTGGTCTTTTCTTAGCGGCATTTCCCTTTGCTCAATTTCTGGCAGGACCTATTATAGGTGATTACTCAGATAAAAAAGGGCGAAAAGGGATATTCATCGCCTCGGTCTTTATTGAGGTTCTTGGTTATTTTTTATGCGCCTTTGCTATCCATCAAGGGATGTTGTCGCTTTTGTTTTTAGGAAGGATTTTGACGGGGGTTGCCGCCGGAAATACATCTGTTTGCCTTGCAACGGTTGTTGATGTAAGCGACAATGAAAAGCAAAAAGTTCGCTATTTTGCAATTGGGTCAGGGGTTATTGGTCTTATGTTTATTATAGGCCCTGTTTCTGGCGGGCAGATGAGTTTGTTATTTACAAACCCTGTATATATTTTTTCCATTCCTATGTGGGCCGGTTGCACCTTTGCTTTCTTGAATTTGCTTATACTTTGTTTCTTTTTTAAAGAAACAAGAAAGCCCTTATGCGTCCGCCCTTTTGATATTTTGGGCGCTTTTCATAATATTCAAGAAGCATTTAGAGTGGGGCAGGTGAAAAAACTGTATTTGATGTATTTTTTCTTTTTATTTGCTTGGAAT
>Ga0172367_10006822_pt1 | contig 13276 bp, 9 predicted proteins | sample Lak10m_FD_114542 | JGI IMG/M metagenome (GOLD analysis project Ga0172367, IMG submission 114542) | Freshwater microbial communities from Kabuno Bay, South-Kivu, Congo - kab_022012_10m | ecosystem: Environmental > Aquatic > Freshwater > Lake | place: Democratic Republic of the Congo: South-Kivu...
CCCGAAACCGCGATCAGGACCGGCGTCGGCACGTCGTCGACGATCACGATCTTGTCATCGGAGCGCTGGAATCGCCGGGTCGAACTCGCCACCGGCACAAAGCTGTGTGATGCGACCTCCTGGATGTCGCCCCGCCCGATCACGCCGGCGTCGGTATCGAGGTACCAGGCGACCGTGTCGCAATCGATGATCCGGGTGCGTGCCGGCGGGTTGAGGAACCGGCGGGCGCCGGTGCGCGGGTTGCGCTCGACCAGGAAGCGCTTGCGCGGTCCCTCGGCCAGCGTCCGCCCGTTTGCCTCCCAGCGCACCCGGCCGGAATCAACCAGCCGCTCGAGCAATGCATCAATAAAATCAGGCTCGTCCATGGCCACCGCGACAAGAGGCAGGCTGGAGCAGCCGAGCATATCGCAGATGTCGCGGTCGACCTCGCCCGCCTCACCCTCCTCGGCCGCCTTGAAGGCGCGCTTGGGCGAGGTGGTTTCACTGCGGAACTCGCTTCCGCGCCGGGTTTCGAGCGTGGTGGTCAGATAAAGTGTGTCGTTCTTGGCCGCGATCTCGATGCCGTAAATAATGGAACGCTGTTCCTTAGCCGGCTCTGCCCCCAGCAGGGTATCCAGGAACGAGGTCTGGGTTGGCTCGTCGGTCAGCCGGTGGTTGTCGAGGTAGGCGACCGCGGCGGCGGCGGCGTGACCGCATAGCCGGTTCTTGCAGGTGCAGGTGGAGATCAGGCGCAGGCGCGGGGTATCGCTGCCCGGCTCCAGCGTTACCTTGTGGACCGCCGCGCGGTCCTTGACAGTGGCCGAAATGCGCGTGCCGCGGCTGCGATCCTGAATGGCGACAGACCCAGATGCTACCAACCGCTGCCCATAATCCAGCGTGGCTGCCTTAAATACTTTTTCGACGTCCCGCATCGTAAAGGCCATTGGCTCCACCACCTCACGCGGCGGCGGCGGGCGCCGCAACGCGCGGGCAACTCCTTTGGCCATAATGTCATCTCTGGGTGCTCTCTCGACCATCGACGGCTCTCCAACCCCGGACGGCGGCGCTCCGTCCGTCCCACAATAAAGCCATTCCAATGGCTTAAATCAAAAGCCCGAGCCTACTGCGTGCAACGCACAACGACCCATGCCGACTCGGACAAATATGCTCGTACCACAAAATATCGCCCTTGTCAGCATTCTTTGCACAAACGGTCGGCCGAACCCAAGATATCCACAAAAAAAGCAAGCCGAGTCGGGGGAGGGACCCCAGTGGCACCAGAATCCGGGCAGGCAATCCGTGCCCGGCGTTGTGGAGAGCAAGTCATAAGGTCTGGTTGCGCCCGATCAGCGCCTTGCAGCGGCCCGACATCCGCCATATCTAAAGCGCGACATCTATGGCGCGACAATCAGGATGAGAAGCGCATGACAATCAGGATGGCGTTTGCGGTCACGGCTTGGTGTTGATTGTCGCTGATCGTTGCAGGTACCCCCTCGGGTCTTCCTGTTGATTGTCGCGCGTTTGGCCACTCGCTCGGGGGGGCGCTTTTGTCCGCCGGCGGCTCGGCGTCGGTATCATGTGTGGAGCTTCGGGGCATGGAAGATCATAGGCTTGACGCCCGCGGCCTGCGCTGCCCCCTGCCGGTATTGCGGGCCCGCAAGGTGTTGGCGGGGCTGGCGGACGGCGCCCGCCTGACCGTGGTCGCCACCGACCCGCGGGCGCCGGTTGATTTTAACGCGTTTTGTCGCTCCGGCGGGCACCGGCTGGAAGAGTCGAAGCAGGAGGGCAATGAGATAATCCTGATTCTGCGCAAGGGTGGTGGAAAGGACAGTGCAGCCGATCCGTAATAGGGGCTGGACAGCAGCGTCTCGCTCCCTATCCTGATGCGCACGCGCGAGGGTCTCTTGAGCGTCCGCGCGCGGGAGCGCGTGAAATTCCTGAGGGCGCCGTCGCCGGACGGCACGGGATCGGGATGCCGTCGTCGGACGGCATATGGCTCAAAAGAGTTGCAATGCCCGGCGGGGGTGTCCGTCCTCTTCGGCAGCACGAGATTTTATATAGGGTCGATCCGTTCCCGGGAGGAGGTTACGCCCTCTCCCCGGCAGGGGGGCAATGGATGCCTTTTCGCATGCGGGACCGCCAGTGGAGAACAAGGCCATGTACAGCCGGACAACCCGGGCCATTACGGTGACGGTTCATCCGATGTTTCTTCCCGATCGGTCCTCGCCGGCCGAGCACCGATTCGTGTGGGCCTATCGGGTGGTGATCGAAAATGAGGGCGAGGAGACGGTGCGGCTGCGCAGCCGGCACTGGCAAATCACCGACGGTCTTGGCCGCCGGTTCGACGTGCGGGGCGAAGGGGTGGTCGGGGAGCAGCCGACGCTTGGCCCCGGCGAGCGGTTTGAATACACGAGCGGCACGCCATTAAATACGCCGACAGGGATCATGGTCGGCACCTATGGGATGGAAACTGATGGCGGAGAGCGTTTCGACGTCGCCGTCCCGGCCTTCTCGCTTGATAGCCCTTATCATCGGGCAAGCGTCAATTGAGCGTTAGGTGTTTGTTCACGGTCATTGATGTGCTGGTTGACAGTCCAATTATGTATCGATAGGGTTGCTCGTCGGCATCGGTCGCGAGTGCCGATGGTGCGTGCCGATCCCCGGCGCCGTTCCACCGAATACCGATCATGGACAATAACGACGGGAGCAACTCATGACCGCCATCACCGCGACCTTGCGGAGCGTTCCCCTGGACCGCGTCCGGGAGGAGGCCGAGCCGGAACGCGCCAAGCCGAGCCGGGCGGAGGCCGAGGAGGCGGTCCGGGTGTTGCTGCGTTGGGCGGGCGACGATCCCGTTCGGGAAGGGTTGCTCGGGACGCCGGACCGGGTGGTTCGGGCGTTTGAGGAGTGGTTCTCGGGCTACGACGAGGATCCGGTCGAGTATCTTTCACGCACCTTTGAGGAAATCGACGGGTACGACGAGATGGTGGTGTTGCGCGACATCCGCCTCGAATCGCATTGCGAGCACCATCTGGCACCGATCATCGGCCGGGCGCATGTCGCCTATCTGCCGCGCAAGCGCGTGGTCGGCATCAGCAAGCTCGCGCGGGTGGTTGAGACCTACGCAAGGCGCCTTCAGATCCAGGAAAAATTGACCGCGCAGATCGCCAATACCATCGACCAAGTGCTTCAGCCTGATGGGGTGGCTGTAGTTATCGAGGCAACCCATCACTGCATGACCACTCGTGGTATTCACAAGACGGGGGTTGTGATGGTTACCAGCCGCATGCTTGGTGCCTTTCGCAGTGACGGCGCAACAAGACGTGAGTTTCTTAGTGTGATCGGTCAGCCGGTCAGTCGGAGCGAATCATAAACATGGATGTCTAAGCAATAACGCAGGTAGTTGTGGGAGAGCGGGGACTCTGCTAGTGTCGGCGTCGCGGTCTAATACCGGCGAGCGGAATGAATCATCCATTGCATCCTCTTGCTCGTCGGAGCGCGCGACCTTAGAGCCTGTCCCGAAAGTCTATCCATGATTCCAACCGGCTTCACCTTGGCCCCGGCGGCCATTGGAATCATGAATTTACTTTCGGGACAGGCTCTGAAGACACCGGAGGGCGGGCATTCAGGGTTGTGCAGGCCTTCACTTGGTTTCGTCCACGTCATTTGCCGGGAATACCTTTGCCATGCAGAAAGCCAGCCTTGCCGGACGCTTTCGGGTCAAGACCCGCATCTATACCGGTTTTTTGCTGATCCTTGCCCTGCTGGGCTTTGTGGTCTGGGTCGGTCATAGCGGGCTGGAGTCGGCGCAAATGGCGTTCGACCGCTACGCGGCCATTGCCGACAACGCGATCCGTACCATGACCATCGACCGCAACGTCGCCGCGCTGCGCCGCAACGTGATCTCGTTCACCTATGCCGACGCGGACAATGAAGGGCGCATCAAGGAGCTGTTGCAGGCGCTGGCTGGCGACCTCGACCAAGCGGTGGCCGCCACCGTCAGTGCCGAACGCAAGACAATGCTGGAGAAGATGCGCGGGCTGGTCGGGAGCTACGGCCAGTCGTTTGAGCGGTTGCGGGTTTTGGAGGGCCAGCGTCACCTTTTGTTCAAGGAGCGGATGGAGCTGAGTGGCCGGCGGGTCCGGGAGGCGCTGGATGGCATCGTCGACAGTGCGCGCAAGGATGGCGATCTCGAGGCGGCGTTGGCCGGCGGCGCGCTCCAGCAGCGGCTGATGCTGGCCCGGCTCCAGGCCACCCGGGTGATGATCTCGCCGGACGAGGCGACGATCGCCGAGGTCGGGGTCCGCAATCAGCGTTTCCAGGAGAGCCTGAGCGGGCTGCGGTCCCGGGTCGAGGATCATCCGGCGCGTCTGCGCCTGGCCGAGGACGCCGAGGAGGGGGGACGGGGGTACCTTGAGGCCTCGTTTGCCCTGACGGGAGCCGCGAGGGAGCTTCAGGCGCTGATCGGCAGCATGGCCAAACTGGGCGAGGAGTTCGGCGATCTTGCCAAGGCGACCGTGGCCAGCCAGACTCGCGATCGTGACGCACTTATGGTCTCCACCGACGAGAGCATGGAACGGGCTCAGGCGACCAATTTGATACTGGCGCTGTTGTCCCTCGGGCTTGGCGTTGCGCTCTCCTTCATGGTTGCGCGCAGCATCGTTGTTCCGGTGACCACCCTGACCGGCACCATGACCAGCTTGGCCGGCGGCGACCTCGGTGTTGATATCCCGGGGACCGGCGACCGTGACGAGCTTGGAGAGATGGCGCGGGCGGTTGAGGTGTTCAAGCAGAGCGCGCTTGAGAAGGTCGCCCGCGACGAGGTCGACCGCCGGCGGGTGGCGGCGGAACGCGAGGCCGAGCAAAAGCTGCGCGAGCGCGAATCGCAAATCGGTGCCGAGGTGGCGACGCTGATTCAGGCGGTTGCCGCCGGCGACCTCTCCCGCCGGCTCGATCTCGGCGACAAGGACGGCTTTTTCCGCACGCTCAGCGAGGGTATCAACCGGCTGGCCGACACTATCACCGAGGTTATTACTGACCTCTCGCGGGTGTTTGCGGGCTTGGCCGAGGGGGACCTTGACCGGCGGATCGACCGCGACTATCAGGGCGCCTTTGCCCGGATCCAGTCGGACGTCAACACGACCTCCGAGAAGCTGGTAGGGATCGTCCGTCAGATTTCGGAGGCATCATCCGCGATTGCGGCCGCCGCCGGGGAAGTTTCGGCCGGCAGCCTGGACCTCTCCGAGCGCACCGAGCAGCAGGCTTCCAGTCTGGAGGAGACAGCGGCGTCGATGGAGGAGTTGGGGGCGACCGTGCGCGCAAATTCCGACAATGCCCAGCGGGCCAACCGCATGGCGGCCGAGGCCAGGGGCGTGGCCGAGGAGGGGGGCGTGGTCGCCGGCGGCGCGATCTCTGCCATGCAGCGGATCGAGGAGTCGTCGCGCCGGATTACCGACATCATCGGCGTGATTGACGAAATTGCGTTCCAGACCAATCTGCTTGCCCTCAATGCGGCGGTGGAAGCGGCGCGGGCGGGCGATGCCGGACGCGGCTTTGCCGTGGTCGCCCAGGAGGTGCGGGTGCTGGCCCAGCGCTCCGCCCAGGCTTCCAAGGAAATCAAGGCATTGATTCTTGATAGCGATTCGCAGGTCAAGAATGGGGTTGAGATGGTGTCCCGGGCCGGCGGTTCGCTTCAGGGCATTGTCTCCAGCGTCCAGCAGGTGGCAAGCCTGATCGCCGAGATCGCCACCGCCAGCACCGAGCAGTCCTCCTCCATCGATCAGATCGGGTCGGCGGTGGCGCAGATGGACGAGTTGACCCAGAAGAACGCTGCGCTGGTCGAGGAAACCACTGCGGCCGCCCAGGCGATGGCCCAGCAGGGGGCCGACCTGCGGCAGGCGATGTCCTTCTTCAAGCTGGCCGCAGCGGCCGGTGCTGCTGCGGCACCGGCGGCGGCAAAGGCACGCGCGGCGGCGCCGCATGCCCCCGCAGGCGCGGCCAAGCCGGCGGTGGTCGCGGCGGCACGGCCTGCGGTGCATCGGCCCCCGGCCGCTCCTGCTTCCGGCGTTGCCGTAGCGCGTCCGAAGGCCGGCCTTGAGGCGCGGCCTGCGGCGGTCGCCAAGGCGAAGCCGACACCGCCAGCGGCCAAGCCTGCCGGCATCCGGCGTACCTCGGGAACGAGCGGGCCTTTGAGCCATGTTCCGGACGATGATGGGGAGTGGAAGGAGTTTTGAGTCTGAAAAAGGGGGGGGGCTGGGGGGCCGGTCAGGCCCCCCAGTTTGGGGGTCGGGGGGCGAAAGCCCCCCGATAGGTCGTGCGCCCAATTTTCGAGGGGCTTCTGCGTGCGGCGTTGCCGGCTTACGCCGGCCGTCAGGGGACGCTGTCCCCCGACACCCCCAGCCAAAGGCCATAAGGCCTTTGGAAACCGGTTTTAAGGGCAGGACATCCCCCTTTCCAGCGCCGCTGCCAGCCGCTAGGGTTGCCGCACCGGCGTCCTCCGCCCGGCCCGCGCTTCGGAGTCTTTATGCCTACTGGCCTTTCCCCCTGGCTCGACGCTTTGCTGCTTGGCATCGTCGAAGGTTTGACTGAGTTCATACCGGTTTCGTCGACCGGGCATCTCATTCTGTTGGTCGACCTGCTTGATTTCGTCGGCCCCCCGGGACGGGTGTTCGAGATTGTGATTCAGACCGGGGCGATTGCCGCGGTCTGTGTCGTTTATTTACAGCGGCTGATATGGGTGGGGTTGGGGCTGCCGTTCGACCCGCGGGCGCGGCGGTTCGTGGCGGTGGTGGTGATCGCTTTTCTGCCGGCAATGGTGCTGGGCGCATTGCTGCACGGTTTCATCAAGTCGGTGTTGTTCTCGCCCACGGTTGTGTGCGTTGCGCTGGTGGTGGGCGGGGTGATCATTTTGCTGGCCGAGCGTTTGCTGCCCGAGTCGCGTCATCGCGCGATCGAGGAGTTTTCGCCTTGGCTTGCCTTGCGTATTGGATTCTTTCAGTGCTTGGCGATGGTCCCGGGGGTGTCGCGATCGGGCGCCACTATCATTGGTGCGTTGCTGATGGGCGTGGAGCGCAAGACGGCGGCCGAATTTTCGTTCTTCCTCGCAATCCCGACCATGCTCGGCGCCACCGCTTATGATCTGTATAAAAATTGGAGCCAGCTCAGTCTCGATGGCGGGGCCTTGATTGCGCTTGGCTTCGTTGCCGCGTTCGTGGCGGCTGCGCTGGTGGTGCGGGCGGTGGTGGCTTTTGTCGGGCGTCACGGTTTCGCGCCGTTTGCTTGGTATCGCATCGTGCTCGGCAGCGTTATGCTGGCGGTGCTTTATCTATAGGGCGTGGTGATGGCTCTTTGGTACAAACCCAACCGGGCGGTGCGGCCCCACTGCACGCCGGTGCGCGCGAACGCGCCGCGCCCCATGGCGCGGTGATGAGTCTTACAAAAGAGTCAGGCTCATCGCATGATGGCAGCAACTGCCCAGATACCTCTTTTTTAATGGAAAAGAGGGGGGTTCCGGGGCCGGTCAGGCCCCGGATCAGGGGGCGTTCGGGGGGCGGAAGCCCCCCGAAAATTGGGCACACGATCAATTGAGCCCCCCGGTCGCCCCCCCCTTTTTTTGTTACTCTAAAGACCTAGCGACCTCGTCAGATACTAATGGTATAAGGTGAGCGGGATGATGGAGCAGATGCGCGAGTTGGTGTTGCGCGGCTTCGTGCTTGGGCTGGCTCTCCTGCTGCCGCTCGGGCTGGCGATAGTCTTCACCGGTCCGCCGCCGGCTTCGCTGGAGTTGACCGCGCTCGATCAATGGTCGCCGGTGCGCGAGCCGGGGCCGACCACGGCCATGCTCGCCCAGGGCCTGACGCTGGCCGGGGTGGGCAAGGTGCACTATCCGGCATGGTTTGCGGGGGAGGAGCAGAAGCTTCTGCATGCCGCTCGGGGAGAGCTTGAGCGCAACAAGCTCCAGGCCGCCATGGGCCACCTGTTGGTGCTGAGCAGCAAGATCGAGGATCAGGGGCGCACGCTCTCCGACTTTCTGCCGATCGTAGTGCCGGACCTTGCCGCATGGATCATCGCCAACTACTTCGCCCCCATTCTGCTCGGCACCTTGCTGGTAGCGCTGACGTTGCTGATCTTTGGCCCTTGGCTTGCGAAGCGGTTTTATGATTTTCTACGTTTGTTGACCACGTTGATCCTGGCCTTGATCGGGATCGGTTTGGCCGCCAGCCTGTGCTTTACCATCGCCAGCCAGAAGGCGCTGGTGTTTGCGCTGATCGAATACCTTGCCATGGTTGCAGTGCTGCTGTCGGTCGGCAATTTGGCGGTTTCCTTGAACCTGCGCCGCAGGGCTCGTCGTTTCGGCCGCGCCCGCCACCGGGCCCGGATCGGCGCCGGCGAGGCGATCCCGGCCCCTTCAGTGCGGATCGTCGTCGACCCCGCCTACTACAAGACTGTCCCGCCCCTTGCGGATCTCCTGCCTTCGGGCGGCGCCGACGCCGTGGTTGCCGCGGCCCGGCTCCGCCACGAGCCCGATCGTACCGCGGACGCCCCCGAGACCGCGTTGCTTGCGAAATTCCCGGTTCCCACGTCCGACGACCTTGCTGCCGCCCGCCGCTGGCTGCGCCGCCGCCGCCGGCTGTTCGGGAGCATGGGTGGAATGCGGCAGCGGGTGATCGGCCCGGCGCTTTCGTAGGCGCGAAGAAGAATAATCAGACTTCTCCGGTTGGAATCCTGGAATTATACCGGCGAGCTTAAAGCTTGATCCATTGGCCCTATAATTGGTTCCCAAAGGCCGACTGGCCTTTGGCTGGGGGTGTCGGGGGACAGCGTCCCCTGACGGCCGGCGCAAGCCGGCAACGCCGCAGGCAACGGATCAGACTATAGGCTCGTTGGTATAATACCGGCGAGCTTAAAGCTTGATCCATTGCCTGCGGCGTTGCCGGCTTGCGCCGGCCGTCAGGGGACGCTGTCCCCCGACACCCCCCGCCAAAGGCCAGTCGGCCTTTGGAAACCGATTATAAGGGCAATGGATCAGACTCTAAGCTCGTTGGTATTATTCACACACGATCCGGTGTGGCACAAACCGGCTGGTATTGAGCGTGATCGGTCCATCATCCTCGCGCATGCCGATTCCGCAGGCGCGCCCGCCGATGAACCAGGAGCCGACCACCGCGTGGTGTTGGTGGCCGTGGTCGTCGCGGAACACCGGCAGGGGATGGCCGGCCTGGACGATCGCGCCCTCTGCGCCGTACGGCCCCTCGATCGCGAGGCCGCCGCCCGGAAGGGCGGGATCAAAAAGGCGTACGTTGGCGCCTTCGCGCGAGAGCAGCGGCTTGATCACATGGTGGGCGCCGATCCCCTCCGGCCACGGCCGGTCGGCAAAGCCGGCCGGCAGCAGGTTGGGATGGTCGGGGAACATGCGCCACAGCCAGACCAGCAACCCCTTGTTGGACAACACCATCTTCCAGGCCGGCTCGATCATGCGCGGCGCGAGCGGACCCATTAAGTGCGGGCCGTACGCCTCGTCGATCAGGAACTCCCACGGGTAGAGCTTGAACAGCGTCTCGATCACCCGGTCGTTCAGATCGGTCAGCCGGCCGGCAGCATCGACGCCGATATTCTCGATGAAAACCAGCTCGGTGGCGAGGCCGGCTTGGTGGGCGCAGTCCTGGATGTAGCGGGTGTTGCCGAGGTCCTCGGCGTTATCGGCAACGCAACTCAGGTGCAGAAGGCCGCCGCCGTAGGGCGGGGCAAGCCGCCGATCGCAGCCGGGCAGGAATTGGCCCAACCCCGCGATCAATGCCTCCTGAATGCTGTTGAACTGATCGGCATCGGTCGGAATCAGGCCGCGTTCCATCGCCTGCTCCAGCCAGAGCCACTGGAAAAAGGCGGATTCATAGAGCGCAGTCGGGGTGTCGCCGTTCAGCTCCAGCAGCTTGGCCGGTCCGCGTCCGTCGTGGCAAAGATCGAAGCGGGCGTAGAGCGCCGGATCGCGGCGCTGCCAGCTCTCCCGGATAACGGTCCACCAGGGTTCGGGGATGGCGAGCGAGGCCAGGACTTCGTCGTCTCGAACCGCCCGCTCGACCACCGCCAAGCACAGTGCCATCAACTCAGCCGTCGGGTCCTCAAGGTCGCGTTCGATCTCCTCCAGGGTGAAGACGTAGCAGGCGTCCTCGGTCCAGTACGGCCGGCCGTACAGGGTGTGGAAGTCGAAGCCCAGGCTTTCCGCGGTCTCCTGCCAATCGGTGCGTGGGGGGACGGGGGCGCGGTGCATGAGGGGGGCGTGCTCCACTGAAATTAAAAAAGGGCGGGCTGCCGCCCGCGCCCGCCAGGGGAGTTGCACTCCCCTGACCCCACGCTTTTTCGGTCCCTTAACTGCTCACCCCCACAGAAGCGGCCCGGGACCCGAAACCGCCGCGGGAGATCGTGGTACTGCGTACCGGCGTGCCGGCGAAAGTGCCTCGGTTGAGGAGGGTGCCGCCGGTCCTCCGGGCAACCTCGACGTTGCCGGCCGTACGCCATGATCCGGGCGAGTAGCCGCGCCCAGCGTACCCGTTGTAATCGCGCCGCTCTTCGTTCGGCCGGTACAGTGGCTGCCCGGCGCGGCCGATGGCGCCGAGCGCCTGGCTCACCATAAAGCCGGCCATCAGCGGCATCCAGAAGCTGCCGCCGGAGTCGGCCGACGCGGCGACGCCGGTCGGCGGCGGCGCCCCCTGGCAGTGGTTGGCACCGAAATCCGCCTCGCAGTCCTTGGCCGAGGCGTAGCGCGGCGCCATCTGGGGGTGGAGCTTGTTTGCCTGCTCGAAGCTCTCGCGGCAGAAGGTCTCGGTGTACATGCCACCGGAGACGCACTCCTCGACGCTCTCGTAGACGCCGGCTTGCTCAGCCTCCTCCTCGCCGCAACCAGCGAGCGCGAGTGCCGCCGACCCCATCAGCAGCAGGTTGACGCGCTTGGAGCGTTTCATCGCCACCTCGATTGTTGAACCGTACCGGTTTCCGGAGGTTTATACCGGTAAACGTAATGCTTGACTCATTACCAGCGGCGTTGCCGGCTTCTCGCCGGCCGTCGGGGGACGCTGTCCCCCGACACCCCCAGCCAAAGGCCGAAAGGCCTTTGGAAACCGGTTGTAAGGGCATCGGATAGAACGTTCTACCGAAACAAGTGCGGCACCGACGCCCCGTCTGCGCCCACCAGGGCCCCCTCCGCCTCCCGCACCGACAGGCCCAGACAGCGGTCGCCCACCATCCAGCACTGAAGCACGGCCCGTACGCTGCCCTGCTCGTACGTCGGCGGCAGGCTCAGGTAAAGCGTCCCCCCGGGGTTGACGGCCGGCCCGGTATCGACGATCACCCGGCCGCCGTCGACCAGCCGGCTGGCCGCGCGGTCGAGGCCGAACAGCGAGCGCTCGAGCACCGGCCGATTCCCGGGCAACGCCCCGCGGCTCAGCGCCGCCGGGCAGAGGTTGGGGTGCTCGGGGTAGAGTTCCCACAGCGTCGCCAGCAGCCCGTGGTTGGAGGCCGGCATTCGCCAGAGCGGATCGAGGATGGTAGTCGGCGCGGTATTGAGAAACGCCCCGAACTGCTCTTCGACCAGCGCTTCCCACGGATAGGCCTTGAGCAGCCAGCGGATGTCGCGCTCCTCAAGGTCCCGGAACCGGCTGCCGTCCCAGCCGATTTCTTGAATCGGGATGATGGTGGCGGCAAGCCCGGCCTCCTCGGCCACCGCGGCGAGATAGGCCAATTCGCCCTCGCTCGGCCGGTCAGGGGTGGCGCAGGTCAGGTGAAGGCGATCGCGTCCCCGTGTCCCGACCGCCAAGCTCTGGATGCGTTCCACCAGACTCTCGTGCAGACCGTTGAACTGGTCGGCATCCTCATGCAGGGCCTGGAGCCAGTTCCATTGCACGATCGAGGCATCGAACAGTCCCGCCGGGGTGTCGGTCGAGCAGGCGATCAGTTTTAACGAATCTTGGCCGTCATAGGCGAAGTCGAGCCGGCCGTAGAGGCCCTCCCGGCGCGCATCCGGCCGGCCGCCGTTCCAGTACGTTTGCCAGTCGGATAGTATCCAGCCGGCGACCGTGGGCGAGAGGCCGAGCAGCGGCAGCAGGTGACTCTCGATCGCGTGGCGTACGGTATCGTGGACCAAGCCGTACACCTCGTTCGCCACCTCCTCGAAGTGGTCGATTTCGTCGGCCGAGAACTCATAGCAGGCCGATTCCTGCCAGTGCGCGGCGGCCCCAGCCGCCGCGGTCCCATAGGGGTACTCCTTGAGCGCGGCGCGCCAGTTCTTGCGCGGGCGTGAGTCTCGTCTCAGCATGGGTCCGCTCCGCCGTTCTCGCGTCCGTCCTTGGCCATCGAGTCTGATCCAATGCGCCTATAACCGGTTTCCAAAGGCCTTTCGGCCTTTGGCCCGGGGGTGTCGGGGGACGGCGTCCCCCGACGGCCGGCGCGAGCCGGCAACTTCGCTGGCTATGGATCAAACATTACGCTCGTTGGTATTACGCCTTAGGCAGCGCGCGCGATGACGGCCCCTTGAGCGCGGCCAGCCTCTCCGACAGCCCCCCGACGCGACCGCCGCTCTCAACCGCCCGCATCGCCTCGGCGATATTGGCATCCGCGGCGCTGCCCTGACCGAGCCGGGTCAGGGTGTCAGCTTTGAGCCGGGAGGCCTCGGCCTTCGACCGCGCATCCTCGGCCCGGCGCTGCATGGCGTCCACCGCCACCGTCAGCTTATTGGTGCCGCCTTGGCGCAGGCCCGCCACCTCGGCCGCGCGCCGCGCCTTCTCGTCCGCGCGCTCCTGGGCCAGGATGGCCCGTTGCATGTCGGTCCTGGCCCGGTCCAGCTTCTGCTTGGCCGTCGTCAGCGCCTCCGCTTTGGCCTTGTAGGCGGCCAATGCCTCATCAAGCAGTGCCTGCACCTCGACCACGTCCTGGCGCTCCTGTTCGACCTCGGGCGCGAAGTCCTCGAGCTGGGTGACCAGCTTGGCCAAGCTGGCCTCCAGCCCGGCACGGTCGCCGGCCCCTCCGGTCTCGGCGGCGTCCAGCTTGCGCTGCAAATGCTCGGCGGCAGCCAGCATCTGGTTGTAGCGCTTTTCGGCGTCGTCCGCCTCGCGCACTTCCCGCTCATAATCGGCCCTGATCTTTTGAAGGACCAAGCCGGCCTGGTCGAGGTCGCGTTCCATCTGCTCAAGCTGGGCCTGAGTGGCCGACTCGGGGTCGATCTCCACCAGGGCCTGGACAATGTCCTGCCCAAGCTGCTTGCCCTTGACGCCAATGAACGATTTGACAAAGGAGAACATGCGCGCGC
>Ga0172367_10006823_pt1 | contig 13275 bp, 12 predicted proteins | sample Lak10m_FD_114542 | JGI IMG/M metagenome (GOLD analysis project Ga0172367, IMG submission 114542) | Freshwater microbial communities from Kabuno Bay, South-Kivu, Congo - kab_022012_10m | ecosystem: Environmental > Aquatic > Freshwater > Lake | place: Democratic Republic of the Congo: South-Kivu...
GCTTGACCTGCTTGGTATTGCGCAGGTAACCCTGGCCCAGCCTGATTTTCTGGGCCGTCACATTGAAGTCTATACGTTCCTGGCTGTTATCTACTGGACCGCCAGTTATATCATGTCTTATATCGGCCAGACAATCGAAGCCCGCTCGGGCGTCGAGGCTACGCAGCGATAAGTAAAAATGGAGAATAAATGATGGATACTCAATCATCTCAACCCGATTCCGTTGCTCTCGATAGCCAACCCATCATACAATGTCGGGATGTGCACAAATGGTACGGGCAGTTCCACGCGCTGCGCGGCATAAATATGGATATCAAAAAAGGCGAAGTGATTGTCATTTTTGGTCCGTCCGGCTCCGGAAAATCAACATTTATCCGCACACTCAATCGCCTGGAAGAGCACCAACGCGGACAAATTATTGTGGATGGAGTCGAGTTATCCCACAACGTACGCAACGTTGAACGAGTGCGAGCCGAAACTGGTATGGTTTTCCAATCGTTCAACCTGTTTCCCCATCTGACCGTAATGGAAAATGTCACCCTGGCCCCACAGTGGGTACGAAAATGGAATAAATCTCAGACGGATGAAGTAGCTATGCAGTTACTCAAACGGGTTGGTATCCCTGAGCAAGCCAACAAATTCCCTGGGCAGCTTTCCGGTGGCCAGCAGCAGCGGGTGGCAATTGCGCGCGCCCTGGCCATGCAGCCCAAGATCATGCTTTTTGACGAGCCAACCTCTGCCCTCGATCCTGAAATGATTAAGGAAGTGTTGGATGTGATGATTGAGCTGGCAAAAAGCGGTATGACCATGGTGGTTGTGACCCACGAAATGGGGTTTGCCCGCGCCGTTGCCAACCGCATGATCTTCTTTGATCAGGGCCAGATCGTGGAAGAGGGTACGCCCCAACAGATATTCACCAACCCGCAGAACGATCGAACCAAGTTGTTCTTATCCCAGATTTTGGAAAAATAACTGGAATGTTAATGAACCACCGCGAACGATTTAACGCCTGCCTGCATTATCTTCCAGTTGACCGCTGCCCAATCACCGATTTTGGTTTCTGGGACGAGACCCTTGTATTCTGGCGCGAACAAGGCCTACCAGCTAACATCGACATGCAAAATTTGCGCGATTACCTGGGAATGGATTTCAGCATGACGGGGATCGATGAGACAACAGGGATCATCAATAAACTGGATCCGCTTTTTGAGGAGTTCGTCATCGAGGATCGCGGAGAACAAGAAATTGTGCAGCAGTATGATGGCGTTCAAGTACTGCGAAGTAAGTTTATGGGTTCCATTCCACATCCTGTACGCCACCTACTCACCGATCGCGAAAGCTGGCGCAAGCACTATAAACCCCGCCTTGACCCAGGCACCACGGGACGATACCCGCTGGATTGGGATACGCGTATCCCCAACTGGCGCGACCCACATCGTTCCAACATTGTGTTTTTACGCGGCGGCGGTCTTTATGGGTATCTGCGCGACTGGATGGGTCTTGAAAACATCTCCCTAGTTCTTTATGACGCCCCAGCCTGGTTTGAGGAAATGGTCGAAACGTTATCAAATCTATTTGTAGGAATGCTGGAACATGTACTGAGCACTGGCGGAATTTTTGATGGCTGCCACATGTGGGAGGACATGTGTTACAATGCCGGGCCGCTGATCAGTCCCAAACACTTCCGCAAGTTCCTAATGCCGCACTACCGACGTATCACTGATGTCTTGCACAAACACGGTGTGGACATCGTTTCGCTTGATTGCGATGGGCGCATTGACGCGCTGGCCCCACTGTGGTTAGAAGTTGGCATCAATGTGATGTTCCCCTTCGAAATTGGCACCTGGAAAGCTGATCCTTACGATTACAGGAAGAGGTTTGGTAAAGAAATGCGCATCGTCGGAGGTTTTGACAAAAAAATCCTGCGTTCATCCCGGGAAGACATCCTGGCAGAAGTATGCAGGCTGGCCCCGCTGGTTGAAGAAGGCGGTTTTATTCCACACTGTGACCATCTCGTTCCTCCGGATGTGCCTTTTGAAAATTACCTTTTCTACCTGCAGCAGGCTCGCAGTGTTTGGGGCTGTAACCTGGATCTGACACCTTCTCGAGCCTTGGTGGAACGAGGCCTCGAAGTTTCCCATTAAACATACATGAATGAACGTGAGCGCTTCATCGCCACCATGCACTACCAACCAGTGGACCGCTGCCCGATAGCAGATTACGGTTTCTGGGATGAAACTATTCCTATATGGCAAGAACAAGGTTTGCCACCTAAAATTGATAAAACCAACATTCATGCTTATCTCGGTATGGACTACAACGTCGATGACCTTTACGACACCACCGGGGTGGATGTCAAATGGTACCCAAAATTCCCTTTAGAAGTGCTCGAAGACCGTGGGGACCATGAAGTCATCCAACAAGATGATGGTGTTCAAGTGCTGCGCAAGAAATTCATGAGCTCAATCCCACATCCGCAGCGGCATTTGCTGACTGACCGCGAGAGCTGGCGCAAGCATTACAAACCACGCCTGGACCCTGCCAACCCGGGACGTTACCCCTCAGACTGGGAACAGCGCACCGTGAACTGGCGTGACACTAATCGAGAGAACCTGGTTGTAGTGCGCGGGGGTGGATTGTATGGATATTTGCGCAACTGGATGGGATTGGAATCTCTTTCATTTTTGATTTACGATGACCCAGCCTGGTTCGGGGAAATGGTCGAAGCCCTGGCAGACTGTGCTATTGGCACGCTCGAACGAGTTCTTGGCACAGGCGGGCATTTTGATGCCTGCGCCATGTGGGAAGATATGTGCTACAATGCGGGCCCATTGATCAGCCCGAAACATTTCCGCCATTTTCTCACGCCGCATTACCGCCGGATAACCGATCTTCTGCACAAACACAACATTAACATTATCTTCCTGGATTGCGATGGGAATATCGAAAAATTAGCCCCTTTGTGGATGGATGTGGGCATAAACACCATGTTCCCCTTCGAAGTAGGCAGATGGCATGCCGACCCGCTGGAATATCGCCAGAAATTTGGCAAAGATATGCGCTTTATCGGTGGTTTTGACAAGAATATCCTGATGACCTCAAAAGAAGCCATCAAAACCGAAGTGCTGCGCCTGGCTCCCTTGGTTGAGCAAGGTGGTTTTATTCCACACTGCGATCACCTGGTGCCACCTGATGTACCATATCAGAATTATCTGTTTTACTTGCAGACAGCCCGCCAGGTTTGGGGGCAAAATTGCGATCTGCGGCCATTACAAGCGTGACCGCTTGGAGCCACCGAGGAAGGGTAAAAATAAGAATGGTATTCGAAGTCTGCGTAGATTCTGTTGAAGGAGCATTGGCATCCCAAAAAGCAGGCGCCCAACGCATAGAGCTTTGCGACAACCTGGTAGAAGGCGGAACCACCCCCAGCCTGGGCATGATCCAGCTTACACGGAGATTAGTCTCGCTGAATGTCAATGTAATCATCCGTCCTCGCGGCGGAGATTTCTGTTACAACGACCACGAGTTGGAAGTCATGCGTCTGGATATCCTTGCAGCCAAACAAGCTGGTGCCAACGGCGTTGTGATCGGGCTACTCAACCCGGATGGCAGCGTGGACATCAATAAAACAAATTTCCTGTTGGAAGCAGCTCGACCATTAAGCGTAACCTTTCACCGCGCCTTTGATATGTCTCGCGACCCTGAAGAAGCCCTGGAAGCCATTTGCGGATTGGGTATTGACCGGCTGCTTACATCCGGGCAAATGCCCACAGCCATGGAAGGTGCAACCTGTATTAAAAAATTAGTTCAAAAAGCCGGTACGCGCACAATCATTCTTGCCGGAGGGGGGATAAACGCCAATAATGTCGCGGCTGTAGTCGCCCAAACTGGAGTACAAGAAGTACATTTTTCTGCCCGCAAGACTTTGGACAGCCGAATGACCTTTCGCAACCAGCACTGCTTCATGGGCAAAGCATACCAACCGGATGAGTATATCCGCAGAGAAACAGACATTGAGCGCATCCATAGGGTAATTCGCTCAGCAACAGGAAGAAATTAGTTCCGGACAATAAATGTACCTTTATCCTGGATAACGAACCTACGGTAAATATAAAGTGATTTTTTTCGTGGAAAAGCATCCACGAAAATTCTACTTGCAGGGCAAACCACTTATATGTGCACTTACAAATTGTGGTAAACTGGTTTTACCACTTGACAACTCAGTAAAATTCCCTATAATTAAACATAGATCAAAATACTCCACTATCTTCTTTTTGCCAGCTCTTATCTTCAGCAGGCAGGAGAAACTCTTCACCCACCCACTTACAAAAAGTACTGTCTCCTTATCAGGCAAATATGAACGATAACCGTATCAACCGACAGAAAATTCTCAGCGCGCTACCAACAGAGTGGCCTGAAGATCCCCAGCCAGCCATCCAGGCACTCCTGGCGTTAACTCCGCAGAAATTAGCTATCTTGGACGACGACCCGACCGGTTCCCAACTGGTGCGAAATATCCCCGTCCTGACCGAATGGAGTACCACCATGTTTCGCAAAGAATTCGAGAATGCGCTCCAGGGTTTCTTCATCCTGACTAATTCTCGAGGAATGCACCCAACCCAGGCATTCCAAACATACGTTGAAATTGGTGAAGATCTGGCGATTGTGGAACGGGCCACAGGTATACCAATCTCAGTCATCAGCCGGGGAGACTCCACATTGCGCGGCCATTTTCCTGGGGAGATGGATGCGTTATCAGAAGGAATGGATACTCAATTTGACGCCTGGTTTTTAATCCCCGCGCTGCCAGAAGAAGGCAGAATCACCATCGACGACATTCATTATGTAACTGATGGCGAATGGTTGATTCCTGCGGGAGAATCCGCTTATGCTAAGGATAGCGCTTTTGGATACCAGTCATCAAATTTAAGAGAGTGGGTCAAAGAAAAAAGCGCCGGGCGCTTTGATGATTCGCAGATTTTTTCTATTTCAATTAAGGACATCCGCATTGGTGGACCCAAAAAAGTATTGCAGAAATTGTTGTCTGCAAAAAGCGGTTCTCTTTTCATCGCAAATGCGGCTTGCCGCCGGGATTTGGAAGTAGTTGCGCAAGCAGCTTTGATGGCAGAAACAAGCCAAAAAAAAATTCTTTATCGTAGTGGTCCTTCTTTTGTGTCCACACGTATCGGACTTTCCACTTACCCTCCACTAGAATCAGCACAGATCAATCTTCCGACCAATGGAGCAGGCTTGATCATGGTTGGCAGCTATGTGCCAAACACAACTAGGCAAGTAAATGAATTGCTTCAGCATGGAGATGTGGAAGGTGTCGAAGTGCAGGTCGAAAATTTACTTTCGCCGCAAGCACAAAAAAAAGAAGTCTTTCGCGCTGCTGCTGCAGTCGACAAGTTACTTCAATCTGGTAGGGACACTGTCCTTTTTACCAGCCGCAAACTGGTCACTGGTAGTGAAGCTTCTGCCAGCCTTGATATCGGTCAAAAGGTATCCACCAGCCTGATCAGGATATTGGATGAGCTTCGTTCCCGGCCTCGATATTTACTCGCCAAAGGCGGCATCACATCCAATGACATCGCGACCAGGGGCTTGGGGGTCAAACGGGTTATGGTTTTGGGGCAAATCATTCACGGAGTTTCTGTCTGGGAATTGGGACCAGAAAGTCGCTTCCCGGGGTTGGCCTACCTGGTTTTTCCAGGAAATGTCGGCGGTTCAGAAGGGATGCTGCAAGTAATAAATAAATTAAAAAAAGTATCGAAGGATTAATAATGATCACACCAACAAAAGAATTGCTCAAAGCGGCGCAAAATGGAGCCTATGCAGTTGGGGCCTTCAATGTTTACAATCTCGAAGGAGTTAAAGCCGTCCTGGCAGCCGCGGAAGCAGAAAACAGCCCTGTGATGTTGCAAATTCATCCAAGTGCTTTAAAATATGCCGGCATTCCATTAATTGCTCTCAGCCTCGAAGCCGCCAAGCAAGCCCGCATTCCAACGGCTGTTCATCTGGATCATAGCACTTCACAGGCAGATATTTTCACTGCCTTGGAAGCCGGTGTCCAATCGGTAATGGCGGATGGATCTCACACAAACCTGTATGAAAATATTAACTTCACTCAAAAAATGGTGCAAGCTGCCCGCCATTTCAACGCAATCGTAGAAGCAGAATTAGGTCGTCTCTCGGGTACCGAAGACGGACTGACAGTTCCTGAATATGAGGCACTTTTGACCAATCCGCAGGAAGCTTCCGATTTTTGCAAAAATACAGAAATCGACGCGCTGGCGGTTTGCATAGGAAATGTTCACGGACATTATCATGGCGAACCCCGGTTGGATTTTTCTCGCCTCGAGCAAATCCGACAGTTGGTGGGAATCCCCCTGGTATTGCATGGAGCATCCGGTTTGCCTGCTGCCATGGTCCGCCAGGCGGTTGAAATCGGTGTGCAGAAATTTAATGTCAATACTGAACTAAGAGATGCCTACATCGCATCGCTGCGAAAAACCACGGCGACTGAAAGACGTCTGGATTTAGTGGAAGTACTCGAGGCATCTGTTATTGCCATGCGCGGTGTGGTTACAGAAAAACTGCAATTGTTTGGCAGCTCTGGAAAAGCACTGTGAGTTTTTTTATTTCTTCTACTAAGCAATACCTGGAACCTGTTCTCCAACCCAAACTAAAAAAATGCGCCGGGCAAAAAACGCCCGGCGCATTTTTTCTACACCCTAATTCTTTCTGGCTGCTTTGGCCAGGTCCAATACCCGGCTCCAACTATTCATAAAACTGCTGCGGAAAAGCTGCACAGGTCCAAAACCTTCATATTCTTCAAGTTCAAGGCCATTTTCCATATAACCACGCCTGAAATCGGGGATTTTTTCCATCAACTCATCAATGACCTTGTCGGGAATCGGGTTAAACAAACGATAAACCACCGGCGGATTGCTTTCGATCAGTTTATCAGCAGTGCCTTCCCAGTTGATCGTGATACATACGTCGCCACCCACCATTTCGGTGAAGTGATGCAAACCACGGGCGCCACCACCCACAAAAATTGCCGAATATCCACGGTCATGCATTACGCGATACACTTTACGCGCCACTGCCAATCCAGCCTGCCATAACACGTCGGAAGAAATTTGTACCTTCTCGCGTTCCACATAAGCCTTGAAATGATCATCATAAATACCGGCAATATGCGACATAAACAATGGCGGGCGTTTTCCGGTCTTCTTAGTTACCCGCTCATAGGTTTCACACAAACTGATCATTTGCGCCACGCCAAAAATCTCGGTTGCGTTAATCGGGATGTTTTCCTCAAGCAAAGGCTCCATGGCTTTTAACCCAGCTTCCGTCACCGGGATCTTGCAACAAATATTCGGCGCCACTTTGCGATTTTCCAAAGCTTGTCTGACAATCCCATCCGGGTTTTCATCATCAATAGGATCACCCTGGATGCTGACAAAACCATTCCGGCTAGGGTTCGTTTCGAACAAAGGCATAAAACGATCACAAATCGGCTTGATCAACTTGCGCTGGTAAATTTCTGCCGCCTGGTTATCATCTTTAGATTCGTTGACCGCTTCCTTCAGCATTTGCTGGGCAAATGAACCTTCCACTGGATGATCATACATCTTCTGCCCATAGGATGGATTGGCTGTGCAGCCAACCGCGCCATGAGAAATAGACAAATCCGCCTGTTGTCGTGTAGGATTATTGATCCAGAAACGGGTTGGGCTGCTTTCGGTAACTCGAACAAAATAAGGAGCATTACTCATGATTGACTTCCTCCATTAACCATAAACCAAGAATATTGAATTAATGCCATTTAGCATCCTTGCTGACCTATCAACTTACGCCCTTCAGTTGGGCAGATCGCTGTGAAAGAAGCTCATCTATTTCACCTATAACGCTCGAGGAAAGCTGCCAATCACCAGCAGGAACAATTTCTGCAATCTGACTTGGGCGGCGGGCGCCAACAATTGCCGCTGTCATTTCAGATCGTCGTAAGACCCAAGCAATTGCAAGTTCCCCCAGGCTACGGTTATGGCGCTCAGCAATCGCGTTAATCCTTTCGATATAGTCCAGGTTCGCACTCAATTCGGGTTCCTGGAAATGTTCATTCAAACGGCGGCGCCAATCCTCCGGATGCAGACTCTCAAGAGAAGCGCGTGTATACTTTCCCGTGAGCAGCCCAGACGCCATGGGACTGTAAGCAATTACACCAACATTGTTTTTTGCACAGAAACCGAGCAGCTCATCTTCCACACTGCGCTCCAGCATACTGTACTCAGGCTGAAGTGATGCAACCGGGTGGATGCCCTGGACGCGACGCAACTGATCAACTGTGAAATTTGAAGCGCCTGCATACCTGACTTTGCCTTCTGACACCAGTCGGGCGATCTCGCCCCAGGCTTCTTCCAGATCCTCATCCGGAGCCGGCCAGTGAACCTGGTACAGGTCGATCACATCCACACCCAGGCGGCGCAGGCTATTTTCAGCCTCCTGACGAATGCTCCAGGCCTTTAGGCGGTTGGAAACCTGCCAATCACTGGGGTCATTCCACACCAACCCGCACTTGGTAGCAATTACCACCTGGTCACGATGACCGCGAATAGCCTTCCCAACAACTTCTTCTGAATGGCCTTTGCCATAGCCAGCAGCCGTATCAATCCAGTTAATTCCCAGATCAATCGCTTTTTGAATAGCTGCATATGATTCTGTATCATCCTGTGCGCCCCAACCCCATTCCCAATTTCCACCACCTACCGCCCATGCGCCGAAACCCACAGTGGTCAGATATAGATCGGTAAACCCTAATTTCCTGGTCTGCATTTATTCCTCCACTGCAAGTAAGGCCCGGCAAGGAGCGCCGTCTGAGTTTATAATTTTTATTGGCAAACAAATCAATTTATAGCGCCCAACGGGTACCTCGGCCAAATTTAGGCCTTCCACGATGACCACCTCTGCTTGCAACAATTTTTTATGAGTTGGAGCGCCCTTCGCAACACTATCAAATCGCTCCACGCCCAGATAGTCAACACCTATCAGTTTAACACCGTGTTCTACCAACCACTGCGCGCCGCTTTCCGAAATACCGACAAAATCTTTATAAAAAGTATTCGGCTGTTCAGACCAAAGCCGTGAATTCCGTGTTTTACACAGCAAACGCGTGGTCTGTCCTGGAATATGTGCCCGCTCAAAATCTTGCGCAGTGATCTCACAATCAGAATCAAAATTCACTACTTCTACAGGCCCAATTAAGGTATCCAGGTCAAGACCATCAATCCCTTTACGACCAGCAACGAAGTGTATCGGGGCATCCACATGAGTGGCTGTATGCGCCCCAATATCCAATCTGGTAACATTTGCCAGGTCACCCTGGTCAATACGAGAAACCAACGTCATCCCCGCAAGGGGATCACCTTCCCACACCGGGATATCCGGACGGATTGCAACAGAAATATCGTAATAAGTCATAAAACTTTCCTGTTCGCAGTATTTTTTCTTTTGAGCTAGCCAGTTTTCAGAGAACCAGAACTACCAGCGAACCAAATCATTAAGATCATTATAGCTATTTACTCTGCCATCCCCGCTTTGTAAAAGCCCCCGAAACCACCCTGGCACCGGTTAATTTCCGGGCAAAGATAGGATCGGGGGCTCTTCATAATCACTTAGATTGCGGAATAGCCGCCGTCAACCATCAGGTTTGCGCCGGTTACAAATGTAGAGCGGTCGGAGAGCATGAACATAATCGTCTCAGCAACTTCCAATGGAGTGGCAAAACGGCCCATGGGATGGGATGCCATCTGGCGTTCAGCAGCTGCCTTAGGATCTACCTGACCATCAAGGTAGATTTGGACAAATTCGCCATCGACAGAACCTGGTCCAATGATGTTACATCGAATATTCTTCTTTGCATATTCCACCGCGATCTGGCGGCTGAGTTGGTATACACCACCCTTCGAGGCGCAGTAGACAGGTTGCTCATACAGACCAACAACGGCAGAAATTGAACCGATATTGACAATGGAGCCACCAGTACCCTGCTTCTCAAACTGTTTAATGGCATGCTTGCAACCGTGGAAGACACCGGTGAGATTTACATTGATAACGCGATTCCACTCTTCAGAGGTGATTTCGGTAATTCTCTTCACTACGATCGTGGCGGCATTATTGACAATACCATCCAATTTGCCATATTTATCAACGGCAAACTTGACCAGCGCTTCAACTTCTTTTTCGCTGGAAACATCTACGTGGCAGAAGCTTGCTTCGCCGCCCTGGTTGCGGATTTTCTCCGTAACCTTCTTGCCCCAATCGTCGTTGATGTCGGATATCACAACCTTGGCCCCGTTTTTGGCACACAGTTCCGCAGTGGCTGCGCCAATTCCGCGCCCACTACCAGTAATGATGACTACCTTGTTTTCCATATCCATAATATTTTTCTCCTTTTGAAGTTTTGATCAAAAACAAATGTGTCTATTTTTGCTGACGGCGCCAAGTATCCAACGCCACAGCTAGGATAATGATAGTACCGCTAAATACTTGCTGCCAATAAGCGGATATCCCAAGTAAGATTAAGCCGTTCGTGATCAATCCGAGCAGGATTGCGCCTAACATGGTGCCTAAAATAGTGCCTTCGCCACCTAACATGCTTGCGCCACCGATAATGACCGAGCCAATGGCTGTCAATTCATAGCCCTGGCCTGATGCGGGCTGGCCAGTACTCATACGCGAGGTTTCAATGACTGCCTCAACCGATGCCAGGAAAGAGCAGATCGTAAAGACCGCAATCTTCATACGATTGACGTTGATACCACTCAAACGGGCAGCATCTTCATTGCTACCGATCAAGTAAATACGCCGACCAAAGGTTGTGCGGCTGAGAATGAAGTGAACGATAACTGCAAGCACAATAGCGATGATCACCGGGATGGGTATCAACTTAAAAACAAATCCCTGCCCAATTGGTAAATAGGCTGTCGGGAAACCGCTAATGGAGGAGCCCTTTGTGATCACCAACGCTGCCCCGCGTGCGAGGCCTAACATGCCTAGAGTGATGATAAAAGGAGGCACTTTGGTCCTAACTATCAATGTGCCGTTGATCATCCCGATCGCCACACCCATTAAAAGACCAATCAGGATAGAAAGCCAGATAGGCATCGCTGCTCTGACCATGGTCAAGCCGATCATTACCGATGATATGGAAACGACCGCGCCAACTGACAGGTCGATGCCACCCATCAAGATTACCAGGGTCATACCCATGGCGATAATCGCGGACAAAGAGATTTGCCTTGCCACCACCGCCAGGTTACCGGGAGTAAAAAAAGTGTCAGTCGCGAGTGACAGGAAGGTGATCATCACGATCACTACCACAGCGATACCAGTCTCGCGGGCCCTAAACAACCATTTAAAGAAACCAATTACTGAGTTGGACATGCCTGAATTCTGAGACTTTTCCTGCCCAGGTTCGGGGGAAGTTGTTTTTTGATCGCTCATTTCATCACCTCCGTTGCGATGCCAGTCGCCATTGACATAATTTTTTCTTCCGTTGCATCAACACGATCGACAACACCCGCAAAATGTCCTTCGCGGATTACCACGATCCTATCGCTCATACCTAATATCTCGGGCAGTTCCGATGAAATCATAACCACCGCAACTCCCAGGTTCGCCATTGATCGCAGCAGGTTATAAATTTCGATCTTAGCGCCTACATCCACACCACGCGTAGGTTCGTCAACTATTAACACCTTCGGCTGGACCGCCAACCACTTGGCGATAACGACTTTCTGCTGATTACCGCCACTCAGATTGCGGGCAAATTGATCAATGGATGGGGTACGGATATTCAACTGTTTTACATATGTCTGAGCAAGGTCTTTTTCCCATTTTTCCTGAACAAGACCTCTCTGGCTAATACGCGATAAATTAGCTGCCGAAACATTCGTACTGATTGCCATTTTCAAGAACAAGCCTTGCAGCTTGCGATCCTCAGGTAGATAACCCAGGCCAGCCTGGATCGCGTCCAAAGGGGCGCGCACATTTACAGGTTTACCATCTATCAATATGTCACCGCTATCCCGTGGGTCAGCACCAAAAATTGCCTTAGCCATTTCTGTCCGCCCAGCACCCACCAGGCCAGCAACACCCAGTATCTCTCCTGAGCGAACACTGAAACTAATATCCTTAAGACGCTTGCCTTGATTTAGGCCGCGAACCTCAAGCATGGTCTTGCCAATTTTTCGCTCCCCAGCCCGGCCATACATGTCCTCAAGATTGCGGCCAACCATCATGGAAATAATTTCTTTCGGGGTGGTCTCACTGGTCTTACGGACGCCCACCAACTTGCCATCGCGCATGATCGTGATTCGATCGCTGATGCGGAACACCTCATCCATGCGGTGCGAAATATAGACAACTGCCTTTCCGTGCTCACGCAGCTGCCCAATCATTGTTAGAAGTACATCTACTTCATTTACATCATTAGGATTGGTAGTTACCGTAGGAAGAGATGAGGTTGGCTCATCCATTACGATAATACTGCTTTCAAGAGATAAGGCCTTGGCAATCTCGACCATTTGTTTACGCGCAATCCCCAGTTGCCGGATTTCATCGCGGGGATTTACATTGCTGATATGCAGCATATCCAACCACTGCTGCGCATTTTTATATAATGCCTTGTAATCAATCAAGCCAAACCGGTTGACAACCTCACGACCTGCGAAAATATTCTCTGCGACACTGACCTGCTCGGCCAGGTTTAATTCCTGATAAATTACAGACACACCCAGATCGCGGGAATGTTTAGGATCAACAATTTTTACCTGTTGACCCTTAATGAATATTTCTCCTTCATCCGCATGGTAAGCGCCTGATAATATTTTTATTAAAGTGGATTTACCTGCGCCATTTTCACCGACCAACGCCATCACTTCCCCACTGCGAACCTCGAAGTCGACACCATCCAGTGCCTGAACGCCGGGGAAGGCCTTCTTGATTCCGCGCATAAACAGTACTTGGGAGTCTTCCATGGCCAGATTCCTTTTCCGGTTACCGGCAGCCAGGGGAAAAGACCCTGGCTGCCGGATCAAATTACAGCTTTGATACTAAAACCTAATCGATTTTTAGTGATCGGTGGTGAGGAAGGTATCGAGACCAGCAGGATAAACAACTTCCACGCCGGTGTCAACCATAGCGCCAGGAGAGGGCTTGCCATCAACAAGGTCGATCATGATGTCGAGAGCCTGGGCAGTCATGCCA
>Ga0172367_10006824_pt1 | contig 13274 bp, 13 predicted proteins | sample Lak10m_FD_114542 | JGI IMG/M metagenome (GOLD analysis project Ga0172367, IMG submission 114542) | Freshwater microbial communities from Kabuno Bay, South-Kivu, Congo - kab_022012_10m | ecosystem: Environmental > Aquatic > Freshwater > Lake | place: Democratic Republic of the Congo: South-Kivu...
GGTCGAGGATTTTGATAAATTAGAAAAATCGGAGTTTGAATCTCAAGTTGCCACTCAATATGAAGAAAAATTTCAATTATTATTATTGATAGCAATTTGTTTAGCATTGATTGAATTAGGACTCGGAGAGCGACGATCGAATTTTAAGCTATGGCGTGGAAGATTTGAGAATCCAGGAGGGCACTTGCTAGTTGTTTTTATAGTGGCAGGTTTTCTAGCAGGGGGAAGTCTTTCAGCGCTGGCAGAGACTGAAAATGAAGAGAGCCCTCCAGGACCTCAGATGAATTTTTCTTTGCCGATTGAGAAAATGCAGTTTTTATTTCGGAATGTTCCTCATTTTCGAACTCTTTGGGAATCTCGTCTTGGAAAAAAGGACGTGGTCGATCAAAATCTAGGTGAAGCTCAAGATCATTTTATCAATGCTCTAACTGAGGATCCCTTTTTAAGTTTAAATCATTCGAATTTAGGATTGGTTTTTGATTTAAATCAGCAGGCAGAAAAAGCAATGACTTCCTACCGGCGATCTTTGGAACTGGCTGAGGATCCGCTCATGAAGTTTATTTCTCACTTTAATTTAGCGCAATTGCTCGGGCGTAAAGGGGATTTGGATCAGGCGCTGCAGGAATATCAACAGGCCCTTGAGGTGGTTCCTTCTTCCAAAGAAGTGAAGGTAAACATTGAACTATTAATTCAGCGGCAACAGCAACAACAACAGCAACAACAGAACCAAGACTCTCAAAAGAAAGACTCCAAGGAGGGCGATCAGGGTCAAGACGGAAAGCAGAATCAGAAAGATCAAAAGGAAAAGGATTCCGACAAAGACAAGGATAAGGATAAGGACAAAGACAAAGACAAGGACAAGGATCCTAAAAAGGATTCACCTAAGAAATATCAAAGTCAGCGTAATTATCAACCCCGTCCCTTTAATGGAAAGGAATTGTCTGAGAGCGATGTTAAAAAGATTCTAGGTGAATTAAAGCAACAAGAACAAAAAATTCGTGCGAATTACTATAACAAAGAAATCAAGGAAACTCCCAATGGCAAAGATTGGTAATTTATTTATTCGGAGCGCTCGATGGTCCCTGGTCCTGTTGATGTCCCTGATTTCTGTCACAGTTTTGGCAACAATCAATGTGCAGTCGTCAGTAGATCGAGATGAAATGGAAGTCGGAGATACTTTTCAATTGATAGTTTCAGTTATTTCCGAAGAAAGCGTCGATGTAAGCGACCCTCGGCCACCGAGTTTGGATGGATTTGAACTATTGAATCAGTCAGAACATTCTACAGTGTCGCAAAATATGGTTCAAACCAACAGTGGTATGAAATTTCAAACCCAAAGACGCCAAGATTTTATATATTATCTTGCCGCTCGTAAAGTTGGTCGACTAAGTATTGATTCTTTTGATATTGCAGTGAATGGAAAATCCTATCGTTCGAATCCTGTACTTGTAAAGGTCCATGAGCGAGGAAAAGGTCCTTCGCAGAATTCTCGACAACAACGTCGAAAGCCGAAGAATCCTGCGCTGGATATGTTAGATGATTTTGAGAGGGATCAAGAAGAAATTTTTAATCGATTGCTTCAGGGCCGGCAGCGAATGTTGGAAGATGCTTTTCCTAATGGGCAATTTCCGGGCGGAAATCCAAATTCTGGCCAACAACAGCCACAAGCTCGTAATTTGAATATCAACGAAAAGGATGCTTTTTTTGTTTTAGCGGAAGCAGATAAAACGGAGGTTTACGAAGGAGAACAGATCACTGTTACGTGGCATATTTATACACGGGGGATGTTAGAAACTCTGGAGCGTTTGAAGTTTCCAGATTTGCGAGGTTTTTGGAAGGAAGTTCTTGAGGAAGTTCCGGCTTATCAACCCTATGAAGAAATAGTAAATGGGATTCCTTATAAAAAAGCTCTGCTCGCAGCTCATGCGTTATTTCCTATTAAGGCTGGTAGTGCAACAATCGATGAATTTAAAGTTCGGTCTCGAGTTCGATTGCCTCTGACTCAGTACGGAACTTTTGGGTTTGGAAATGCATTTGAATATACCAAAAGTTCTAGAAAAATAAATGTAACTGTAAAGCCTCTTCCCTTAGAAGGTCGTCCCAAGGATTTTTCTGGCGCTGTGGGTACCTATGAAGTGTCGGCCAGTGTTGATGGGGGAACAAACTTTCCCGTTGATCAACCATTATCTTTGAAAATTCGATTTGAAGGCGTTGGAAATGCTAAGTTGATTGAATTGCCGACACTCAATTTTCCTGAGGGGATTGAGGTTTATGATACCAAATCGGAATCTAAATTTAATAAAGATGGACGAAGTTTTAAAGAATTTAATATTTTATTGGTTCCTCACCAAAAGGGTTCCTTGGAAATTCCGGCAATAGCCGTAAGTATGTTCGATCCCGTTCAGAAGAAATATGTAACTCGAATGACTCAACCTATTTCATTGACCATAGTTGAAAATCCTGCGGGCTCTAGAAATCAGAACTCACCTCAGGCAAAAGCCAGTAATTCCAAAGAGGGCGATGAGACGAAGGCAAATGTCCAAAATTTATTTCCTACTTTGATACTCTCTGCTGAGCAAGGTGGAGTTTTTCCACTATTGAATCAGTTTCCTTTTTGGGGCGTCATTTATAGCTTTCTAATTTTTATTTTACTTTGGAAGGCTCGTCGTGAATTTGGTTGGGGGTTGCGTAAAAAATCACTAAAGGATCGAGTTCAGGCCCGCTGGAGTATTGTCGATGCAGCCCAAAAGAAGTCGGACTATCGGAAAGTGGGTGCTGAGGTAACAAATATTTTATATTTAGTTCTGGGTGAGTTGTCGGGTAATCAGGGTGGGACTCAAGAGTTCCATCGCTTGTTAGAACAAATTCTACCCTCTTTAAGGGCTGAATATGGGAAGTCTTTAACTCAACATTTTGAATTTTTTCAAACTCTGAGTTTTGCCCCCGAAGAGATGTTGGGAAACTACAAAGATGATGCCCTTATTGCAGAAAACGTCCAACAAATGAAAGCAGTCATCGCTCACCTTTTTTAGATCCCCAAAAGATAGGTCGTAATGATTAAAAATAAGCATACCTAATACCAATTCCGATTACAAAGTAGACCAAGGCGCGACCGAGGAAGAGGCGGAAGCCTGCTCCCTGCAGGCCGCACAAGGCGACCGACCTAGCATCGATGGAATACGAATTAAATGAGTTTGGTATTAGTAGGACCCACAATGGTGTCGAAATTTTCGACAGTCTGGGTTCCCAAAATGGTACGATCTTAGAAAAAGCTGCTGGTAATCCCCTAGGAGACCGTCTCATTGTGGCACATCCCTTGCTTTTACTAATTTCGTGATTAATACCAAACTGATTACTTCGTATCCCATCATTGCTCGGTAGGTCGCTTTGTGCGGCCTGCGGAGCGCAGATTTCAGCGTCTTCCTCGGTCGCGCCTTGGGCTACTTTGTAAATTAAATTGGTATAAGTAAATTCAAAGGGAGATTTCATTGGGAAATTGGTTTAACTATATGCTGTCGGTATTTATTTTGTGTGGAGCCCTTAGTGCGACTGCAGATCAAAACTTGGCTGAGGCGGTCCTTCTTGCGCATCATTATGTTTCTGAATCATTAAATCACCCTCAAATTCAAGATTCGCGGCAAATTCAAAAAATCAATCAAATCGTTAAGGTATTATTCACAAAAGATCAGTTTGTTCTTGTTCAGGGCAATATGTCAGAAGATTTTGCCTACTGCAGTCGTGATAAGCGTCAGCGGGTTTTAGCATTTGTAGACAAAAATAAAATCATCAAAATTTGCCCTCGAGCTCAATCACTTCAACGCGAAGATTTGGCCCAGGTTCTGATTCATGAAGCTGCCCATCGAGCTTTTGGTTTGGGACACCATCTTTCAGATGAGTGCCGTGCCACCAAATGGGAGGTCAATATTATTCGGCTTGGGAAAGGAAATCCTTTTGCGAATCGATATGTTCGGAAGTGTGGTCTCGTGAGTTGGCATCGCTATCGACCTTTGAAAGTCAAAGGGTTTCGGGAGCCAGCCATTTCCTTCTTTTGATTTGACACTTAACTCCTTATAACTAAATATTAGTTAGTATAAAATGAGGAAAATAGATGTTAAATTCAGTCCAAATTGCCGAAAAGAAAATACTTATTGTTGACGATGATCCCGTAATATTGGAAGTCATAGAAGAATTATTAGGTCTCGAATTCCTAACTGTGGATAAGGCCTTAGATGCTGAAACAGCATTTTTTAAAATTCTAGAGGAACCCTTTAGTCTTTTACTTTGTGATATTGAACTTCCGAAGTTTTCAGGAATAGAATTGGTCCAGCGCCTTAGAGCAGATGGAATTACTATTCCTGTTGTTTTTTTAAGCAGTAATTTAAATGAAAATAAACAAAACATGGCCGCGGCAGTCAATCCCCATGCTGTTTTACCAAAACCATTCGATATTGATTCACTGATAAAGGCGATTAGGGAGTGTATTTCATAAGGGGGTATACCAATTCCGATGACTTCGTATCCCATCGTTGCTCAGTCGGTCGCTTTGTGCGGCCTGCAGGGAGCAGGCCTCCGCATCGCCCTCGGTCACGCCTTGGGCTACTTTGTCATCAAAATTGGTATAATACCAATTCCGATGACTTCGTATCCCATCGTTGCTCAGTCGGTCCCCTTGGTAGCATTAATTTCGGACTCATCTATTACTAAATAAAATAAATAGAAGCAGAGGTTTCTCTCTCAAGTGGAATAGGGGTCACGGATCCTGTGGAAACAAAAGCACATATATTTCCAAATTCGTCTTGAATAGGACTTGCTAAATTCATTGTAAAATAAAAACCCATCTCAGATTCAATTTGCTTTTCAATTAAAAGATAGGTTGCGATGCCGAAATTCTGATATTTAATGGTGCTGAGTTCTTTAGAAAATAATTTGGGAAAAATATCCCATAGTTTTTGAACTACATCTCTAGGGCGCTCGTAAAGTTGTCCCCAATCCTGAGATAAAATATCAATTAATGAATAGGAACAATATTGGAAAAAATTCCAACTCCGATATATTTGCACAGCATTTCCATCGTAGACTTCTATTATTTCTCCAACTGCGAAAGAATCGAGAAAATCGGGATCTGTCATTCTCCAGTTCAGGCTATGAAGCATATTTTTTAATTGGTGAATTTCAAAACCTTTGTTCTCGGATTCCCATTCCCCTTTTAGAGGAATTTGTTTCTTAATAAGATCTAATATTGCAAATTTTTCAGGAATGTCTTTTTTTTGAAATTGCCTAAAATTATACTGACGATCCAAAAAACGTTCAGAAACTGTGAACTTTCTTTGGTGAACTACAAATTCAATTCGATTCATTAGAGAGTGAAATTCAATGTCAAGATAGTGATTCCATTGAATAGGATTGTTACCATAAAATTGGGATTCTGTCCTAAAGTTACTCCCAACCCCCATACTTTGTCCTTCATCACTGCTCGGTCCACTGTCCTGGGAGGCTTGCTCCCGAAAGGCCTCCTGGAATCTTTCTGTTGCGATAGGGTTGGATCCGAAATTCAAATTGGAATTATACCAATTCCGTTTAATTCGTACCCCATCGTTGCTCGGTCGGTCGTCTTGTGCTACTTTGTAATTAGAATTGGAATTATCAATCATTTTTGTTTCATTTTTTTGGAGGGGGCTCTTAGTTGGTCTTCTAAATACGATTGAGTTTCGCGAACCATAAAAGAAATAATTTCTTCCGGTGCAATTTTTAAGACTCTAGCTACTTCTCTGAGTTTGTTGAGCGGGGGAGGGCATTCTCCTCGTTCCCAATTAGAAACATACTGGGCAGAATCATAACCTAGACTTGTACTTACATCAACTTGAGTGAGTCCTGCCTCTAATCTCTTTTTGGCTAAAAAACGTCCTAAATTCTTAAAATCCATAAGCATATAAAATTCTCTCCAGAGGAGACCTAGCTTATATTAAAGTCGCTCCAGTGCCAAAGAAATTCTGGGAGTGTTGAACTTTTCTTGAACTGATTCTAAAAATCTTTCGTAGTGATAAATTGTTTCGAGAAATGTTTCGGAAATCAACTTTATTTTTTCTGGATTCAATCTATCAATGGTTTTAAAGGCTTGTTCGAGATGATCGATATCTTCCCGAGAGTGAACCCGCAAAAAGGTAGTACCCTTAGGACCAAACTTGTTTTCCAGATGATGGCAAAGTGGCCCCCCCTTTCGAACGGCTAGTCCTTCCAAAAATAAAATGTATCCCATTAAACAAATTGGGTCTAAATACTCAACATTATAGTACTGAGCCTGATAAAGTGCTTTTGTTGCAGTATGTTCCTTCCAATTTTGACTTTCACAATTGCCCAAGTACTTTAAATCCATAAGAATGAGTTTTTCATGATGACTTTCTTCACTGATATGAGTTTCAAATCGATAGCGAATGGAGTCCTCTTCCCAGGAGAATCGGGCAATAGCCAGGGCAAGTAATTTGGTGGAATGGCGGACGTAGTAAAATGTTTGAATGAGAAATTCCTGATAAATATTGGAATCAGTTAAATCCATTAAATCAAATTTTTGACTAAGGAGATCTATTTCATTTAAAAAAAAATTAGGCAACAAGATTATTCTCCTTTTGGAATGTGGATACTGGGAAAGCAACTATTCTATTTCGCCATAAATCAGTGACCAAAGGGAGGTATTCCGATGGAATGATGATTCCATCTTCTAATCTTGGCTCAAAGACCACCAGATCTACTGGAACATTATGATAAATGATATTTGTGGCAATAGGTTTTGCACCGGACTTATAAAATAATTGATTCATCCCTTTGTCTGAGCGCATTGTTCCACAAATAAGATCGATGGCTCTATTTTTCGAGAGGGAATACAGACTGAGGTAGGATATTAGATTTTTAATATTCATATTGGGGTTGATTTGCAATGTCCCTGTTTTTCGGAAGGCTGGGTGAATCGTAATCTGACTCCCAATTGCAAGGTGGTTCCCCCTTTTTTTTAGTTCATCTAGGCAATGGGGAGGCCAAGACTGAAAATAGGAATCCATTTGATTGTATGAATATTGGAGATTTACAAATCGATGGCATACAAGAGCAATACATTGTTTTTTGTGCCAAATTCCCAAAATCTCGTCTTGTCGAGTAAAGTCATCTGATCTCAGGGAAGTTCGGCTTTCCAGGGAAAGAAAAGTTTCGGCCCAGACATCGAACCAAAGTTGAAATGATTCTAGCAAATAGCGAGAATAGAAAGAATCGCAACCCATTTTTTGACCTTCAATTTGGCAGACTTGCAGATCATGATACATTAAAAGGGCCTTCCTAAAATAGGACTTCCAGCAAAAGTTAGGTCTTTAAAATTTGATAACTCATCGGATTTGACTTGAAAGACATCTTCTTTTGAAGTCTGTTTAGTTTTATTTTTGGGCAATATTTCTTTAGCAATGAGTAATTCCTGGACAAGACTTGGCCCCTCAACAATTTCTATTGCCTTTGCATCTCGCCAAAGTTTTGAAATTTCAAAATCATTAAAATATCCTCTCGCCCCAAATAATTCCATCATCTGGCTGGTGACTTTGGAAGCGACTTGTCCAGCATAAAGTTTTGCCATGCTGGCCTCACGAACTGCGATTTTCTGATGATCCCAAGTTGTTGCAGCAGAGCAAGTTAGAAGCCATGCGGCTTCAACTTCAGTATGTAAGCGGGCAAATAGATGGCGAATTGAGGATTGCTCCAAAAGTGGCTTTCCGTATCGTTCAGTTGCAGCAAGGCGTTCTATGGCAAGATCCATAGCTCGGTAGGAAACACCGACAGCCATTGCTCCTAAGAGGGTTTTACTACGATTTAAACAATGAGTTAAAATGCTCAAACCTTGACCAATTTCGCCAAGAAGAAAGTTTTTTGGAATGCACACATTGTAGAAATACAATGTCCCAGTTTGAGATTCTCTCCATCCGATCTTATCCATTGTCGCCCCTCTTTTTAGGCCCTTGGAATTTCCTGGAATATAAAAGCAACTTACCCCCCTTTTATTTCCAAAGGAATCGTAGGTCTGGGCAAATACGCTTAGATCGTCTGCAATGGGGGCATTGGTGATAAAATTCTTTTCGCCAGAAATAATATATCCGTCAGATGTTTCGGTGGCAATAGTCTGGGTGTTTTGTAAGTCAGATCCGACCCCGGCCTCAGTCATTGCAAAACTCCAAAGATTGAGATGAGAAATGGTTTTGTCAATTAGAATTTTTTTAAGTTCATCGTTAGCATAAATTAATATTGTTGAATATCCGAGAAGATTCCCAATAAATGTTCCCGCAATTCCCGCTGAGCCATAAGCTAATTCTCGAACCAACCAGATAAGGTCTGTTACATTCAACCCTCGTCCACCGAAGTCTTTGGGGGTGGCACTTTGAAGAAGACCCATCTGGTGAAGACTTTCATAGATTTCTCTATCAAAATGACCAGTGTTTGCAGCGGTCGTTGTTAGGGGTAGGATTCGATTTTGTACAAATTTTTTGAATTCTTCGAAATTGTAATCGGATTCGATTTTTATGCTACTGAACTTTGAATTCGTGTTTCTCATCTTAGGTCATTCCTTATCAAGCTAGGGTAGATTTAATCGTTCTAAAAATGAAAGTAAGTACCTAGGGCGTGTTTTGAATCTGACGCCACACTAGTCAAATTCAAAACACGCCCTAGTTAATTAACTATGTAACTAACTAATTTATAGTTATATCTCTTGTCCAATGCTACTCAATAAATGTAGGATATTTCAAACTTTGTTATGAATAACCAAATTTACAGGACTAAAGTTTGGAATGTCTTCTTCAAAAAATTATTTTTTAATAGGTTTTTGAAGAAATTCTCAAATGGGAACAATTTTGGACCTTTCTCAGAAATTGCGTTTAAATATTTGCAATTTAAATTACGATGGAAGATAAACTGCATATTTTTTTTGGGGGGGGGAAGAAGATGGAGCTATTTCACGGGGAAAAATCCATTAAAGGATTGAAAGGAAAGTGTTATGGATTTTATTTTGAGAAGGGATTTTTTTCTCTCCTATTCACAATGTTTTTAATTTGTGGATATGATCGAGAATTTGCTCAGGCAAAGCCTGGCAATTCTTATTCTGAAGAAGGTGAAGATAAGGATTCTAAAGATTTTTCAAGAGCTGTTAATGATGCTCAGGACCTATTAAACGATCCAAAACGAAAAAGTGAATTATTCAAAACAGACAATGGAGCAAGAGACGCTGATTCTCATGTAAAGTCTTTAACAGGAGGTGATTCTGAATTGGATGGAGAGATCTATCAGATTTCCAGTCAAGTTTTAGGAACACTATCCAAGGAAGCCGGCAATGATCCTGAAAAGCTTAAAAAATTAGTTGAAAAAATGCAGAGGGATCCGCAGTCCCTGGAAAAATATCTGTCTAGTTCCGAAAAATCTCGCATAAAAGGTGTTGCTGAGAAAATTGAAACCAATCAATTGAAAAAAATATCTGGAAAAGGCAGTTCCTATAAGAATCCATAGGGTTTTATTCATTTGTGTTTTTGGTATGAGGTTTTGTTAGTCCTTCAAAATCTTTTTTGAGGGTTTCCATTTGTCCAGCAAGAATCTGTAGTTCAGATCGTAGTCTTTGGTTTTCCCTTTTTGTTTCCTCAATGAGAGTATAGATATTGGCAATCTGCCCCTCTGAGAGGCGGTTCGAATTTTGAGGAGAGGTGTTGTTTATCTCTGAAATTGATGGCGAACTTATCTCTAATTCTTCGAGGGAGTCGGGAATTCTCATTTTGTTCTTAGCTTTTGAAATTCCCTGAGGAGAGAGGCTTGATTCACTCTGGAAATGTGGATCCATTATTTTTTCAGGTATTTGACTAAGTTCCTTCGCAACTAGTTTCTTTTGGTGGTAGTAATTTTCAATATCCTTAATAACTCTATCGGGGCTGTTGGAGGTTTCATTGCTGATAGAATTTGCTTCTGTATTTTGTTCGGTATTTTGGAATGGGTCCTCCTGGTTAGGCATTTGAGATTTTAAGTTGGAACTGGGTAATTTTTTCTGATTTTGTTGATGGTTATTGTGAGTCGACAGCGTAGAAATATTTTTAATTCCATCAATAAATTGTTCAATATTGTTAAGGTCTGGCGGAAATTTTTGACCACTGACAAAATAGATCGCAATACCCACACTCAGACCGAGGGTGATAATATAACGTAGTAATCCCAGAATAAGAAATCGAAAGGCCGCTTTAAGAAAATCCATAATTTATTTTTGCGTGTCTTCATTGTGAGGTAAAGGTCTTTTGGAGTTTCTGAACTTTTTCTTTTAATTCTTGATATCTTTGATTCTTAGATTCGGCCAAAAGCTGACTTAGGTCTTTTAATGTGGTCAGTCCTTCAATGGTTTTTCCCATTTCAAGCTGGACTAAGGCCAGATTGAAGCGGAGATGAAATGTTTGTTCTGAGGGACCTCCAACCTTTACTCCTTGTTGAAGCAATTCAATGGATTTTCGAAGTGAATAGATTTCAGGATATTTTTTGTCTGAAAAGATGATCGCTAAACTATTCAAACCAAGAAGTGCCGTGCCATCTTCCCATCCATTTTTAATGCAAATTTCAAAAGAATGAATGGCATCTTGAATTTGATTTTCATCTTTCTGAATAAGACCTAGATTGTTATTTGCTAGTCCACTCCAAGGAGCTTGTTCGGTCGTGGTTTCCCAAAGAGTCTTAGAGTTTTCCCATTTGAGTAAAGTGTGAGTTGAACTTAAATAGGTTGCAATACAAAAAACCAAATACGCTCCCAGGAATATGCTTTTGGAAAGAAGGCCAGAAATCCAATTGGGATAAAAGTTATTAATAATTAAAATCAAAGGTAAAATAAGGGTTCCAGTGAATCCAATTCCTGACAAGTAGATATAGCGATCATTGACAAAATTAAGTCGAGGTATCACTTGCATGACCGGAACCAAGAAAACAAAGGACCACTGGACAAAAAACAACCAAAGACTGCGATAGGATCTTAAGTGACTTCGAAATGGTACAATCAGCATGAATATTAAATAAAATAAATATAAAATCCCAATGAACATCCACTTAGGATCGCTATTGAGGACATGATAAGGTGGGTAAATAATGGACAGATTCGTTGGCCACAGCCATTGCCCAATATAAAAACCCCAGGCGGTTAGAATTTTAAGGGGCAATTGCAACCAATGATGTGAAAGAGATATTACATCTCCCAAGTTTTGAAGTGAAGATTTATAAGCTTGGGTTCGAACCCAGGCAGCCAATAGCGCAAATAGTAAAGCAGGAAGATGAAATATCCATCTTTTAAAAGAAAAAATTTTAAAAAATGAATATTTGGTCGCAGTGGTCTTCTCACTATTTTCAGTAATGAGCAATAAAAATGGAAGTAAAATTCCATTGGCTTTGAAAAGAAGGGAGAATCCAAAAAGAACTGTATAGAGAAGGCAGTGCCATCCTTTTCTTTCTGAAGAAGGGGCCATTGCGAAATACATACTTGCCAAAAGGAGTGTTGAAGCAGCAAGTCCTTTGCGTTCGCTGATCCATGCGACACTTTCGACCTGCATAGGGTGAATTGCAAAAAGAAGTAATATAAATCCAACAATCCATTGGCAACTCTGCTTTGGTAAAGGCCTAAGGGCTTTTTGTCGTAAGATTTTTAATAGCAAAAAATAAAGAATTAGAATATTGAACAAATGAAGAATCAGATTTTCAGTATGTTGAAAGCCTGGATTCAATCCAGCAATTTGGTAGTCTGTCCAAAAAGACAAAAGGGTCAGAGGAAAATAATCTCCATGGTAAAAATCTGTAAAAGCCTGATGTAGGGCATTCCAGGCCGATAAAGTAAGGAAAGGGTTCTCTTGAATCAGGACATTGTCATCCCAAGTGACATAATCCATTAAAAAAACCCGCCCAAAAACGCCGCAGGTCAAGAAAGGTATAATAAAAAGTAATATTGAAGATTTTTGAGTTTTTGCCGTATCCTTCATGTTATTTTGAAGGATAAATAAAATATATTCAATCGGCAATAACTTCAGTAACTTCAGGCACTAACTGACGAATTCGAACCTCAATTCCATTTTTTAAAGTTACGGATTTGGAGGGACACCCTGAGCAGGCGCCTCTCATCTCTAGACGAAGGACTCCTGTATCTAAGTCAAAGTGAGAATAGCGAACATCTCCTCCATCGAGGGCAACGGCTGGTCGCAGCTCTGCGTTGATTATTTTTTTGATTTTTTGAACAATTTCTGAATCGGTTGGAAGAATATCTTCAGTTGCATCCAATTCTTCAACATCGGGCAACTCAGTAATGGCCAATTCACCTCGTTCGAAGTGATGAGCTATTAAATCTGCCAAAGGTTGCGCTAAAACATCCCAATCGACCCAATCCTGCTTTGTAATGCTCACAAAGTCAGGGCCAATAAAAACTCCACTCATCCAAGGAAACCCAAAAAGCTTTTTAGCTAGGGGAGAGCGATCCGTATTCTCGACATTTGAAATTTCTAAGGTCATTGTCGCAATAGGTCTATCGAGGACAAATTTAAGGGTAGCGGGGTTCGGAGTTTGTTCGACCTGAATTTTCATGTTTTTTCTCCTCGATATTAAGGCTTCGTCTTAAGACCTTTTCAATCGAAGTCTCAAAACTTTGGGGCAAGGAGATGGTCCTACCTCAAATTTATCATTGAATCAACTTTCAGTTGAAAAGGTCGAAGTGATTAAGTCTCTTGATTTCGGGAATCTTTATTTATAGACTCCGGCCCATAAGCAATTCAATGAAATAGAAATCAATGGACGGAGGAGAATTTATGAAACCAAGAGTACGAGAAATATTAGGTTGGTATGGAGCTGACAATCCTGGAGTTTTGACGAATTTAGCTCGTTTAATGAATCATGGTAGACTTCAAGGAACTGGAAAAATGGTTATCTTGCCGGTGGATCAGGGCTTTGAACATGGTCCTGCACGTAGTTTTGCAAAGAATCCCGATGGATATGATCCGTCCTATCACTTTGAATTGGCGATTGAGTCGGGCTGCAACGGCTACGCAGCACCATTGGGCGCTTTAGAAGTTTGCGCCCGTGATTATGCAGGAGAGATTCCTCTCATCTTAAAAATTAATAATTCAGACTCACTCTGGTCCAGTAAGTCCCCTATTTCTGCGCTGACCTCTCATGTAGATGATGCACTTCGTTTGGGTTGTGCAGGAATTGGATTTACAATTTATCCAGGCAGTTCAGATCGCAAACAAATGTAC
>Ga0172367_10006826_pt1 | contig 13273 bp, 12 predicted proteins | sample Lak10m_FD_114542 | JGI IMG/M metagenome (GOLD analysis project Ga0172367, IMG submission 114542) | Freshwater microbial communities from Kabuno Bay, South-Kivu, Congo - kab_022012_10m | ecosystem: Environmental > Aquatic > Freshwater > Lake | place: Democratic Republic of the Congo: South-Kivu...
CCATTTCGCACGATTACCAAGAGCCCCAGTGTTGCAGAACGAGCCCGTGGTTATGGAATTCCGGGAGTGCAAGTGGATGGTCAGGATGTTTTAGCAGTCCATCAGGCAGCGGGTGAAGCCATAGCTCGTGCACGACGCGGGGAAGGGCCAACCCTGCTAGAGTGTTTAACGTATCGTTATCGGGCACATTCAGAAGGAATGCGTGAAAGCGGTTATCGCTCTGTAGAAGAGATCGAGCAATGGAAACAGCGTGATCCGATAAAGTTATTCTCGGAATACTTGTTGGCCAATGGTGTTTCTAATACCCTGGAGCTAACGGAATTGGAAAAATCCGTTCGGCAAGTTGCCGAGCAGGCGGCTGATTTTGCTCGAAAGAGCCCTCTACCAGATCCAAAGACTTTGACAGATTTTGTTTTTTCGGAGGCGCAGAATGCGTGAGATGACGTTTACCGATGCGGCCCGCGAAGGTCTGGCCGAAGAAATGGAGCTTGACCCGTTGATTTTCGTGGTCGGTGAAGGGATTGGAGAACGCGGTGGCAATTTCAACACCACTGTTGGTTTGTATGAACGCTTTGGTGAGTGGCGCTTGCGGGATACACCCATCAGCGAACGAGGATTTACCGGGATGTGTATCGGGGCAGCCTTATTGGGCGCCCGGCCCGTAGTGGATTTTATGTTCCTGGATTTTGAATTGGATGCATTGGGCGATATTATCAACCAGGCTTCACGCTTGAGTTGGATGAGCAACGGCCAGGTAAAGGTTCCGATGGTACTGCGCGGCGGGGTAGGGATCGCTGCCACAGGCCCTCACCACTCATCCAGTTTATATTCTTTCTTCATGCATTTGCCTGGTTTGCACGTGGTTGCTCCAGTTTTCCCCGCCGATGCCAAGGGTCTTTTGAAAACTGCTTTACGTTGTAACGATCCTGTCATCTTCCTGGAACACAAAAAGGTGATGAAGCTCAAGGGCAACGTGCCGGATGGTGAGCTTTTGACCCCTTTTGGTAAAGCCAATATCGTGCGCCCAGGGAAAGATTTAACTATTGTTGGAATTTCATACATGGTGGTTGAAGCGTTAAACGCTGCCGATGCTCTGGAAAAACAAGGGGTATCTGTGGAAGTAATTGACCCGCGCACTTTGGCCCCCCTGGATATGACAACTATCCTTGAATCGCTTTCCAAAACACATCGCTTACTGATCGTGGATGAGGACTTTTCTCCGTGCGGGGCCGGGGCAGAGATAGCTGCCCAGGCGATGGAGCAGGGTTTCTACGAATTGGATGCGCCTGTGCGCCGCTTAAACGGCCCATTTGCTCCAGCCCCATACAGCCCTCCCTTGGAGGCTGCTTCGGCTCCTAATGCGCAGGATATTGTTCGGGCGGCCCAGATGCTGCTGGCAGAATAGGGAGGCCCGCATGGCTTACGAAATTGTACTTCCACGCTTGGGATGGGATATGGTTGAAGGTTCGCTGGCCGGTTGGCTCAAAGCGGACGGCGAGTGGGTTAACGCTGGGGATCTGCTCTTCAACGTTGAAGGTGATAAGGCCGTGCAAGAAATTGAGGCTCTGGATAGTGGCTTTTTGCGTATCCTGCCTAATCTCCCTCCTCAGGGCGAAAAAGTCGCGGTAGGGACGGTTTTAGGATTTTTGGTTCCAAAAGAAGAAATGGATGGTTTCCATTTTCCGCAAGACGAGTCTCCATCTCTTGCAGAAAACGCACCTGCTGAACAGGCTCCGATTGTCGTTTCAGAAACCTTGGAAACCAATCCGACACCTGAGAGTGGCATACAAGCACGCGTTTATATCAGTCCATATGCAAAACGACTCGCCGTAGACCTGGGCGTCGATTGGCGCAAGCTGACTGGCAGCGGATTGAGGGGTCGTATCATGGCGAAAGATGTGCAAAAGGTCGCTGCACTGCAGAAACCCGCATCGACAGATACCGAACTGTCTACGCCACAACCGATTGCCCGACCTGTTTCCTTCTCACGATCGGCACCTGTAATCCCTGGTGTTGAGAGCCGTTCATCGATGAGCAACGTGCGTCGCAAAACCGCTGAACACATGTCGCACAGTGCTCACACAGTTGCGCCGGTTACCCTGACCACCGAAGTGGATGCCACTGAAATGGTGCGGTTGCGCTCGACCTTGAAATTGCAGGATGGCGGGCTGGGCCTTCCGGTACCTTCATATAATGACATTCTGGCGAAAATCTGCGCCCAGGCCTTGATGGATTTCCCGATGCTTAATGCTCGGCTGGAGGGGGAAGAGATCGTGCAGTTTTCATCGGCGCACATTGCCCTGGCGGTGGATACTGAACGAGGGTTACTTACGCCTATTTTACGTGATGTGCAGGCAAAATCACTGCGCCAGGTGGCTCGTGAATCATCACTTTTGATCGAAAAAGCTCGCGGCGGTCAGGTCGGTTATGACGATCTGCAAGGGGCAACCTTCACCATAACTAATCTAGGAATGTTTGAGATTGATGCCTTCACCCCGATCATTAATTTACCCCAATGTGCCATTCTGGGCGTAGGACGCATCCTGGCCAAGCAAGTGGTGCTGGACTTTGAAAAGGGAGTCGTGGCGCTGCGTCAATGCGCCACCCTCAGTCTGACCTTCGATCATCGTTTGAATGATGGCGCTGGTGCGGCACGCTTTTTACAAAGGATCAAGCGTTACATCGAAAATCCATATCTCTGGTTGGTGGGAATATAAAAAACAAAAGGGCTGCCCGGTTGATGGGCAGCCCTTTCTCGTTTATGAAACCAATCGCAATGGATCCTCCATCAAACCCGCCAGCGTATCCAGGAATTCGGCAGCGTGCGCGCCGTCCACGGCGCGGTGGTCGCAAGAAAGGCTCAAGATGATCGTTGGGCGTACGACAGGCTGCCCACCACGCGCGACAACTCGCTCCGCCACGCGGCCCACTGCCAGAATGGAAGCCTGGGAGCCATTAATGATCGCGTTGAACGCATCGACCCCATACATACCAAGGTTACTGATGGTGAAGCTACCTTCGGCTATGTCTTCCGGGCGCAACTTTCTGGAGCGTCCACGCTCCAGCAGTGATGTGCGAGCCTGGGAAATTTCACTTAATCCTTTTTGATCAGCGTGACGAACAACTGGAACCACCAGACCATCTTCTATTGCCGCAGCAAAACCAACATGAACCGCGGGTAAGCGCAACAACTTGCCATCCTGAAATTGCACATTTAAGGCTGGGCGTTTCACAAGGCTGGCCGCGCACAGCTTAATCAACAAGTCAGTAACGGTGATCTTAAACGTTGAATTCTTTTGGGCGCTTTCTCGCCAGGCCAGGAGTTGTCCGGCATCCACCTCACGCAACAGGTAGAAATGTGGGGTGGTTTGCCAAGTGGCAGTAGTGCGCTCGGCCATGATGCGCCCTGCGCTGCTCAATACCACTTCATCTTTTGCAGAATCTCTTGTCAAGGGTGCTGCAGATGGTGAGTTTAGGGTACTGGTTACCGAAGCAATTTCACTCGACACCAATGGCAGACGGAAAGCATCTACATCTGGAGCCAGAATGGCGCCTTGCGGTCCGCTGCCACGCAGAGCGCCCAGATCCAACCCGCGTTCTAGTGCCAGGCGACGGGCTTTTGGCGAGGCCAATATGCGCTTGGGCTGATTGACCACCTGAGCTGACAGAGAAGAACGAGTTTGAAGATAAGCCAGGATATCGGCTTTCTCAATCCGCCCACCTGTTGGCCGCACCAGGCTTAAATCAATCTGGTGTTCTGCGGCCATGCGTGACGCCACTGGGCTGGCCGAGATGGGCATAGGCGAGACGCTTTTCTGTGCAGTCATTTCACCGAACGGGACGACCGGAATAGGCAAGGGGGTTGGGCTTTTCAGGGCTGTCAGTTCTCCGAGCGAGGTGATCACAGCAGCCGCCTGGCCAACTGGAACGCTCTCGCCCTCCTGGGCCAGGATCTGCGTCAATACACCATCTGCCGGAGCATCGATTTCAGCTATAGCCTTATCAGTCTCGATTTCCATCAAGATCTGGCCTTTCTTGACAGTCTCGCCTTCTTTCGCCAACCATTTCACCACCAGGCCGGTTTCCTGGTTCATGCCCATTACCGGCATGATCACTTTTACTGAAGCCATAAGTACCTCCTCGGCTTTACGCTCGCCCGCACAGGGTTTTAGCCATCTCGGTGAGTTTTTCAATGGTGGGTACGGTGAGATCTTCCAGCGGAGGGGAGAAGGGGACAGGCACATCCATCGCCCCCATTCGTTTCACCGGGGCATCCAGGTAATAAAAAGCTCCATCCGCTATTACTGCCGCCAGTTCAGCCGTCACCCCGTAGCGTTGGTAACCTTCATCCAGCACAATGGCTCGCCCGGTCTTTTGGGCTGAGCGGATTAGCGTTTCGGTATCTAGCGGGGTGGTAGTGCGTGGGTCAATCACTTCGGCGTGGATGCCAAGGGATGCCAGCCGATCTGCCGCTCCCAGGGCCACCTGCACCATACTGCTTGTGGCAACCAGGGTAATATCATCCCCGCTGCGTTTAATTTCAGCGATGCCAATTGGCAGGGTGTATTCTCCTTCTGGAACTGGTCCTTTGGTCTGATGCAGCATTTTATCTTCGATAAACACTACTGGATTGTTGTCGCGAATTGCGGTTTTCATCAAGCCTTTGGCATCATATGGCGTTGAGGGTAAAACAACCTTCAGACCGGGGATATGGCTGGGCCAAGCTTGCAAACTTTGGCTGTGTTGGGCACCAGTACGCCGGGTGGCTCCCAGGCTGGTCCGAAAAACGATCGGTACAAAGAGCTTTCCCCCCGACATGTAGTGGATTTTAGCCGCCTGGTTGGCAATCTGATCCATTACCAGACCCAAAAAGTCGCCGAACATGATGTCCACCACCGGACGCATGCCAGTCATGGCTGCACCTACACCCATACCGCAAAAGCCTGGTTCAGAGATGGGCGCATCGATCACTCGTTGGGTCCCGAACTCGTCTACAAGCCCCAACAATACCTTGAAGGGTGTACCGGCCTCTGCCACATCTTCTCCGATAATGAAAACGGTGGGATCGCGGCGCATTTCCTCGGCCAGAGCTTCACGGATGGCCTGGCTAAAAGTGATTTCACGCACGTTTGTTGTAATAGTAGGAGTTTCAAGCGTAGACATCTTGATCTACCTCATCGAGTTGGGGGAAGGGAGCTTTTTCGGCAAATTCAACGCCGGCAGTAATTTCTGCGATTACCTTTTGTTCGATATCATCCAGCAAACTTGCCTGGACAGAATAGGCTGAACACATCCAGTTGCCCATCAACTGAATAGGGTCATGCTGTGCACGCCAGGCTTCCTCTTCTTCTTTTGGGCGATAATAGGTCCGATTGACATCGCCAACGTGGTGTCCATAATAACGATACGTGTCGCAGATTAGGAACGCAGGGCCTTCGCCGCGCCGGGCAGCGGACACCAGACGCATCGCCGTCGTGTATACCTGGCGCACATCCTGGCCATCTACTTCTTCGACCGGAATGCCAAATGCCTGCGGGCGAGCCCTCAGCTCTCCGGCGTTAACTTCAGTGGTTACGGTATATTCAGAATAATGATTGTTTTCGCAGACATAGATGATCGGAAGTTTCCATAATGCGGCCATGTTCATGACCTCATACAGCACTCCCTGGCCCATAGCGCCATCGCCAAAGAAGCACACAGATACCTGGTTTGTTCCACGCATTTTGGCTGATAAAGCAGCTCCGGTAGCAATTCCGCCGCCACCACCAACGATGGCATTTGCACCCAGGTTGCCGGTTTCCGGATCGGCTATGTGCATTGAACCGCCTTTTCCTTTACAATAACCAGCAGCCTTCCCTAAAAGTTCGGCAAACATTCGGTCTACTTGAGCGCCTTTAGCCAAACAGTGGCCATGCCCTCGATGCGTGCTGGTGATCGTATCATCCGGGTTTAATGCCTCGCATACTCCCACTGCTACAGCCTCTTCGCCGCTGTACAGATGAGCTAAGCCAGGCATGCGAGCGGTTTTATACAGCTCATTGACTGATTCTTCGAAATGATGGATTTTAAGCATTTGTTCATACATGTGGAGCCATTGTTCAATATCTATCTTTCCATAAGCCGGATCGTCAACCAGGCCTATGCGAGGAAAAATCGGTACTGAAATATCACGTTCAGGCATAGGAATCTCCTTTTATTAAGTACCCCCGTCGACCGGAGGATGAAGTTCGAATGTGTCAGCATCGGTCAAAATGCCTTTTTCTATCAAAACGAAATTTGAGCTTCTAATTTTCAATTCTCTACCGTACATTTGAAGTGAAAGGTCAGTCATAAAGTACACTTTACGGTGACCAAACCAAAAGTGGAGCAAAATGACTGACCGCTACGAAGTATACACAAAAGTTGTGAAAGTGCTGAAGGAAATGTTGAGATTATCTCATCCAGGACATGTCTTGACTCTGGCGATGATGATTGCAGGGATCGTAACCGGTCGAAATGCGCAATTATCATCAGTAAGTGCCGAGACAGCCACAAGGGCGAAGGATAAGAGCACCGAAATGCGTCTGAGGCGTTGGGTCAAACACATGAGTATCGATGCCGATGTGGTTTACATGCCTTTTGCCAAACAAATACTGGAAGCATTATCGGCTTCGCCCTTGATATTGGTAATGGACGGAAGCCAGGTTGGGCGCGGGTGCATGGTATTGATGGTCAGCGTGTTGTACCAAAAGCGCGCCTTGCCTCTTTGCTGGATCGTTTACAAAGGTAAGAAAGGTCACACCACGGCTCAACGTCATATCGAAGCGCTTACAAAAGTTTTACCAATCATCCCTGCCGAGAAACAGGTCGTGTTGCTGGGTGATGCAGAATACGACACGACCGAAATGTTGCTATGGGTCAAGAAACAGGATCGCTGGGACTTTGTTTTGCGAACGTCTCCGCAAATTTATGTGCAAGAAGGATTACAAAGTCAGCCAATTGCCGATTATCCGTTGAGAAAAGGCCAAGTTTTCCAGCGTCACCAAGTTGGTTTTACTCAGCAAGCCGCACTGATTTTGAACTTGGTTGGCTGGTGGAGTAATCGCTACGATGGACCGCTTTACCTAGTAACCAGCCTTACGAATGGCTATCAGGCTTGTAAATATTATCGCCGTCGTTACCAGATTGAAACGTTTTTCTCAGACCAGAAAAGCCGAGGTTTTCATATTCACAAAAGTCATCTGTCTGACCCTGTTCGACTGAGTCGTCTTCTCCTGGCTGCCTGTCTGGCTTATCTTTGGATGGTATGCCAGGGACTGTTGGTGATTTCTGAAAAGAAAGTTGGCCTGATTGATCGAACCGACCGCATTGACAAAAGCCTTTTCCGGCTTGGTCTGGATTGGATCAGGTATGCTTTGAAGCTCAATCTCGATTTCACTCCGATTTTCCGGTTCCAGATCAGTTATTCTTTTCCAGATGTACGGTAACAAAATTTTCAATATAAAAATAGTATATGTGCTTGCCAAGCAGAATGTCTGCCTGCTCTCCTTTCAATAACGCTCAAAACAAGATCTACATTTCTTGCTAATCTAAAATTTTTTAGCCGCCACCCAAGGGAGGGTATAACTGCACCTGGTCATCCTGTTGAATCCAGGCGTCTTCCAAGGCGACGACTTCACCATTAATAGAAACCAGGAAAATTTCTCCTTTTGGGATCTTCAATCTGTCCAAAACATTTTCCAATCGCTGTTTTCCAGCCAGTTCGATCTCCAGGTTTGCTCTTTGTTGGGCATCGAAATAGTTAAGATGACCACCTAAATGCAGCCGCATTTTTACTTCTCCATAAGATCAGAAGCCCAGGCGATATCTAGATCGCGCAATCTTTGCCGGGATGGTATACCAGTTTCCCAATCCCAATCTTTTAAGTTGTATAAACCTTGCATCGCATGGTCAAACTCAGTGTGATCTATTCCTAGACCTACCAGGGCGCCTGCCTCGGAAGGCGAAAGTATTCGTTCGGGGAGGCGGTCATCCTGAGGTGTAAAACCTTCCCGAAGATTAAAAATTCGGGCCAGGTTGGTGGCACGTTCTCCTATTCTTAACAGGTCATTCAAAGAAAAATCCCATCCTGATGCAGCGTTTACAATCTTTACAACATCTTCTACCTGTATGAATGATCGCGGCGCAGGTCCGAAGTAACAAAAACCAGAAGCCTTTTCAAAGCTACTCCAATTTTCGCCAATAAAGTAATTCTTTACCTTTTTTTCACTCAAATCCCGCGCTGGCAAAGCCTCTGTAATTCCCAGGGACCTTGCTCCTTTGAATGAGATCGAATCAGGATTTGTGAACATAGTGTCATGATATGAAACCAGATGATCTGCACCGATTTCAGATATTGCGAATCCCAGCCCTACAGCCACCTTACCTCGTGGATCATGCATGGAAAGTTCCTGACCTTTCACTTCTATGGTGAAAGAAGTAGCCTCGCCGCCGATTACCCTGGCAGCGCTACGTGATCCTTCTGCGAGAATATTTCCAAACCCTTCTCTACGTGCGATTTTCTCAATCATTTGCAGCATTGCGCCAGCATTTCCAAAACGCAAATCTACCCCCCCTGTGTCTTCCAGGTCGATCAGCCCGTGTTCAAAACATTCCATTGCAAAGGCGATCGTCATGCCAGTTGAGATCGTATCAAGTGTAAAAATATTACACAACTCATTCGCTTTCATGATTGAATCTAAATCGTCAATGCAACAGTTGGAGCCAAACGCGGCGACTACTTCATATTCTGGGCCACCGTACGCGCTGGGAGTCTGGCGCTGATTAAATGCAATTTCACGTTTACAGCGTACAGCACAGGCATAGCAACTCCGCCTGGCAGTCAGAAAATCCTTTTCATAGGCTTCCCATTTGATCTTATCAACCTGGTCGAAAGCTCCAGCTCGATAATTGTGAGTTGGGAGCATGCCCCCGGCATTCATGCCGCCAACCAATCCTGGCGTTCCTTTATCATGGAAATCCCGGCTGATGGGGTGTTCCTTCACTTGTTTGGCCAATTGCCGCCCAATCTCCAAAAGAGATCCATTGTCATTGGCTAAATCCCCATAACGCCCACTGCCACGTACAGCTATGGCTTTAAGGTTCTTTGAACCCATCACAGCGCCCAATCCATTGCGACCATTAAAGTGGCGTAATTCATTGGTGATTGCCGCATATCGTACGAGATTTTCTCCGCCGAGTCCAATTTGGAGAACACGCATGTTTTTCTCGGTGGTTTCCTCCCGGATCATCGTTTGGACGATCTCTGGGGTTTGGCCCCATAAGTGATCAGCGGTCCGGATTGAAACCTGATCATCATGAATGCAAATGTAAACAGGTTTTTCTGCTTTACCGGTGATCAATATCGCATCCCAACCTGCATTGCGTAATTCCGGCCCCCAAAAACCGCCTGCTTCCGATTCGCCATATCCACCGGTCAAGGGAGAACGAGCAGCAACAGTGAACCGTGTGGCTGTAGAAACAGGCGAACCGGTTAGTAACCCATTCGCAATCACTAATAAGTTATTAGGGCTGAAAGGATCCGTGCCTGGTTGCATCTCTTTTACTAAAAAGTATCCTGCCATTGCCTTTCCGCCGGGATAAAGCCGGTAAAACGACTCGGGCAGGTATTCTGTCTCAATAGAAGCCTGGGTTAAGTTCACGCGAAGGATTTTGCCAGTTGCGCCAAATTTCATTTTATATTCCTGTTCTGTTGAAATTACAAGTTTGATCCGTTGTCAGTCAAGATACCTTACAAGGGTTTCATCCTATTAGGCCGATGGTAAGTGTTGGATTCATTCCGCGCACAGGACACCGGATGGGCTCCCACCATCTGCCATGTCCTTCTTTTAAAGACAGATGCCTGAGTCTTCTTGAATTTGTTCCAGGTGGCGGCGCATTCCCTGACGAGCTTCTTCTGGGTCACCGCGCAGAACAGCAGTAAATATTTGCCGGTGACATTTTTGGCCGCGGTTTGGCGCACCGGGTGTCTGGTAGATGCGAGTTCGGCTTTCTTGCAGTGGTTCTACAAGTGATTGAACCAACGCCAGAAGCAATTCATTGCAACTGGCTTCAGCCAGCGCCAGATGAAAGGCGTGATCAGCCAAAATATAATCCTGTGGTATTTTTGGCTCAGCGTCCATCGTTTGCAGGGACTTTTGCATCTTTTCTAGATGGATAGGTTGAGCACGCTTTGATGCCAACCCGGCGATCTCTATTTCCAGGGCGAAGCGTGTTTCTAATAGTGTTTGTTCCGGTTGGCATCCCACTCGAGCCCAAATCCCCACACTGTCGGAAAGGGTGTGCAAATCTGGCTGAGTCACAAACGTCCCGCGTCCATGCACTATATTTATCAGACCATTTTGTTCCAAAGCACAGGTGGCCTCCCGCACAACTGTACGACTGACCCCCATCATCTTGCAGAGAATTCTTTCAGCCGGGAGTTGTTCTCCAGGGCGCAATTGGCCTTGTTCAATCAGGCGACGCAACCTTAAAGCTACCTGATCCGAAAAACGGGTGCGGTCCACGCCATCTGCAAGCGAACTCAGATCACTCACGCGAGAATTGCTCCAGTTGCCCTTGAGAGTCAAATGGCAGCGAAAATGGTTGACCGAGCAAAGTTATGCCAGAATTTCCTGATACTTCTTCAACCAGACGCTCGGAAATTGCCATTTCATCCATGCAAAGTGTGTTGCGGATATGGCAGATACGCGCCCGGCGCGGATCTGACTGGCCGCAAACACGCAAGGCAGTGAAGATGGCTGCCCGATCGTTTGGCGCAACCATGGGGATGAAAGAGCGTTGGATGCCACAAATACCAGCAGTCACACAGTTAATATACAAAGCCTCAAAATCTATCTGATCTACCAGACGTTGGGTGGTCACATCTGCCAGGCCAATTCCAGAGGCATTACCATGCGTTTCCTTCGAAAGATCCAGAACTGCGATGGCGCGGATATCGCATGTTCCATTATCAGGAACGCCATGAACTTTGACTCGACCAATTACGTTCGTATCCATGCCGATCCCACTGATATTTTTACCAATTTCATCTACGATAAGCACATCCAGATCGGGGAAAGGAAAGTGCGGCATAAGTGAGTATGCTTTTTTTAATAGCTCTTCTTCTTGCAGACCAGCAATACCCTCTGGAGGAAGAGCGGTTAGACTGGCAATTTCATGATAAGCATTTTCTACAGATGCTAAACCGAACAAAATCGGCGTTTTTTCTATTACCAGACGTGCAGCTTGAGGCATCAGATCGCGTAAACCTTCGACACCATAACTGTGAAGGGTAGCTGCACCGCGTTCTTTTCCCAGACCCAACACTGCCATTTTGCCAAGACCGCTTTCCAAAGCACTCACGAAATCAGTATGTGGTTTGACGCGGTTGATAAGTACTACGCCGTCCGCTTCTGATGCCAGGCGATCCACAAATACGGGCATACCATTGGCTAGGCATCCTACTTCGACTACTTCCATTGTGGCGTAGATCGGTGCTCCTACTGTTTCTTCAGTGACGCCTAGGTTGTTGAGTACATCGCGCTGACCTTCTGCAGTTGCTCCACCATGACTACCCATGGCAGGAACAATGAAAGGCACTGCGCCATGAGCTTGCAGGCTGCTTACAGTTGTTGCAACCAGTATGGCCAGATCGCTCAACCCCCGACTGCCGACTCCTACAGCAATACGTTTACCTTTCAGGCTTTCTCCAAGATTCAACTCTTGAATGGTCTGGACTACTGCGCCAGGAATATCTAAGATACGATCTCTGGGAAATTCTTGGCGTATTCGTTGAAAAGTGGGTAAGAGTAACTCGCCTGCAAAAACTCGTTCGGCAGAAATTTTCACGGATGCATCCTTTTCAACTGGTATGATGTTCATACTTCCTAATTATACGCTTTAATTGTCAACTGTCAACAATCAACCGAGAACAGATCCTTGACGCATGCTTGTTTTCCAGTTATAAATCCAGTTGGTAAAGGCAGGATGCGGAGTTGGATAGAGAGAAGTTCATCGATATCTTGTGCCATAAATGGGCTGATATGACGGCGTCTGTATCAGGATTCTTATAAAATTGGAAGCGTTCAAACAGGAGAAAATTATGTCTACTCTGGCAACTCTACGTCACAAACTTATTTTGCAATTTCCCGCTGCGCTGGTTACTTTGGGATTGATGTGGTTGTTCCCCTTCTTGGTTCATCTCATCCCGGTAAGTGGTCCGGTTCCGCTCGGCGCTCAGCTTTTGCCGATCTTTTACGCGCCATTGCTGGCTGCCTGGCTGTTTAATCCAATTGTTGGAATTGCATCTGGCCTTCTCATGCCATTCATCAACAATGCTTTCACAGGAACGCCCACGCTGGAAGTGGCAGTTTTGACGAGTATTGAGTTGAGCGTTTTTAGTCTCATTTTTCTAGTTTTCAATAAAAGCCGGGGACGCCTTCCTTTGCTCGCGCCACTGGCCGTTATCATTGGGAAAATTGTCTCGGCCCTTTTGTTATCCATATTCCCAATTGTGCCGCTGTCGCCGTGGGGATACTTTAGTTCATCTGTTATCAGCGCTGTTCCAGGTTTGTTGATTTTACTGGCGCTTAACCTGGCCTTGGTTCGTTTGCCCCATGAATGATAGCAAGCATCAAGTGGAAAAAGTATCTCTCGATTTTGGAACTATTTCGAGAGCGCTCAAGCGAGTCAAATTGCCGCCAGTGGATTGCGTGGTGGGTATCGCCGAAGGTGGTACCATCCCCGCTGTTCTCTTGGCACACCAGTTTGACCTTCCGTTGCAATTATTACGAATCAATTATCGTGCCTCGGACAATTCACCACAACGCCTCGCTCCTGCGCTTCTGACCGATGTTCCGCCCTTGCCAGATAGCGCGCGAATCTTGCTGGTTGATGATGTCAGTGTTAGTGGGCAAACATTTGCTTTAGCGCGCGGTTTACTTGCGAAGCATGAAATTGTTACCTTTGCGCTAAAAGGGAGTGCTGATATTGTGCTGTTTCCTGATATCGCTGCTTGCGTAAACTGGCCATGGAAAATTTTATAAATTCATAAATCCGCAAAGACTTTCCGGAAAATCAAATACACCCATTGAAGATATTGTATTATTAGAACATTTGTTATAAAATACAATCGTAATAAATTCTAATTGAATCAAGGCGAATAACCTGCGCAAGCAGCAATCACATTTCGCCCATGCTCCACACGAGACACTCCTAGGACTTTGACGCATTTTGCGTCCAGGTCCTTTTTTTA
>Ga0172367_10006827_pt1 | contig 13273 bp, 14 predicted proteins | sample Lak10m_FD_114542 | JGI IMG/M metagenome (GOLD analysis project Ga0172367, IMG submission 114542) | Freshwater microbial communities from Kabuno Bay, South-Kivu, Congo - kab_022012_10m | ecosystem: Environmental > Aquatic > Freshwater > Lake | place: Democratic Republic of the Congo: South-Kivu...
CAGCCACGCGCATCGCACGTGCCATCCAGTTCGCGCTGGGCGAGCGATTCGAACTGGGCAGCCAGCATGTCGACCTGGGCGCATCGATCGGCATCGCCTGCTATCCCGAACATGGCGACAGCCTGTCCGCTCTGCTGCGATCGGCCGACATCGCCATGTATCATGCCAAGCATGAAGGCCGGGGTCGCGCCGAGATGTTCACCGCCGAACTGGCGCTGGAAGCGGCGGACCGGGCCGAACTGGAACGCGACCTGTTGCTGGGGCTGGAGCGCGACGAATTCCTGCTGGAATTTCAGCCACAGATCGAAATGAGCCATGGCGGCGTGGCCCATGCGGTCACGGCCGAGGCGCTGGTGCGCTGGGTCCATCCCGAACGCGCGCTCATCATGCCCGGCGCCTTCGTGCCGGTTGCGGAGGAAAGCGGCATGATCGTCGCGCTGGGCGACTGGGTCATGAGCCGGGTATGCGAGACCGCTGCGCGCTGGGCGCGATCGGGCGTGCATCAGCGAATCGCGATCAATATTTCGACTCGTGAACTGGCGCAGGCCGATTTCTTCCTGCGCCTGCGCCACGCCATGGCGACGCACCAGACCCCACCGCCCATGCTGGAGCTGGAGATCACCGAATCGCTGGCGATGGACATGGACGAGCGCGTGCTGGGACAGCTCAGCGCGCTGCGACAGGATGGCGTACGAATCGCCATCGACGATTTCGGCACCGGCTATTCCAACCTGGCCCGGCTGCGCGAATTGCCGGTCGACCGGGTGAAGATAGACCGCAGCCTGGTGCGCGACATCGCGACCTCTGCAGAGGCGCGGACGATCTGCAGCGCGGTCGTCGGCCTTATTCAGGGCCTTGGCATGGAAGTGGTGATCGAAGGGGTCGAGACGCAAGCGCAGATGGACATGCTGCGCGTTATCGGCTGCACCCTGTTCCAAGGCTATCATCTCGCCCGGCCGATGGGCGAGGCGCAATATCTGGATCGATATGCCGCCGCGCCCACCGTCGAACCGACGGAACGACGCAGCCTCTAAGCCGGATGATTCAGGGCAGGCGCCGGGCCGACAGGATCTTCACCACCGGCTCCAGCATCTGCCCCTTCATCACGCCATTGCCGGCGGTGGGCGATTTCGGACCGGCCTGGATGGCCTTCACGATATCCAGCCCCTCGACCACATGCGCGAAAACGGCAAAGCCCTGATTGTCGCCGGCCGATTCGGGCTGGGCATCCATCGCCGGCATCTTGCCCAGCACGATGAAGAAATCCCCGGTCGCGCTACCCGGCGCATAGCGCGCCATCGACAGCGCACCATCATCATGGGTGAGGCCCGTATGGCTCGTGGGCTCATGCTTGATCGGCGGCAGGACGCGCTTGGGGTCATTCTGTGTCCCGCCCTGGATGAAGCCGTAATCCGGGCCGCCGACCGCGCGATAGAAGACGGTGCCATCGAACCGCTTCTGGTCGACATAGCGCAGGAAATTGCCGGCGGTGACCGGTGCCTTGTCGGGATGCAGTGCCACCACGATGCGCCCGGCACTTGTGTCGAGTGCGATGCGGACATCGCTCGATGCAACGGGCGTTGGAGACTGGGCCAACAGCGGAGCGGAAGCCAGCGCGGCAAGGAGGAACAGGGCCAGGGTGCGGATCATGGCATCAAGCCTAGTCCAACCACCCTGCCCTGTCAGCCCATGGAGTCAGCCATGGTTGGGTCTGCTATCAGCCTTCCAGCTGGCGCATCAGGGCGCGGACGTCGGCGTCCATGTCCGGATGGCTCTCGCGCAGCTTCTCGATCGTGCGCACCGCGTGAATCACCGTGCTATGATCGCGACCGCCAAAGGTGCGGCCAATTTCCGGCAGCGAGCGCGGCGTCATCTTCTTCGAGATATACATCGCCACCTGACGCGGACGCGCGACGGCGCGCGCACGGCGCTTCGACTTCATTTCCGACAGGTCGATCTTGAAATGCGCGGCACAGGCCTTCTGGATCTCGTCGATGGTCAGGCGACGCACATTAGCGCGCACCGCATCGGCGAGCATGGTCTGGGCAAATTCCAGATCGATCGAGCGACCGGTCAGTTGGCCATAGGCAAGCAGCTTGTTGAACGCACCTTCCAGTTCCCGGACGTTCGAGCGGATCGAACGGGCAAGGAAGTCGATCACCGCATCGGGCACCGGCGGATCGCCGGCATGGGCGCGGCGCGCCTCCAGAATCGCCAGGCGCAGATCGAGACCCGCCGGACGGATATCGGCCACCAGACCGCCCGCCAGACGCGACAGGATGCGCGGATCAATGCCGTCCAGCATCTGCGGCGCGCGGTCGGCGGTCACGACGATGCGGGCACCGGTATCGATCAGGTCGTTGATCGTGTGGAGGAATTCTTCCTGGGTCGAGCCCTTGCCGGCGATGAACTGGATATCGTCGATCAGCAGCAGGCGCGCGGCGCGCAGGCGGGCCTTGAACGCCATCGTCTCGTTCGAGCGCATCGCATTGACGAACTCGACCATGAAGCGTTCGGCCGACATGTAGAGCACCGGTGCGCTCGGCGAATGGGCCGAGAAGGCCCGTGCGATCGAGTGCAGCAGGTGCGTCTTGCCCTGACCGGTACCGCCATGGATGAAGAGCGGCGTGAAGCGCGGCTCCGCCTCCCCCGCCATCGCCAGCGCCGCCGAATAGGCGAGCTGGTTGGTTTCACCCGGAACGAACTGGTCGAAGGCGTGGCGCGGCTGGAAGTTGCAGGCGACGGTCGGCGCAGCGGCAACGATCGCCGGCGCCGTCACGGCTGCGGCCACGTCGCGCTTCACCTCCAGCAGGCGCGGACCCGACGAATCGGGCGCACGACGCAGGCGCACTTCACGCACCCCGGCGCCCGAGCAGCGCCAGGCCATGCGCAGGCGATCGCCAAACTGGCCGGAAACGAAATTCGCGCTGAAATCCGACGCAAAATGGAGATCCAGCGTCTGCGAATCGGGGCAATAGTCACCCAGGCGCGCAGGCTTCAACCATTGGTCGAACATGCGCGCGCCGATGTCGCGGCGCAGACCGGTGCGGATGGTCGTCCAGGCGGATTCCAGGCGGGCCATATCTGCCGCTGCCTCTCCGTCCTGAATTCCAAGCACCGCCGCATTATCCTTCATTGAATGCTGCCCCCAAAATACCAACAAAAATGCCCCTGAGGGCACGACTATCGGACGCAACAAGATGGTTCGGAAAAGCGCCCCCGCCTTTCCGAGTCTGATACATCGACTGACATTATGACGACCGCCAGGAAGTGATTCGATCAGCGGCCGGAGGATCAAAATAGACAGGGCCGCTTCGCCGGATCAAGGGCGGGTCGCTTCAAAAAACTGAAATAAAGACGTTGACTCGGGAATCCCGCAGAAAACCGCAGATTCACAAATTATGGCTATTTTTCAGTGAATTACTTGGCGACGATTCTGGCGATCTGGCTCGAATCGTGAGAAATTCGCGGGTCAGGGAAATGACTATTCCGTGACTCCAGCAGAAAAAGCCCGCTCCGGCGATCCGGAGCGGGCTTTTCAGATAAGCGGGTAGCTTAACGTAAGGCTTAGGCGATCGCGCCGACGGCCTTGGTCAGGCGACCGAACTTACGAGCGGCGGTGTTCTTGTGCAAAACGCCACGGGCAACGCCGCGGGCCAGTTCGGGCTGGACAGTCTGAAGCGCGGTCGCAGCAGCATCCTTGTCACCGGCGAGGATGGCGGCTTCCACCTTCTTAACCAGGGTGCGGATCCGGCTGATGCGGGCGCCATTGATCGCGGCGCGACGCTCATTGCGACGGATGCGCTTCTTGGCTTGCGGCGTATTGGCCATTCTATTCCTCGGTTCTCATCAAATCTCGGGAAGAGGCCCGTCGGATTCGCCAACCAGCCTCGTGAAGGTGCGCCCCTTACAGCTGTTCCGGGGTGTCGTCAACCAGCGAGCCCCCCGCTATTTCTGGCATTTGGGGCAATGGAAGGTCGATCGCCCCCCATCGACTCGGCGTTGCACGGTGCCGCCACAGGGACAAATCTGCCCTTCGCGCCCATAGACTCGCCATTGATTGGAGAAATAGCCCAATTCGCCATCCGGCCGCGCATAATCGCGCAGGGTGGAACCGCCGGCGACGATGGCGGCGGACAGAACGGTACGAATCGCTTCTACCAGCAAAGTGAGTCGGGGCTTCGATATGCGCCCTGCCGCTCGAGTCGGGGCGATGCCCGCCATGTTCAGCGCTTCGCATACATAGATATTGCCCAGCCCCGCGACGATGCGCTGGTCGAGCAGCGCCGCCTTGATCGACGTCGCCTTGCCATCCAGCACCTTCGCCAGATAGGCCGCGTCGAAATCCGGCCCCAATGGCTCCGGCCCCATGCGGGTGAAGGGGGCATAGCCCTGCCAGGCGTCACTGCGCACCAGATCCAGCGAGCCGAAGCGGCGCGGGTCGTTGAGCGAGAGAAGATGCCCGTTGCCCGTCTCCAGCAACAGATGGTCATGCGCCCCGATTTCCGCCGGATCGATTCGCCATCGCCCCGACATGCCGAGGTGGAAGATCATCATGTCGCCGCGATCGGTTTCGATGAGGCCATATTTGGCCCGGCGCGACAGTCCCGTGACGGTGGCGCCGGTCATACGCTGACGCAGGTCCACCGGAATCGGGAAGCGCAGATCGGCACGGCGTGGCTCGACCCGTGTGAGGGTCGCCCCCTGCAGGACGGATCGCAGGCCGGAAACGGTGGTTTCGACTTCGGGAAGCTCTGGCATGGCCCCTATGTAGGATGCCGGATAGCGGAACGACAGGGGCGTTTACACCCAGCGCCCAACCCATGCCTTCGCGCCGGACTGACGCTGAAACTGCGTAATCACACAAGAGCGGGATTCGCCGCATCGCGTGAGCGCGCATAGCGCTTCCATCTGGCACGATCAGGCTCTAGAGCGAACCGCATGAGCGAAACAGCATCTTTCGGCTATCGCGACGTCGATGCCGCCGAGAAGGCCGGCATGGTCCGCGCCGTATTCTCCAATGTCGCCGCCAAATATGACCTGATGAACGACGCCATGTCGGGCGGCGCCCATCGGCTGTGGAAGGACCAGTTCGTCAAGCGGGTGAAGCCGCAGCCGGGCGAACAGATATTGGACATGGCCGGCGGCACCGGCGACATCGCCTTTCGCATGCACAAGCTGGGCGCGCATATCACCGTGTCCGACATCAACCCCGAGATGCTGGCCGTTGGCGTCGAGCGGGCGCAGAAGAAGGGCTATGAAGGCCTGATCTGGTCGGAGCAGAATGCCGAGACGCTGACCTTCGGCGATCGCGAGTTCGATGCCTATACGATCGCCTTCGGCATCCGCAACGTCACCCATATCGACATGGCGCTGCGCGAAGCACATCGCGTGCTGAAGTTTGGCGGCCGTTTCTTCTGCCTGGAATTTTCGACCACCACCTGGCCGGGTTTTTCCGACGTCTATGACAGCTATTCGCACAAGCTGGTGCCACAGCTGGGCAAGCTGTTCGCCAATGATGCCGACAGCTATCGCTATCTGATCGAATCGATCCGCCGCTTCCCGCCCATGCCCAAGTTCGAGGGCATGATCCGCGACGCCGGTTTCGTGAACACCAAGGTCGAGCCGATCCTGGGCGGGCTGGTGGCGATCCATTCGGGCTGGAAGATCTGACGCCCGCATGACCACCCACGCGACTCATATCTGGCGGCTCCTGAAATGGGGCCGGACACTCGCACGCCATGGCGCTCTCACTGGCATCGAACGCGATCCGCTGACGCCGACGCCGGTGCGCCGGCTGGTGCGCCTTGCCCGTTTTGGCGCGCGCGTGCCCAAGCAGCCACGCTATGCCGATGCGTTCCAGTCGATCGGCCCGGCGGCGATCAAGCTGGGCCAGACGCTGGCGACCCGCCCCGACCTGGTCGGCGAGGAAGCGGCGAACGATTTGCTACGGCTGCAGGACGCCCTGCCCCCGGTTCCGTTCGACACGATCCGCGCGCAGGTCGAGCAGAGTTTCGGCCGGCCGCTGGAGCAGGTCTATGCCCGCTTCGACGAGCAGCCCGTCGGAGCCGCGTCAATCGCGCAGGTGCATCGCGCCGTTACCAGCGACGGCCGCGAGGTCGCGGTCAAGGTGATCCGGCCCGGCGTGATCGACCAGTTCAACCGCGACATCCAGACCTATGAATGGGCTGCCGCCCATGTCGAGATGCTGGGCGGCGAAGTCGCCCGCCTGCGCCCGCGCCTGGTCATCGCCAATATGAAGCGCTGGACCGCGCGCGAGCTGGACCTGCGGCGCGAGGCGGCATCGGCATCGGAACTGGCCGAAGCGATGGAGGCGATGCCGGGCTATCGCATTCCCGCCATCGACTGGGATCGCACGACCGGCAAGGTCATGACGATGGAATGGATCGACGGCATCAAGATCTCCGATCGCGATGCGCTGATCGCCGCCGGCCATGACCTCAAGGACATCGCCGCGCGGCTGGTCAACGCCTTCCTGCGCCAGGCGATCGCCGAGGGGTTCTTCCACGCGGACATGCATCAGGGCAGTTTGTTCGTGAAGGGCAATGGCGACATCGTCGCGATCGATTTCGGCATCATGGGCCGGATCGATCGGCGCGCCCGCATGTGGCTGGCCGAGATTCTCTATGGCCTGATCACCGGCAACTACAAGCGCGTCGCCGAAATCCATTTCGAGGCGCAGTATGTGCCCGGCCATCATAATGTCGACGAGTTCGCTACCGCGTTGCGCGCCGTGGGCGAGCCGATGCGCGGCAAGCCGGCGAGCGAATTGTCGGTCGGCGGTATGCTGGACGGACTGTTCGCCATCACCCGCGATTTCGACATGCAGACCCAGCCGCATCTGCTGCTGCTGCAGAAGACGATGGTGATGGTCGAGGGCGTCGCCCATCAGCTCGATCCCGAAATCAACATGTGGGAGACGAGCGGCCCCTATGTGAAGGAATGGCTGCGCACCGAATTGGGGCCGGAGGCCAAGGCGGCCGACGCGCTGATCGAGAATTGGCGCCTGATCCAGCGGCTGCCGGCGCTGGTCCGCCGCATCGAGGATGCCTTCCCGGAAAAGGGCGGCGCCCCGCCGCCGCTGCCGCTGGGCGACGTGAAGCTGATCCAGGTGGGCGGTGGCTGGCGCTATGGGCTGGTCGCGCTGCTGGCGGCGGCGATCGGCGCCGGGGCGATGGCCGCGGCCACCACATTCTTCTAAGTCGGCAACCGGGCTGGACAAGTCCCGGTCGCACGACCAAATGTTGGCCATGACCCAGCGTGTCCTTCTCATCGTCTCCGGCGGCATTGCGGCCTATAAGTCGCTGGAACTGGTGCGCCAGTTGCGCAAGCGCGGCATTGCCGTGCGCGCGGTTCTCACCGAAAGCGCGCAGCAGTTCGTCACGCCGCTAAGCCTGGGCGTGCTGACCGAGGATCATGTCTATGGTGACATGTTCGACCTGAAAGAAGAGCGCGAGATCGGCCATATCCAGCTGTCGCGCCAGGCGGACCTGATCGTCGTCGCGCCGGCGACCGCCAACATCCTGGCGAAGATGGCGGCGGGCATTGCCGATGACCTGGCCACCACCATATTGCTCGCCACCGACAAGCCGGTGCTGGCCGTACCGGCGATGAATGTGCGCATGTGGCACCACAAGGCGACGCAGCGGAACCTGGCGCAGCTCCATGCCGATGGCCTCCACATCATGACGCCCGACGATGGCGAGATGGCCTGCGGCGAATATGGCAAGGGGCGCCTGCCCGAGCCGGAAGCGATTGCGGCGGAGATTGGGCGCTTGCTGGCCGCTCCGACTTTGCCCGATCCGCTGGCGGGTCAGCCGGATTTCGCCGGCGCGGATGAACCGCTGACCGGACGGCATATATTGGTGACGGCTGGGCCGACGCATGAGCCTATCGATCCGGTGCGCTACATCGCCAATCGCTCTTCGGGCAAACAGGGTTTTGCTATCGCCGCCGCCGCTGCGCGTGCCGGGGCGAAGGTGACTTTAGTGGCGGGCCCCGTGCATCTGCCCACGCCCGCCGGTGTCACCCGCATCGATGTCGAGACCGCGCGCGAGATGCTGGCGGCGGTCGAAGACGCGCTGCCCGCCGACGCAGCGATCATGGTCGCGGCCGTTGCCGACTGGCGCACCGCCGACGCGGCCGAGCAGAAGCTGAAGAAGGACGGATCGGGCGCGCCCGCGCCGCTTAGCCTGGTCGAGAATCCCGACATATTGGCGACGCTGGGCCATCATGTCCGCCGACCCCGCCTGCTGATCGGCTTTGCCGCCGAAACCCAGAAGATCGCCGAACATGCGCAGGCCAAGCTGACCCGCAAGGGCGCCGACTGGATCGTCGCCAATGACGTGTCCGGCGACGTCATGGGCGGCGACAGCAACAGCGTCCAGATCGTCACATCCACCGGCATCGAAAGCTGGGCCGCCATGGCCAAGAGCGATGTCGCCACCAAACTCATCGAAAAGGTTGCCAATGCCCTCTCCCCTGCCGCCGATTGATATCCAACTCATGCGCCTGCCCAATGGCGAGGGCCTGCCCGTCCCCGCCTATGCGACCGCGCACGCCGCCGGCATGGATGTGGTGTCGGCCGAGGAGATCATTCTCAACCCTGGCGATCGCCATCCGGTCGCGACCGGTTTCGCGCTGGCGATCCCCGAAGGCTATGAGATTCAGGTCCGGCCTCGTTCCGGCCTGGCGCTCAAGCATGGCATCACCCTGCCCAACGCCCCGGGCACGATCGACGCCGACTACCGCGGCGAACTCAAGGTGCTGCTGATCAACCATGGCGCCGATCCCTTCCCGATCAAGCGGGGCGATCGCATCGCGCAACTGGTAGTCGCGCCGGTTCAGCTTGCGAGCTTCGTCGAGGTCGATATGCTCGACGATACCGTCCGGGGACAGGGCGGCTTCGGTTCTACGGGAGTATGACCATCATGATGACCCCGCTGCTTTCGCTGATGCTTGCCGCCGCCACGCCGCAGGCTGCGCAACCCATGCCGCAGGATCTGAGCGAAGTACCGGAAATTCCCGACTGGCTGGGGCGCAAGAATTCGCCACAATGGTCGGAAGAGGTCGCCAAGCTCTATCGGCGTGGCGCGTGCAGCGGTGCGGTCAATCGCCAGGGATCGCAATATCTGGAAATGGACATGCTGTTCCTGTTGAGCGGGGACGGCAAGCTGATGAAGATCGCCCCTGTCAATGCCAGCTGCCCGGGCGTGGAAAAATTCGTCAGCAACCGCATTCTGAGTTCGCTCGGCCGCAGCTTCCCCAAGACCGGCTCGGCCGAACCGGTATGGATGCGCTCGCAGGTACGCTTCCTCTGGTCGGATGCGCCGTGACGCTGACCGACGACCAACTGGAGCGCTATGCCCGCCATATCGTGCTGAAGGAAATTGGCGGCGCCGGCCAGGCGCGGCTGCTGTCGGCCGATGTCGCGGTGATCGGTGCGGGCGGCATCGGTAGCCCAGCGATCCTCTATCTGGCGGCCGCCGGCGTCGGCACGATCCGGGTGATCGACGATGACGCCGTCGCCCTGTCCAATCTGCAACGGCAGATATTGTTCGGCACCGCCGAGATCGGCACGCCCAAGGCGGAAGCGGCGATGGCGGCCGTCGCCCGGATCAATCCCGACATCAAGCTGATCCCGATCAATGCGCGGATCGATGCGGACAATGCCGCGATGTTGCTGCGCGAGGCCGATGTCGTGCTGGACGGGTGCGACAGTTTCGCCACCCGGCTGGTGGTGGCCGATGTCGCGCAGGCGCTGCGCATGCCGCTGGTATCGGCGGCCGTCGGCCCGTTCGAGGGGCAACTCGCCACCTATCGCGGCTGGGAGACGGACAAGCCCTGTTATCGCTGCCTGGTCGGCAGCCCGGTCGATGCGCCCGAGCGCAATTGTTCGGAAACCGGGGTGATCGGTGCGCTGACCGGGGTGATGGGCAGCCTGGCGGCGCTGGAGGTGATCCGCGCGCTGGTGCCCTTCGGCACCGACATGGCGGGGCAGTTGCTGATCGCGGACCTGCTGGCGATGCGGTTCCGCACGCTGGGCGTCCCCAAGGACCCGGCCTGTCCGGGCTGCGCGGCGGAACTGTGCGCGCACTGAGGATCGTCGTCATCACGGCCGATGCGGAGCGGCTGCGCGGCGCATTGGTGATGGCGACGGCGCAGGCCGCGCTGGGCGGCGAAGCCAGCCTGTTCCTGCAACTGGAGGCGGTGGCGCTGCTGGCCTCACCGCTGGCCGCGCCGGAAGATGCCGCGCATCAGGCGGCGGGCCTGCCGACGCTTGCCGAACTGCTGGCCGAGGCGCTGGACATGGGGGTGGCCCTGATCGCCTGCCAGAGCGGCCTTGCCCTGTCGGGCCTGTCCGCCGACGCCCTGCCCGCCGGGGTCGAGATTGGCGGCCCGCTTTCCTTCCTGCAACAGACCGACGACGATGCCCGGCTGCTGATCCCCTGAATCAGTCGCGCAGGAAGATATCCTCGATCTTCAAACCAAACAGGTCGGCGATGCGGAAGGCGAGCGGGAGCGAGGGGTCATATTTGCCGGTCTCGATCGCGTTGACGCTCTGGCGCGAGATGCCGAGCTGGGCGGCGAGATCGCTCTGGTTCCAGTCGCGTTCCGCCCGCAAGACCTTGAGCCGGTTCTTCATGCGCGGCCACCGGGCAGGATCGGCGCCAGCAGCAGCCCCAGATTCCACAGGATGAAGGCGGCATAGGCGGGCGCATGGGGGGCAAGGCCGGAACCTTCGAGCAGGCCCCAGACAGTGGTGATCACCAGCATGAAACCGGCCGCGATCAGCGCGCGCCGGGCATGGACCATACGCAGATATTCGTCGGCCTCCTCCACCAGCAGCCGGCCCATCGCCCAGATGAAGCCGATCAGCGGCGGCGCCGGCAGCAAGGCGACGAGCACGGCCCAGATGCCCGCCGGATGCCATTCGCGCTGGATGGTGATGGCCGCGACCACGGTGACGATATTGGCGATCATCAGCGGCACGACCCGGCCGATATAGCGGGCGATCGCCGATCCGGGCACGCCGCGCGCCAGCCGCATCGCTTCCCAGATCAGCCAGCCCAGCGCCAGCAGGCCCGGCACCATCAGCGGCAATTTGCCGTTGCCGCTGATGGTGAAGATGTTGGCGGCGACGGCCGCGGCCACCATCAGCACTGTGAACAGCGCGGCGGCCGCGCAGATGCGCCAGGGAAAGGGGTGAATGGGTTCCGGGGCGATCATGACTCATGCCTCCTGCTCTGAAAGGGTCAAGTGTCCTTTACAGAATCGGGAAGCAATGAGTCAACTGTCCTTTACATTTTATCGCGTATCCTTGTCAGAACTGGCCGTAACGCTCATTGCCGACAAAGCCGAGCTTGGTGACGCCGGAGCGGCGGATGTCGGCCAGGGTCTGGTCGACCACCAGATAGCGGGCGGCAGCATCGGGCTGGAATTGCAGTTCCGGTTCGACCGGCATGGCCAGCGTCTGGGCGAGGTAGCGGCGCAGCGTCAGGGCATCGACCGCCATGCCGTTCCAGCGGAGCACGCCCGATGCGTCGATCGTCACCTTGTTCTTGATCGGATCGGGTTGGGGCAGGCTGGTTTCGACCGGCGCCTGGGGCAGGTTGATGCCAACGCTGTGGGTCTGGATCGGGATGGTGATGATGAACATGATCAGCAGCACGAGCATGACGTCGATCAGCGGCGTCGTGTTCATCTCGCCCATCGGCGCTTCATCCGGCGCGCCACGGGATTTTGCAAAGCTCAAAGCCATAAGTCCCTCCTGTGCTGATAATGATATATCAGCACATAAAACATGCGCCCGTGGGTGACTCTTGGCAAGAGGCCTTCTATTGACAGGGCAGACCGCCCATTTATGGGGAAGGCGCGGCTTTTTGGGCCGTGCAACCTGAACATTTCACAGAAAGACCCCCCGTGTCCGCCATGCTCAAGATCACCCTGCCCGATGGTTCCGTGCGTGAAGTCGCGCCCGGCACTACCCCGGCAGACATTGCAGCGGCGATCGGGCCGGGCCTGGCCAAGGCGGCGATCGCCGCGAAGGTCGACGGCGAGCTGCGCGACATCATGCGCCCGCTGGAACAGGATTCGCAGCTGGCGCTGGTGACGGCGAAGGACGAGGCCGACGCGCTGGAACTGGCGCGCCACGATTTCGCCCATGTGCTGGCCGAAGCGGTGCAGGCGCTGTTCCCCGGCACGCAGATCACCTTCGGCCCGGCGACCGACGATGGTTTCTATTATGACTTCGCGCCCAAGGATCGCCCCTTTACCGAAGAAGACCTGCCCGCGATCGAGGCGGAGATGCGCAAGATCATCGCCGCCAACAAGCCGCTGCGCCGCGAAGTGATCGCCCGCGACACGCTGATCGCCCAGTGGGAAGCCGCCGGCGAAACCTTCAAGGCGCAATGGGCCGCCGAACTGCCGCAGGGCGAGGAACTGACCGTCTATCATAGTGGCGACGGCTGGTACGACATGTGCCGTGGCCCGCATCTGGCCTCCACCGGCAAGCTGGACCCGGCCGCGTTCAAGCTGACCCGCGTGTCGGGCGCCTATTGGCGCGGCGACCAGAAGAATGCGATGCTGAGCCGCATCTATGGCACCGGCTGGCTGAACAAGAAGCAGCTCAATGAGCATCTGACCCGGCTGGAAGAGGCCGGCAAGCGCGACCATCGCAAGCTGGGCGCGGAGATGGACCTGTTCCACCTGCAGCAGGAAGCGCATGGCAGCGTCTTCTGGCACCCCAAGGGTTATCTGATCTGGCGCGAGCTGGAAGCCTATATGCGCCGCGCGATCGACGATGCCGGCTATCGCGAGGTCAAGACCCCACAGGTGATGGACGCGCGCCAGTGGGAGCAGTCCGGTCATTGGGGCAAATATCGCGAGAATATGTTCGTCATCCCCGACGAAGTGCCCAATGTGGCGGACGAAGGCCCGCTGGTGTCGGACGATGTCGACTGGATGGCGCTGAAGCCGATGAACTGCCCGGCGCACATCCTGATCTTCAAGCAGGGGATCAAGAGCTATCGCGACCTGCCGCTACGCTTCTACGAAAATGGCTGCTGCCACCGCAACGAGCCGCATGGCGCGCTGCACGGCCTGATGCGCGTGCGCCAGTTCACGCAGGACGACGCGCACATCTTTTGCCGCGAAGACCAGATCGTCGAGGAAGTCCGCGCCTTCTGCGCGCTGGCCGACCGCATCTACAAGGATTTCGGCTTCACTTACTCGATCAAGCTGGCGCTGCGCC
>Ga0172367_10006831_pt1 | contig 13262 bp, 8 predicted proteins | sample Lak10m_FD_114542 | JGI IMG/M metagenome (GOLD analysis project Ga0172367, IMG submission 114542) | Freshwater microbial communities from Kabuno Bay, South-Kivu, Congo - kab_022012_10m | ecosystem: Environmental > Aquatic > Freshwater > Lake | place: Democratic Republic of the Congo: South-Kivu...
AAGCAAGCCGCTAAAACCGCCACCATTTGCCAGAGGAAACGCGTCCAGACGTCTTGAATGGTAAAACTGGGGATTTCGTCGAAGGGTGGCAGCCGTAAGCTCTTCAGCAAGTCGGTGACTGGGGTGTAGTCCGGCGGCACGACAAAACCATGGATTTTCATGGCGCTGGTGGCGGCGGTGTTGTCTTCCAGCACATAGAGTGCGGAGGCGACTTGTCGGGCAAGTTTGTCGTCGACATGCGGCATGACCGCAAAAGCCCATTCCGGGTAAAGCCGGGTGGAAAGTTGCAGCGGAAAGTTTGGCGGTTGCTGGCGATTAACAATTTTCAGTTGGTTCATGTCCAGCTTGCCTTCGTGTGCCAATTCCTCCAGCACGCCGGTGCGCACGAAACCCACTTCGGCATGTCCGCTCAACACCGCCGAGACCACATTGTCATGCGGCATGCCGGTGGTCAACAGATTGGCGTCTTGGGGAAGGTGCAGGCCGGATTTGATCAATTCAGCCGCCTGCATCTGGTAGCCGCCGAAGGAGTCGGTGCTGACCGCGGCAATGGTTTTGCCCTTGAGGTCATTCAGGGCGTTAATGTCGGCTTGCTTGGCGCGGGTGAAAATGACGCCGCCAAACACCGACGAGGCTCGGCCGGATTGATCGACCGCTAACGTGGCCAGCGGCGCCGACAAGCCGAAACGATTAGTCAGCAGCGCATAATGACCGGGGTTAGTCAGAATGAAATCGACTTGGCCTTGGTTGACCGCCGTTTCCAATTCGGGAAATGTGTAGGCTTGCACCTCGAAGTCATGGGCCGGTAATGCCTGTTTCAGGGCAACGCCCAATGGCAGCCATTGTTGCAAGGTTTGTGGCTTGGGGCGGAAGGCAAGGACGCCGATTTTGATGGGGTCGGCGGCGTAAGCCGAGTCGAATGCAAACACGGCGCCGGCCAGCAGCAAGAGCATCATGCGTATCAACCCAAGCATCAGCGTGTTCTCGGTTTTAAATGTTGACAAGTTTTCGAGCAGCCACCGGTTACAACAACATGAGTTTCATCGTAAACGGTGGCGGTTGTGTTGTGAAAAATAATATAAACCTGCCGTTGCGGGCAACGCGTTCAGGCTGGGACGAGGTCCATTCGGTCTGTATCGTCGCTAGCCTGCCGGCAATTGTCCGCGCGATCAGTTGCGTTATTTGCCGACCACGATGCGATTGACGAAGAATACGCTCGGGAAAGTACGATCCAGCGAGGGGCTATGGAAATCCTTCATTTCAATGCCGTCGTCGAAATGGACCGTGTCGCCCTTTTTGACATCGACAGCCGGACCGGCAAGCCAGCGTGTTTGTTGGCCTTGCGTCACTTCGAGATAGGTGTATTGCGCAACATTAATGACGTCCTTGACCTGGCCAGTTTGCGGTAACATCGCCGGCGCGGCTAGTTGTTGGTGGGCTTTGGCGTCCACGGGTGGGTGGCCGGGGGGAAGTTTTTCGGCAGCGAAGCCAAGACTGGCGGCTGTTAGGGACAATAACAAGACAAACAATTTCATCGTGATCCTTGATGGGTTGTTGGTAAGGGATTTAGTACAGCACTATCCAGTCCGATTGGCAAGTATATTGCTTTCTCAATGCTTAAGAGTGCATGGACGCGCATCATAGCTTATTATTGCCGCAAAAAAGTTCAGCGCTCTATTGGTCGCGGCGTGCGCCGCTGCGTTTCGCGCTGAATCACTGCCGGCGCTGAACCATTGTTAGTCACAAACAATATACTGCTGTCACGTTGACTTAAATCTATTTAACCCAGGCGGCCAGATGGCTTTCTTACAAATCTATTTCAACTTTGAGTTGAAATTCGTTGCGCCCTTAAATCCAACACTTACCAAGATTGGCCGGGACGCCGATAATGACGTAGTGATCGATAACGCCGGCGTCTCCGGGCACCATGCGGTGATCAAGCAAGAAGGCGAGGCTTTTTTTGTCGAGGACTTGGACAGCACCAACGGCGTGTTTTTGAACGGCCGGCGAGTCAGCCGCGAAGCCATTCATTTTGGCGATGAAATTACCATACACAAACATAAGCTGAAATTTGTCGCCGTCAATTTGGCGGCCGATACGAGTGCGTCGGCGGTAGCGGCAATGCCGGTGATCAATCAAGGGCAGACCATGGAGGTCGATGTCTCGCAGTTGCAGGCCATGTTGCAGCAGCAACAAGCCCTCGTTCCCTATTTGCAGCAAACCAGCGGAGAGCTGCGCGGGCATAAATGGTTGTTGTCTAAGCAGCAATTCGACATTGGTAAGGGGGCGGATTGCGATCTCCGGGTGGAAGGCTGGTTTACGCCGAAATTACTTGCAAGGATTAGCCGGCAGAGCGACGGATATTACCTGTACCCTGAAAATAAATGGCACAAAATCCGCTTGAATGGCGTGGCCGTCAGCAGCCGTGTCAAGCTGCAAAACCGTGACAGACTGCAACTGCGAGACATCGGCCTGATTTTTTGCCAAGCGGCCTCGGTATATCCTCGCGGCGTATGAACGTAGTTAGCGTGGAAATTCCTGGCTATAGCATCGAAAAATTGATCGCCGAAGGCGGTATGGCTTCGGTATATCTGGGACGGCAGGAGTCCCTGGATAGACTGGTGGCGCTAAAGTTGCTGCGTAAGTTCGACAATCCGTCGCAAGCACTGAGATTCTTCAACGAAGGCCGGATCATCGCTTCGCTGCAACACCGTAACATCATCACCATCTTCGATCTTGGCGTGGTCGGCGAGCGCCATTATCTGGCCATGGAATATCTGCAGGGCGGCGATCTGCGGGCGCGCATCAATGCCGGTATGAAGCCTGGAGACGTGCTGGCATTGATTGAAACGCTAGGCACCTGCCTAGGTTTCGTGCATCAAAAAGGCATCATTCATCGAGACATTAAACCTGAGAATATTTTGTTCCGGCAGGATGGTTCGGCGGTGTTGACCGACTTTGGCGTCGCCAAACACCTTGAATCCGATAGCAGTTTGACCATGGACGGCATCGCCTTGGGCAGTCCCTATTACTTGAGCCCGGAACAGGCGCAATGCCGCGAGCTGGATGGCAGGGCCGACATCTACAGTCTGGGTATCATTGGCTACGAAATGTTGACCGGCAGCAAACCGTTTCAGGGCGATTCGCCGCTAGAAACCATCATGGCCCATCTCAATAGCGAGCCGCCGCCGCTCCCGGCGCATTTGAGTTACTGCCAACCGCTGTTGGACAAGATGGTCGCTGTTAACCCGGATGATCGCTTTACTTGCGCCGCTGAACTGGTCGATTTTGTCAGAAATTTGCGTAACGAGCAGTCCGGGCATAAAGCGTCCAGGGTTGAGGTCGTGTCTCGGTTGGAACAAGCCAAATCCTGGGCCGCAGGATACAAAGACATTCAGCATCAGCTGGCGGTAGCGGGCCTGCTGTTCGTGGCCGTCGTGATGCTGATTGGGGTATTTTTGTGGCAGCCGACATTAGAGAGTAGCGATGAGCAGGTTGCTGCTGCGCCAACATTAGTGCCGGCGCAGCGCCGGACTGAAATCAGGCCGAGTGCAGCCCCCGCCGAGCAGCACGATAACGGTTTGAAGATAACGGCGGCTGTGCCAGAGTCGCAGCTTTCTCCAGCTCCAGCAGCCGATAACGCCAAGGCCGCTGCGGTTCGGCAACTGTTGCCGACGGCCATAGAGGCATTACGGCAAGCCGATGCGATCCTAAAAGAAAGTCCGTTGACGATGCCGAAATTGCAAAAAGCCTACGACCTTTACCAGGTCATCTTGGAAAAAAATCCGCTGCATCCCGATGGTTTGCGCGGTACCAATAGCATCGCTAAAAAATTCATCGAAATTCAAAACGAAATTCAGCGTTATCTGCGCCTGGCCGATGCCGCGATGAAAAATAATCGCTTGGCACCGCCGCAACCCAACAATGCCACCGATTATTATCGTCTGGTCTTACAGTTGGATCCGCAGCACTCCGAAGCGCTGGAGGCTTTGGATAGGCTGGCCAGGTTGAATGCCGCTAGCCGCGATACCGGCGAACAAGCACCTTGAATCAGCCAATTTAACCAGTACACAGGAGTCAATCCATGCCTTGGAGATTCGGAACCGCGCTCGATGTTGGCGGTCGCAGTGAACAGCAGGATAGAGTTGCGGTCTTGCATGCCCCCGACCGGCAGCGGCACCTTATGGTTCTGGCCGACGGTATGGGCGGTATAGCTGGCGGAGCACTGGCGGCGCAAACCTTGCTCGATACGGCGGCCAGGCATTTTGCCCAACCGCAGGGCAGCAGGGCGTTCGAGTTGTTACAGGATATTTGTTTGGCGGCGCATGCCGGCCTTAGGCAATTGCCGGGCGACGGCGAGTCCGCTCCAGGTACCACGATGGTGTTGCTGTATCTGGACGGGCGCTCTGCGGCATGGATGCATGTCGGCGATTCGCGGCTGTATCATTTTCGAAGCGGGTGTTTGCTGAGTTGCACCAACGATCATTCGATGTTGCGGCTGATGCTGAACGAGGGCGTGATCGAAGCCGGCAGCCAGGAAGCGGCGGCGATGCAAAATCGCCTTTACATGCGTTTGGGTGGCGAAGCTGAACCGGAAGCCGATTTCAACAATTGTAAGCTGGAAGATGGCGACCTGTTTTTACTATGCAGCGACGGCTTCTGGCAAACTGTTGGGCCGGAAGAAATGTTGTCGGTGCTGGCTGAGCATCCGTTGGATAAGGATGGTCCGCAGTATTTGGTGGAATTGGCTAGGCAACGCGGTGGCGAGACTTGCGATAATATCAGCCTGGCTATTGCGCAGTGGCAGGCTAGCAGTTATTGGCAGCGTTTACGGCAGTTCAAGATATGGAATAAAGCGGGGTAACTTCGGGCCAATCGCGGCCGAAGATTTTCAAATACCCGGCTGCAAATCAATTCATGATGGTTGGGGTGAACTGCTTTCGGCAATACAACCTGGAGTTCAAATTATGAATAACATTGCGTTTATCTCGAAATTATTCGCCTGTTGTCTGGCCTTGCTGGTCTTGATTGTTTTACACGTAATACCCTTGCCTATTCTCGAAATAGTGATTTTGTACGTCATGATTTTCCGGCCGCCATGGTTTAAAACGCTCGTCGACCAATTATATGATCGATAATCGGCGCTGATTTATAGATATTCGGCTACGCTTGGCGGTTAAAAAATACCTTATAAAAAATACTCCCCAATAGATGGCGGCAATGTTTAAAATTGATAATTCGAGGGGGGTCAGGATAACTGATTTCAAAATTATATTGGTGCAGTAAAGAGGGAAGCTATGCGTTATAAGTTTTGGATGTTCGTAGGCTTGTTGTCGATGGGTTATTCTGCAGTTGCTATAGGTGAGCAGCAGACAGATGTAGGCGGCTTAAGACCAAGCGACAAGTCGTTACCTCTTCCCGAGAAAATCCCCGAATCTCCCGGTATCGATGTTCCGCAGCCACAGTCTCCAGCCGCTCATAGCGCTAAACAGCAAAAAGTCGTCGAATTAGACGACATTCAATTCGACGGTCACAAAGCGCTTGCAACCGATGAATTAAAGGAGTTGGTCAGACCTTATTTGCACAAGCCGGTCAGCGTCGACGAAATCGAAGAACTGCGGCGCTTGGTCACTCGCCATTACATCGATAAAGGCTATATAACCTCCGGAGCAACTTTCCCGGAAAATCCCCTGCAAGGCAAAATCTTGCGGATAAAAGTCGTCGAAGGCCGATTGGCCGATACCAATATAAAAGGTGCAGGCTGGTTGCGTGACAGCTATATCAAAAATCGCCTGATAGCCGATCCCGACGCGCCGTTGAATATGAATGTGCTGCAGGATAAATTTCGATTGCTGTTAAGCGATCCCTTGTTCGAGCATCTCAACGGACGCTTGATCCCCGGTGCCGATAGAGGGCTGAGCGTATTGGATTTGGAAGTGGTGCGGGCCCGGCCTTACCAGCTTTCGGCCATCATGGACAACTACCGCTCGCCGACAGTCGGCGCCGAAGCCATCGGTGCTAACGGTTGGGTCCGCAACCTGACCGGGCAAGGCGATCTGATCGATTTGACCTTCATGTCGTCGGAGCCGACGGGAGGCAGAATGTTGCAATATTCCGGCAACTGGTTAATGCCGATTGCCGACTATGGGACCAAAGCCTATTTTTCGTTCAGTCGTTCGAACTCCTCAATTATCGAAGAACCTTTGGCGACTCTTGACATGAATAGTCAGAGTTTTTCTGTTGAAGGCGGACTGAATCAGGTTCTGTTCGAAAATCTGCAACGTCGTTTAGCCATAGGGGCAGGAGTTGGCTTCAAAGAGAATGAAACGTTTATTTGGGGTCAGTCGACCCCACTTTCTCCGGGGCTGAAGGATGGTAAGTCTCAGGTCTCATTTGTGCGCTTCAATCAGGAATATATCGAACGTTGGGAAACACTGGCCGTCGCGTTTAGGTCTACATTCTCCGCTGGTCTGGACTCGTTCGGCGCGACGATCAATGCCAATAACAAGAACCCCGATAGCAATTATTTTGCCTGGCTTGGCCAAACTCAAGGCATCTGGAATTTACCTTTTGCACAAAGCCGGTTGGTTTTCAAAGGCACGATACAACTCAGCGACGATCCGTTATTGCCGCTAGAGCGCATCGCCGTCGGCGGTCGCTCTTCGGTGCGCGGTTATCGGGAGAATCAGCTGGTCAGGGATAACGGTTATACCAGCAGTATCGAGCTGCACGTGCCGCTGCTGGCTGAGACAAAAGAAAAATATCGTTTTGATCTGGTGTCTTTCATCGATTCCGGGGCTGCCTGGAATAACCCCAATACCGTTGTCGCCAAACCGCATACCGATAATATCTACTCGGGCGGGGTCGGCGTGCAGTTTCAAGTGCCGCATTTTGGCGGCGAATTCTATTGGGCCCACCGCTTCAACAACGCAATTACCAGGAACAATGGCAATCTGCAGGACGACGGCATTCATTTTCAAGCTCGTGTCGATGCATTCTAAGAGGCGCAAATGCTAAAACCATTATTTAAAAATATTCTGCTTGCTGCGCTGACGACCGGGTTTAACGTTGCCGCCGAAGCCAATAGTCCGGTCGAGGCCGCTTCCTATTTACAGCAAGGGGAATTCGGGCTGGCGCTGGATAAGGCGCAAGCGGCGTTGCTGCAGGCCGAATCGAAATCCGAACAAGCCCGACGCTATGGCGAGCTGGGTAGCATCCAATTGCAAATGCATCGTTACCTGGATGCGGAAACCTCGTTGCAGCAAGCGTTTTCGCTAGCGGAATCGCCGGCGCAAAAAGCGGACTACGCCAATAATTTAGGCGTTCTATACCACGAGGCCGGAATCAAAGCGGAACAAGAGCGTTTTTTTAAGTTGGCGCTCGAACTGGCTGGAAACGATAAGGCGCTGGCGTTAAAAATCAAACTTAACCAGTTGCAAAGCCTGTCCGGCGCCGAAAAGCTGGCTCAAGCCCGCACGCTGCTAGACGAAATCAGCGCACTCGAATCTCCTGCCGAGCGGACGCGATATACGATAAATCTTGCATCATCCGTCAGCAAGCAAGGCTTGGAGGGTCAAGCCATTGCCCAAAGTGCCTTGGAGAAGGCGCAGACCGACAGCGTAAACATTGCCGATATTTCTCTGCGAGTGGAGTTGTTGGATAGCTTGGCGGAGCTTTACGAGGTACAAGGCCAGGATCAGCGTGCTCTGGAGCTTAGCGAACAGGCAACGGCATTAGCCGGGCAAATGCCGCCCGACGAGGTGATGATCGGCCTGGAATGGCGCAAAGGCAGAATCTATCGCAGACAAGGCAAGGACGACTACGCGGTGGCCGCCTTTGGTAAGGCCGTCGATAACATTCAGGCCATACGTCTGGATATACCGGTTGAATATCATGACGGCAAATCGTCGTTCCGCGAAACCCTGGAGCCAGTCTACCTGGGCTATGCCGACCAGCTGCTCAAGAAAGCCGAGCGCCAGCAAGGCGAAGCCAAGCAGAAAACCTTGGTGCTGGCGCGTAATGCCGTCGAACAAATCAAACAGACGGAAATGGAAGATTTTTTTGGCGGACGCTGCCTGATAGAAGGTTTGCGGCAAGATATGGAACGTAGCGATCTGGACGCTATCGATGCTCACGCCGCCGTGCTCTATCCCATTATCTTGCCGGACCGGCTTGAGCTATTGGTCAGCTTCGGCAAGACGATACGGCAATATACCGTTGCAGTGACCCAGGAGCAGATACGCGAGGCATCCGGCAAATTATCCGAATCGTTACGCAACGGCAAAGGCGCATTCCGCGTACCGGCGAAGAGTTTGTATCAATGGCTGATCGCGCCGCTGGAAAAAGATCTTGCCGCCGAGGCCATAAAGACTTTAGTGGTTGTTCCCGATGGCGTATTAAGGCTAGTGCCGTTCTCGGCACTGTATGATGGTAAGCACTATGTCCTGGAGAAATATGCGGTTTCCGTTTCGCCGGGGATGAGTCTGATGGGGCGAAACGAAGATCTTAAGGCTCGCAGCAATCGCAGTCTTTTGGTCGGGCTGAGCAAGCCGGGCCCCGTGATCGAGCGGTTACCGTCGCCGATGATCAATGCCATGCTGGATCCGGCTGCGCAAGAAGGTGCCGGCCGCGCATTAACATCTGCGGCCGAACTGTCGAACGCGGAAATGGCCGGCATCAAAAAGCGCGAAGCCAGTCTTAAGGCCGAAACTCTGCTCAGGCAGCCGGGCGCGGAGCAAATGCTGAAAGACAAGCTGAGTTTGCCGGGCGTCGAAGACGAGTTGAACAACCTGAAAAAGACCGTTCAAAATACCACCTTGCTCAACGAACAATTTACCGTGGACAGTTTGCATCGGCAGCTGGCCGGCGATAGTGGCTATGAAATTGTCCACATAGCCTCGCACGGTGTTTTCTCCGGCAGTGCCGATGACAGTTTCCTGATGGCTTACGATGACGTCATCAAGCTTGACGAATTGGGTACAGTCCTAAAGCGCGATCAAGTCGGTCAAGCCGGTATCGGACTGTTAACCTTCAGCGCCTGCGAAACTGCGGAAGGCGACGACCGTGCGCCGCTTGGCTTTACCGGCGCGGCGTTGCGCGCCAGTGCGCATAGCGCCATGGGGTCGTTGTGGCCGATTTCCGATCAGGCGGCTTCGACACTGATGACGAACTTTTACGCGAATATGACGCGATCCCTCGGTAAATCCGAAGCCTTGCGTCAAGCGCAGCTGACCTTGTTGAATGATCCCAAACTAAATCATCCGTTTTATTGGTCGCCCTTTATCCTGGTGGGGAACTGGTTATGAAAATGCATCTGTCTTATAGCTCGAGCGCCATCTTTGCAATCGGCTTTTCCCTGGCGGCCATTCCGCTGGGGGTGGCGCAAGCGGTTGATACCAACGTGGTTACTACGATTACACTCGACGGCACCTTGCCGGGCGTCAGCCCCTTGACCGCTCCGATAGCCGACCCGAATACCGCCGGCGGCCATATTCAGGTCATTAACGAAGATAACGGCAAATCCAAGGGTGACAACCTGTTCTACAGCTTTGGCCAGTTCGATGTCGGTAAGGGCGATACCGCATATTTCAACTTGCATGGTCCGGTAGACGCCGATGGCAACCGTATCCTCGATGACAACAGCAGTCCGGTGCCTTGGAACAATGTAGTTGCGCGGGTGACCGGCGGCATGACCTCGTTTATCGAAGGCACCTTGAGGGTTAGCGGTTCTCGTGTCGTCGATGGCGAATCGGGACAACATGCTGATTACATTGATGGCATCACCGGTGCGACAACGATAGAAAACGGCGCCAAAAACTTTTTTTTCATCAATCCGGCCGGTGTTGTTTTTGGTCATGGAGCGGTTGTAGATGTGCCGGGGTCGTTTTATGTCAGCACGGCAAGCACCTTAAATTTTAAAGATGGTTTCTCATATGGCTTGGAGCATGGAGCACCGACGCAAGTAGACCAACTGACTGCATCAGTTCCGGCCTCGTTCGGCTTCTTGGGCGACGAGAGCGGCGCCATTACCCTGGATCACGCTACGATACAAGTATTCAATGACGAAACCTTAGCCTTGGTGGGGCGAGACATCACGATTGATAACAGCATTGTCGGTCAGGTCGATCTGACCACGCACCAAAACGGCTTTAATGAGTCTGGCGTGGCCGATCCGAATGTGACTCCCCGCTTCGTGAACAAGGGTGATCTGTTCATTGACGGCATACAATTGTTGCTGATGGCCAACCATAAGCAACAGGACGTGCCGATATTGAGCAGCCAAGTCGATGAAAATAATGCCGCGGCTGAAAATGCGCAGACATTACAGAATATGAAATTGGACGGCAATATACAGGTCAGCAATACCGACTTGATTAATGCCGGAGGCGATTCCGAGGAGATTACCGTGCTCCGGGGGAAGGATATTAGCTTGAATAACGCCAGTATCGTTTCCAGCAATTATGGCGACGATTGTGGCGGCATCTGCGGTAGCGACGCCAGCACCGAACCGGTACCGGGTATCAGCGGCATCGATATTCTCGCGACCGGACAATTGAGCATGAATAACGGCCACGTGGTCACCGAAACTTCGTTTGCACCGGTAAACCCCGCAGTTGAAAATGTGGCCGTCAACATCCAGGCGGCTTCTGTGCTGATGGATAATAATTCCACTATTTCCACGAAATCCTTAAACGTTGAGCACATCAACCCGGTTTATGTGCCGGCCGGCATCTACGCCATTCCTCACCCCATGGATCCGAAAGCCGGGGATATTCAAATAAAAGTGATCGACGAGCAGGGCCATTACGGCGACTTCACCGCCCAGGGCGGCTCGTCGGTGGAAAGCAGTACCGAGACGTTTGGCGATGCCGGCAAGATCAATATTGAAGCCGCGACCATTACCTTGAATAACGCCAGCATCAAGTCCGAAAGTATTTCGACAAGCAATGGGCTAACGGGTTATGTGAAGGATACCGATCCCGATTGGTATGGCGACATCAAAAGAACCGAAGGTGGCCACGATTACGGCAGAACCACGGTATACAGATTGCTCAGCGAAAATCATGACCGCTATAATTTGTTGAGCGACCCTCAGCCGAATGTCGATCCAAACGATCCTGCTTTCACGACATCGCTTGATCTTGATCCATACGATGCTGCGTTATTAGCGTCGCACACCACGATGTTGACCATCGATCACAACAGGGACGCCGGTGCCGCAGGCAATATCTCGTTAACCGCACATAACGGCGATATAGCATTAACCGACAGCACGGTCAGCACCAATATCTTAAGCGGCACCAACGCGACCGAATCGGCCAAGATCAGCCTGCATGCCGGCTCCGGCTCTATCCTGATGGACGGCGCCAAAATCACCTCCACAACCAGCGGTGACGCGAAAGCCGGTAATATCGAACTGGCGGCGAAAAACACCATCGCGATCGATAACTTCTCCGAAGTCAGCACCGATACCAAGGGTATTAATGACGGCAAGAGCGGTCTAGGTGGAGCAATTTCGACCGATTCCAAAGCCTTGGAAATCAATTCCGGTTCCTTTATCAGTTCATCGACCGATGGCTTGGGCGCCGCCGGAACCGTTAGTGTGGATGCTCAAACCGTTTCGATCACCGGTTTGGCGCCGATTCCGGTCGACCAATTGGGGCATTATGTCGAGGATGGCTTCACCGGCATTCGTACCATTGCCGGGGCCCATTCCGAAGGGCAAACCGGGAATATAGAGGTCACTGCAAGCGGCGCTATACACATGGCCAATGGTGCGCAGATGAGTATTTCCAACTTGGCGACTTCTTCGAATCCCGATGCTTTGACGAAAACCCACATCAATGTCGACGGCTCCAGCATCTACCTCAAAAATAGCCAGATCGTTGCGGATTCGGCGGGAAATGTCGATGCCGGAGACATCGGCATCAGCTTCAAGGACTGGCTGAAACTGGATCCGTCTGCGATTAGTACCATTGCCAATATTGGTAACGGCGGTGCAGTCAGCATCGGCGGCGGCAACTTCATGTTGTTGCAGGATTCGGCAATCACTACCTCGGTGCTGGGAACCAAGCAGGGCAACGGCGGCAATATCGACGTTTCGGCGAATTATTTGATCATGAATAGCGGCTTTATCCAGGCCAATACGGCGGCGACCGGCGCCAGCGGCGGTCTGGTCAACATCAATGTTGGTACCTTGATACCGACTGCGGATAGCTTGATCGTGGGCGGCAATACGCCTTATCAATTCCAGCCATATTCCGGCATTAACGTCATTCAAGCAGCCGCGCCTGACGGGGTTAATGGGCAGATTAACAGTACTACGCCGCAACTGAATTTGAGCGGCACTTTGATCAACCTGGTTTTGCCGTCATTCGATTCGGATGAAATCAGCCGTAATTCCTGCCGTATCGACGTCAGCAGTTCCTTGTCGCAAGCCGGCAAGGGCGGTTTGCGCAGACAGGCAAAAGACCCGTTATTGTCGAACTTTCAATTTTAGGGACGGTTGAAGAGGGAATCGTTAGGGATTCGGTGGCGCTACGGCGAGGCTATTTGGAAGTCGGTTTACGAACCAACTTTAAACAAGCTTCGAGTAGCGTTACTTTGCAAGCGCAAATGCAGTTCCCGCTTCGGTTTAAATTTTTCAAAACCTAAGCCTGCGTCTTATCCTTAATCGTCTGAATGATGGCCGTCGTGGAATGGCCTTCGATGAAGGATAAAATCTTCACCTCGCCGCCATTGGCCAAGACGCTGTCGTGGCCGGCGATGCTGGTGATGTCGGTGTAATCGCCGCCTTTGACGAGAATGTCCGGCAATAACTGGTCGATCACTTCCTTGGGCGTATCTTCCTCGAACGGCGCCACCCAATCCACGCATTCCAGCGCCGCCAGCATTTCCATGCGGTGTTGCAAGTTGTTGACCGGACGCTGTGGGCCTTTCAAACGCCTGACCGAATCGTCGCTATTGACCAGCACTACCAAGCGGTCGCCCAAGGTTTTTGCCTGTTGTAGATAGCGCACATGGCCGGGATGCAGGATATCGAAACAGCCGTTGGTAGCGACGATTTTGTCGCCACTTTGCTTGGCGGCGGCACGTTCCTTGAGCAGTTCGGCCAGACTGCAGACTCCCTTGTGATGGGCACGCGGCCCGTGCAGCGCGGTGGTCAGTTCGTCGGTATTGACGGTGGCGGTGCCCATTTTGCCGACTACGATGCCGGCGCCGATGTTGGCCAGTTGCGTGGCCTCGGCCAGCGGTTTTTTCGC
>Ga0172367_10006832_pt1 | contig 13258 bp, 18 predicted proteins | sample Lak10m_FD_114542 | JGI IMG/M metagenome (GOLD analysis project Ga0172367, IMG submission 114542) | Freshwater microbial communities from Kabuno Bay, South-Kivu, Congo - kab_022012_10m | ecosystem: Environmental > Aquatic > Freshwater > Lake | place: Democratic Republic of the Congo: South-Kivu...
ACGATACATTCGATAAGATTGAGAATTGCCAGAAGGCAGTTAGAATGTGGGATCAGTATGCCCGTAAAGAAGGGTTAGAGACTGAGTATGTATGCCTTGAAGTTACATTGAAATCAAACGTATGATTAAAAAAGGTAAAGAAGAGTTCAGTGGCTATAACAAGCCAAAGAGAACACCCAATCATCCAACTAAGTCCCATGCTGTACTGGCTAAGGAAGGTAGTACCGAGAAGCTAATAAGGTTTGGACAGCAGGGTGTATCCGGTGCTGGTTCTGCCCCTAAGACACCTTCAGAGAAAGCCAGACAAAAGTCATTCAAGGCTAGGCATGCTAAGAATATTTCAAAGGGTAAGTTATCTGCTGCGTATTGGGCTGATAAGGTTAAGTGGTAACATAGGATCCAAACATGGGAATCGCTTCACAAATCGCTAAGAAAGTTGCTAAGACTGCTGAACCTACGGGTGAAGAGGATCTTAAAACTTTAAAGTCCTTGTCTAGGAAAGTTAATGCAGCAAGAAAAGCTGAGAGACGGGCTGAGGATTTATCAGAGAATAGCCCTGAAAAGCTAAGACTGAAAAGAGCAGAAGAGCGTTACGATGCTTTTGTTCAGGAAAGCAAAGGTAGAAGGGATAGACGCTTTCAAGAAGTCATGAAATGGTCTGATGACGAGTTTGAAAGATTTAAACAAGGGGAAGACGTACCCCCAAACTTAGCTAAAGGCGGTATGGTAAAAAAGAAAACCCACGCACTTAACAAATTTTACGGTAAAAAGAAAGGTAAGTAATATGGCACTCGCACGATTCCTAACCAAGCAATTGGAAAAGATGGACAAGTCAGCAAAAAAGATGGCTGGTTCCCCCGGCTATGACGATGACACCTTAGCTGCTCAGAAAGAGTACGCTAAAGAGCAGAAGATTGAGAAGAGTAAGAAGCTAAGCAAAGAAGAAGAGATGGCTGCTGACCGTGAAGCATATAACTCTGCCATGGGTATCAAGGGCGGAACGAAGAAGGGTCCTCTCACAGACAAAGAGAAGAAGCAATTGCAAGAAGAATTAAATTTGCGTAAGGGCGGTGCAGTTAAGAAGAAGATGGCTTACTCTAAAGGTGGCGCAGTCAAAAAATACAATAAGGGAGGCATGGCTAACTGTGGTGCCTCTATGAAGCCAACACAGAAAGCGAAGAAATAATATGCCAAGCAAAGATCCCAATATTTTCAAACGTGCCTATGAGAATGTAATGGGTACTCCTGAGCAGAATGAGAAAGCCAAGAAAGAGATCGAGAAGTACAAAGAGTCTAAGGCTAAGGAAAAGGAAGCTGAAAAGAAAATGGCTGCTGGGGGCTTGTCCTCAAGCAAAGCTTTGCGGAAGGGGGGAGATGTTAAGAAAGATTTCAAACCTTGTGCAGGTTGCCCCTCACCAGCCAAGTGCAAAGCTGCAGGTAAATGTATGGCTAAGAAGATGGCTGCTGGTGGTAAGGTAACTAAGTCTGGTTCTAAAGCTGCTAAGGCAGGTAAGGCTCCTTTCCTAGCGATCATGATTGGTGTACCCAAGGCTAAAAAGAAGTAAGCAGCATGGCAGTTCAAGACCAGTTAGAAATTCAAGCATTAACCAAAGAACTGACTGCACTTAAACTAGCAGCACAGGGTAGAGCTACTCCTGATTCAAGAATTAATAAGCGTATTGCTGCAGTAGAAGATCTGATAGGTCGTAAGAAGACAGCTACGCTAAGTACTCCAAATGCTACATACAAAAAGGGTGGTATGGTGAAAAAAGATAAACCAGTTAAGAAGATGGCACAAGGTGGTGCAGCCACGGACAAGAAGATTGCTAAAGTCGGTAAGGTCATGAAAGAGTTTAAAGAAGGTACTCTCCACTCAGGCAAGAATGGTAAGGTAGTAAAAGACAAAGGTCAAGCAATTGCGATTGCCCTGTCTGTTGCTCGGAAGAAAAAGAAGTAATCAATGACGATTACGTACTACCCTGCCCGTGGGCAGTCAGCTGACTTACCTATCAATGTCGCAATTGGTGGTACAAATGTAGACGCATTTGGTAGACTTCGTATTAGCAATCCCCTAACGCTGTTTGATTCATCTCATCGATTTACAGACAATGCTCTATGGGTAGATAGTACAAGTGGTACTGCCAGTGCCACGTTTAATACCAATCAAGGGCTAGTGGATTTAGCCGTTGGCACAGCTAACGGTGACTCCCTCATCCGTGAGACAAAGAAAGTATTTGCATATCAGCCCGGTAAAAGTATTTTGGTCATGGCTACGTTTGTTATGGCTGCTGGTAAAACCAATCTAAGACAGCGAGTAGGGTACTACGGACTAGAGAATGGGTTTTACTTAGAGCAAGATGGTACAACAGTGTATCTTGTAGAACGTAGTAAAGTATCAGGCTCAGTCGTAAATACTAGTGTTGCCCAATCTAGCTGGAACAAAGATAAGCTGGATGGTACGGGTCCATCGGGTTTAACCTTGGACTTATCCAAAGCACAGATTATGTACTTGGATATTGAATGGCTAGGTGTAGGTACAGTTCGTGCTGGGTTTGTGATTGATGGTGTGTTTGTTCCGTGCCACAGCTTTCATCACGCCAATAACACATTTACAAGTACGTACATTACAACTGCGTGTTTGCCACTACGTTACGAGATTACTAATACTGGAATTACAGCAAGTGCCAGTACATTAAAACAAATTTGCTCTACAGTTATATCTGAAGGTGGTTATCAGCTTCAAGGTATGGAGCATGCGATTGGGACTACGATCACTTCTCCTCGCACACTGACAACTGCAGGTACTATATATCCTATAGTGTCTCTCAGATTAAAAACTACAAGATTGGATGCAATTGCTATTTTGTCTGCCTTGTCTATTTTGGGGATTACGAATAATGCAAACTACAAATGGAGTATTGTGAGTGGTGGCACTACAACCGGGGGTACGTGGGTTAGTGCAGGAACAGATTCTTCTGTAGAGTATAACATTACTGGAACATCTTTTACTGGGGGTAAAACATTAGCCTCTGGGTATTTCCAAGGATCCAATCAAGGATCTTCCAGTATTGATATACCAAAGGATGCTTTGTTTACATTTCAGCTAGAACGTAATTCATTTACGCCTACAGTTTATGAAATGACATTGACTGCAACCGCTGCAAGTAACGGAGATCAAGTGCATGCTTCGTTAGACTGGGAAGAAGTAACACGCTAATATGGCAACTAAGAATAGAACAATTAGTACAGTACTAACTACATCAAATGCAGATTTGTATGTGGTACCAGAACGGTGGAATGCAGAAGTATTTAGTATCTTCATTACGAATACAACTGCAGCACCTAAAACCATTTCATTAGAGTGGTACGATTCTGTGAATAGTACATGGAGTTATCTGATGAAGGATCTGCCACTAGTTGCTAACGGCATTATCCAGATTGAGGAATCGATATACTTAATTGCAACCGATAAGATTCGAGGGTTGGCAAGTGCGAATACTAGCGTTACTGTCACCTTTAAAGTACTGGAGGATTTTGCTACGGCACTATAAATTATGGCTACTAAAAATAAATCTACTGTCAATGCTGCAGGCAACTATACTAAGCCGGAGTTACGTAAACGGATTGTATCACAGGTAAAAGCTGCAGCTACACACGGAACTGCTGCAGGTCAGTGGTCAGCGAGGAAAGCACAGCTAGTAGCAAAGAAGTATAAGGCTGCCGGTGGGGGTTATAAGTGAGTGCCCTCAAGCAAAGTCAGCTATCTCTTAAGTCGTGGGGCAAACAGAAGTGGCGTACCAAGTCAGGGAAACCAAGCTCACAGACCGGGGAAAGGTACTTACCAGAAGCTGCTATTAAAGCTCTTACTCCTGCGGAATATGCGGCAACAACAAAGGCTAAACGAGCGGGCAAAGCAAAAGGTAAACAATTTGTTTCACAGCCCAAGGCAGTTGCTAAAAAAGTAAAACCATTTAGGAAAGTAAAATGAGTCGAGAACTTACTGAAAAACAAGCTAAGTTTTTAGAGGTGCTATTTGAAGAAGCAGGTGGAGATGTTCTACGTGCTAAGGAGTTAGCAGGCTATTCTCCAAATAGTCCCACTACCGATATCGTCAAGGGTATCAAAGAAGAGTTGATGGAACGTACCCAGTTGTACATGGCACGTAATGCACCCCGTGCAGCCATGTCACTTGTCAGTGGTATGATTGACCCCACAGAATTAGGATTGCGTGATAAACTAAGTGCTGCTAAGGATTTGTTAGATCGGGTAGGCTTAGTCAAGACTGAGAAGGTACAGGTTGAAGCTACGAATGGTTTAATGATCCTCCCACCAAAGGAAAAAGAAGAGGAGTAATTAATGGCAGCAACTACTCGCCAGTCAGCGGGTAAATGGATTTTGCCACAACCAGAAAGTGCAGCTACAACCGGGGAGTATGTTTCAATCCCTCGAATTACTAGAATATGGGTACCATTTGGATACAAAGTATCGGAACAAGATGCAGGTATACTAGATCCGATACCACTAGAATTAGAGGCGTTGGAAAAAGCGAAGAAGTATTTGAAACAGTACACCTCCAGAGAAGTAGCAGCTTGGCTAACTAAGGTGACTGGCAGATACATATCCCATGCGGGACTATTAAAAAGAATAAAGAATGAGCAGCAGAACAAGAGAAAAGCTACTACTCTCAGAAAATGGGCTGCCAAATACAGGCAAGCCCTTGAAGCGGCACAAAGGTACGAAGACAAAGTCGGGAAAAGAGTCATCCGAGACGCAGGAACAGAAGAGTCCGATAGCTGAAGTACCAGAAGAAGAAGAGGATTCGGTCTATGTACCTGATCTGTCTGAGCAAAATGTAATATTTAAACCCAATCCGGGTCCTCAGACACTGTTCTTGGCAGCACCTGAGCGTGAAGTACTGTATGGTGGAGCAGCAGGAGGTGGTAAATCCTATGCGATGTTAGCAGATCCACTGCGATACATGGGTCATCCACAGTTTAGTGGGCTGTTACTACGTCATACCACTGAAGAATTACGTGAATTGATCTGGAAAAGCCAAGAGATGTACCCGAAAATCTATCCGGGCATCAAGTGGTCAGAGAGAAAGATGCAGTGGGTGGCTCCAAGTGGGGCTAGATTGTGGTTTTCATACCTTGATAGGGACGAAGATGTACTCCGTTATCAGGGTTTAGCGTTTAGTTGGGTAGGGTTTGACGAATTGACGCAGTGGTCTACCCCATTTGCGTGGAATTACATGCGTTCTCGTCTACGTAGTACGGCACCAGACCTGCCAATCTACATGAGAGCCACTACCAACCCCGGTGGACCGGGTCATGCGTGGGTTAAGAAGATGTTTATTGACCCAGCCAGAGCAGGTAGGTCATTTTGGGCTACGGATATTGAGACTTCACGGGTCATGACGTACCCAAATGGACACAGTAAGGCGGGACAACCCCTGTTTAAGCGTAGGTTTATACCTGCAATGCTGACAGACAACCCGTATCTTGCTGAACAGGGTGATTATGAGACGATGCTGCTGTCATTACCAGAGCATCAACGTAAACAATTGTTGGAGGGTAACTGGGATGTATCTGAAGGAGCAGCATTTCCTGAGTTTAATCGCCAGATCCACGTTATTGATCCGATGGACATCCCTAAAAGCTGGGTTAAGTTCAGAGCGTGTGACTATGGCTACGGTTCTTACTCAGCAGTTGTCTGGTTTGCTGTAACTCCAGCAGAACAATTGATTGTTTACAGGGAATTGTACGTAAGTAAAGTACTTGCCAGAGATTTGGCGAATATGGTACTTGAATTAGAGCAGAATGATGGGACAATGCGCTATGGTGTACTGGACTCATCGTGTTGGCATAAGCGTGGTGACACTGGTCCGTCTTTAGCTGAGCAGATGATTCAGCAAGGATGCCGATGGAGACCCGCAGATAGAAGTGCTGGTAGTCGTGTGTCGGGAAAAAACGAAATACATAGACGATTACAGGTAGATGAGTTTACAGAAGAGCCAAGATTGGTTATAACTAGCAACTGTACGAATTTAATTGCTCAATTACCAATTCTTCCTTTGGATAAGCATAACCCAGAGGACATAGATACGAAGTCAGAAGATCACTTATATGATGCTCTTCGATATGGTATTATGAGTAGACCTAGAAGTAACTTGTGGGATTACAATCCCTTACACCAAACAAATGGGATGAAGTTAGCCGATCCCACATTTGGATATTAAAGGTAGAGAATGGCAGATAAAAACCTGATCGAAGACGAATCCATTAACCTTAAAGATGTTAGTAACATCAATGAGGAAGATCCCGTAGCTGCTCCTATTGTGCAGTTACTGATGGATAAATACAATAAGGCAGAGACTACAAGACGTAATGATGAAGAAAGATGGTTACGTGCCTATCGTAACTACCGTGGCTTGTACGGTCCTGATGTGCAGTTTACTGAGGCAGAGAAGAGCCGTGTGTTTATCAAAGTCACCAAGACTAAAACACTTGCAGCCTACGGACAGATTGTCGATGTTCTATTCTCCAATAACAATTTCCCAATCAGTGTAGATCCAACAGTACTGCCAGAAGGTGTAGTAGATACAGTTAGCTTTGATCCTTCTGAAGAAAAGATTCGTGCTGCAGTACCTAACTTCTCTCCTTATGGATTCAAGGGTGACGGTAAAGAATTACCACCCGGTGCTACATTCAAGACATTACAAGATCAATTAGGTCCTCTAACAGACGAACTGTCTGGTATCAATAATCTCAATGAAGGTCCCGGACAAAGTCCTACCTCTGCTACATTTAGCCCAGCCATGGTTGCAGCTAAAAAGATGGAGAAGAAAATTAAGGACCAGCTAGATGAGAGCAATGCCAGTAAGCAACTAAGATCGACTGCATTTGAGATGGCACTCTTTGGTACTGGCATCATGAAGGGTCCATTTGCCGTAGATAAAGAATATGCTAACTGGTCTGAGGAAGGGGATTACTCTCCAGTAATTAAGACAGTTCCTTCTACATCCCATGTCAGCGTTTGGAATTTGTATCCAGACCCTGATGCATCAAACATGGACGAAGCTCAGTATATGATTGAGCGACACAAGATGAGTCGCAGTCAATTACGTGCACTTAAGAAGCGTCCTTTTTTCCGTTCTAAAGTTATTGATGATGTTATCAATCGTGGTGAATCATATACCAAGAAGTATTGGGAAGACGATTTAAATGACTATCAAATTGATCAAGGCATTGATCGCTTTGAAGTCTTAGAGTTTTGGGGTGCCGTTGAGCGTGAAATGCTTGAGAGTAACGGAGTAAAGATCCCAGCCGAATTAAATGCTGCCGATGAATTACAGGCAAACATTTGGTATTGCAATGGTCGTATCTTGCGAATGGTATTAAATCCCTTTAAGCCAGCTAGGATTCCGTATTATGCTGTCCCCTACGAGCTAAACCCCTACTCTTTCTTTGGCATCGGTGTCGCAGAAAACATGGACGACACACAAACTTTAATGAATGGGTTTATGCGTATGGCGGTAGACAATGCCGTCCTATCTGGCAATTTAGTGTTCGAGGTGGATGAAACCAATCTCGTTCCCGGTCAAGACCTGTCTGTGTATCCCGGAAAAGTATTCCGTAGACAAGGCGGTGCTCCCGGTCAGGCTATCTTTGGTACGAAATTTCCTAACGTATCCAATGAGAACCTACAGTTGTTTGACAAGGCTCGTATCTTAGCTGACGAAGCAACAGGCTTACCTTCATTCTCCCATGGTCAGACTGGTGTATCCGGTGTAGGTCGTACAGCTAGTGGTATTAGCATGTTAATGAATGCTGCATCGGGCAGTATCAAGACTGTTATTAAGAACGTAGACGATTATTTGCTACGTCCTATTGGTGAAGCATTCTTTAGCTTTAACATGCAGTTTGACTTTGATCCTGAGATCAAGGGAGACCTAGAAGTTAAAGCCCGTGGTACCGAAAGCCTCATGGCTAACGAAGTACGTAGCCAACGACTCATGCAGTTCCTACAAATTGCTAGTAGCCCAGCACTTGCACCTTATGCTAAATTCCCGTATATTATCAGGGAGATTGCAAAGGCAATGGATTTAGATCCTGAGAAGGTTACGAATAACATTGATGAGGCAATCAGACAAGCCGTACTAATGCAACAAGGTCAGCCTCCTGCCCCAGCTGCTGGTGCTCCCGGAGTTCCCGGTGTAGCAGATACTGCTGGTACTGGCGGTGGCAACATTGGAATCGGTATGGCACCTACACCACAAGAACAAGGATTTACTGGTAATGAGCAACCTCAACAGCAGCAGCAAGCAGTACCTCCCCAAGCTCAAGGGCTTGGTTAATACCAATACTCAGTGGCAAGCATTTAATGACATGCTTGACTATTACATTGAGTTGCAGCAGAAGAAACTAGAGCAGTCTGTAGAACCTGTTAATTTATATCAAGCCCAAGGTGCGATTACAGCACTGCGACAGCTTAAACATTTGAGAGACGAAGTCAATGCCGAAACAAAAGCAAACGGATAAGGAAGAACAGGACTTCCAATCTGGCATTAGAAAGACCGAGTGGTTTAAAGAATATGTAAAAGAGTATGGCGAAGAACCAGATTTAAATACAAGAGATTACAATTATCGTGCTGCATGGAAAGCTGGAGTCAGACCTCAAAGAGATCCATACGATAAAAATAGATATCACTGGAGTTCGTCTAATCCAGAGACTGGTGAGATGTTAAAGTCTAAAGAACATCCTACGGCATGGAAAGAGGAATATATGAAACAAACTGGTAGAAATCCTGATGAAGTAGGTATAACTAAAGAGCAGGCAGGTATGGCTAAAGGTGGTCAAGTGAAGGCACAAACTAAAAAACTTCTAGAAGAAGGCGGTATGCTTCAAGAAGGCGGGACTGTCGATCCAGTAAGTGGCAACGATGTCCCTGTCGGGTCTATGAAAGAAGAAGTACGTGATGACATCCCTGCTAAATTAAGCGAGGGTGAGTTTGTATTCCCTGCCGATGTAGTTCGCTATATTGGTCTTGAGCGTCTGATGCAGATGAGACAGGCTGCCAAAGAAGGTCTTAAGAAGATGGAAGCTATGGGTCAGATGAGTAATGCTGACGAGGCTACTGAGGAAGATGATGGTGAGTTTGAATCCCAGTTAGATGAAATCTTTGAAGAGATCGAAGGTGAAGAAAAAAAAGAAACAGAGATGCAAGTTGGTGGTATGGCTGTATCACAACAACAACCTGCTGCTATGCCCGAAGGCATGACACAGGAAGCGACTGCACCTAAAGTACCTGAGTTAACTCCTGAGCAAATGCAGTACATTAATGAAACTGCAAAGAGAATGAAAGAGAAAGAGCCTGAGTTGGCTTCTCTACCACCTAGCAACCCTACTGAGGGACTGAAGCCTACTGATATCATCAAAGGTAACTTTGGTCCCGATAAACAACAGGAAGCTGATGCGTTTATCAACAAAGTAGAAAGACTGACTCGTGCTAATCGTGTCATTACAACTAGGCATAATGATACTGTTATTGTCGGATTCGTAAAAAGACCCGGTGTGCTAGATCCATTCTTTTTCAGTAATGATAGCCCAGAAAAAATAGATGAAGCAATCACTACTGGTATTGAAGTAGCTAAGAAAGCTGGAATTAGAACACTAGAATCAGATACTAAAACTAATATTGAACCATTGGTTAATCTCGGCTACGATGTACAAGAAACAGAAAAGGGTTGGAAGTTAGATATACAGTAGCACATGATAAAAATAATAAAAGTAGAACAACAACATTTAGATTTGTTGTTTAGTTTAGTAGAGCAAATGGTAGCAGAAAGTGTATTTGCACACGCTAAACCCTCAAGAAAAAAGATAGAAGACTTATTTAATTATCCAAAGAGTGCTGGATTTCTAGCATACAAAGATGATATCTGTATTGGTTTTATAGGTGGATTTATTGGTCCTTTCTTTTTCTCTGACTATGAAAGAGCAGCAGATTTAGGATTTTATATATTGCCAGAGTACAGGGGTGGTAGAGCAGCATTCTTATTGCTACGTGCTTTAGAGAATTGGGCAAGAGAATCCGGTGTAACAGAACTGTATATGGGGCATACAGTAGGTGGCAAGATTGAAGAGACTAAAAAGTTTTTCATACACAACGGCTATAGAGTCGGTGGCTTTAATAGCGTAAAGAAACTATAAGGATACACTATGTGTGGTGGCGGTGGACCAACAGGTATTGGATTTGTCGATAACGCAATTGACAAAGCAGACAACTGGGTAGAAGGTGCTGGCGATACATTAGCCAAGATCGATCCGGGTCCTGCTATTGGTGATATTGGTGAACAGTTTGATAAAGAGGTATTGCAAAAGGTAGACGTAGGAACTGTGGCTACTGTAGCTGCTATTGTTACGCAACAATACTATCTTGTACCTTATATTTCAGCAGCTAATACAGCGATCAAAGGAGGCAGTATTACAGACGTTGCAGTATCATTTGGTATTTCGTATGCTGCTACTACTTTTGCTCCGCAAATTTCTGAAGGCATTTTAGGTACAACTGGAAGTAAAATAATTGCAGGTGCGGGAACTGGAGCGATTGTTGGTGCTGGGACAGGTGCTGCTAGAGCAGTAGCTAGTGGTCAAGACGTAGTTCAAGGAGCTACTAGGGGTGCTATAGAGGGGGGTGTAACTGGTGGTGTGGCTAGTGGTGTTAGCGAAGCTTATAGCGGTATTAAGAGTGAACTAGGTATTGGCAGTTCTTATGCCCCTAATGCTGTACAAGATGCACAATTTATTGCTGATTCTGCAGAAGGATTAAAAGCACAGGGCATTGGAGAAGATCAGATGGTAAAGATCTTGACTCAAGAAGGAGTTGATCCTTTTGCAGCTACCGATGCAGCACGTATGACATTGAGTAATGTAGGACAACAGGCAGTAGCCCAGAACTTAGCAGGCTCTTATAATGCTAATGAACTATTTACTCCTCCCCCACCAACAGAAACTGGTTTAGAGAGAGCAGGTAAGAAATTTGCTAGTGATGTGATATCTAAGAGTATTCTTGGGGAGATACTACCGTCTGGAGAGACACCCGATGGTTTATTAACATTGAGAATGAGATCTCGCTACAGCCCTACGGATGACATGACTGAAGATTTAACGGGCTTCGGTAAAGTAGCGTTGACAGAAGTAGCCCCAGCTAAGTATGACCTTAAGAGATTCGTAAATGCTGAAGGTCAATCTACTATGATCTCGTTTAAAGATGATGAACCACAGGCTCCAATCCCTGCAGGATATAAAGAAGCTGAAACAATTGGTGCAGCTGAGGGTGGACTTATTGGTACAACCACGGTAAAATACAGCAAAAAACCACTACTTGCTCCTCGCAAGAAAGTGACTAAACCTAAGAAGACTGCCAGTAAGGGGCTGGCATCTAAGAAATAAATTTACCCCTTAATAATGGCTACCTAATACCCCAGTTTAGTCTGGCAACTGTTAGCCCCAACCAAAGAGGAAAAGATGGAACTTCAAAAAGTAGAGACTCAAGTCAAGACAGCTTCTGGTTTTGCAACACGGAATGCTAACAAGGAACGAATTGAGCAAGAAGAAGCAGAGTTAAAAGCATTACAAGATAGTAATAAAGGTGAAGAAGCTAAGGCTAATGCACAAGATGCTGAGGATGAAGACGGTCCAGAACCTACTAATCCTGAAGAGAAAAGCTTTAAGAAACGGTACGGAGATTTGCGTAGGCATACTCAGAAGCAGCAAACTGAAATGCAAAAGCAGATCGATGACCTAAAGGGACAGTTAGACAAGGCAGCTACCAAGCAGCTTCGTATGCCCAAGTCAGAGGAAGAGATTGCTGAATGGGCTAAGGAGTATCCTGACGTAGCAAAGATTGTTGAAACCATTGCCATGAAAAAGGCACAGGAACAATCTAAGGCTTTGGAAGAGCGTCTCAAGAAGCTTGACGAGATGCAAGCGGATACATTAAGACAAAGGGCAGAGACAGAATTAATGCGTCTACACCCCGATTTTGATGAGATTCGTGACCAAGAGCAGTTCCACGATTGGGTGGAAGCACAGCCTAAATGGGTACAAAGTGCCCTGTATGAGAATGAATCAGATGCTATTTCTGCCGCCCGTGCAATTGATTTGTACAAGGCAGATATGGGTTTAACTGGCAAAAAGTCCAAGAAGTCTGAGGACAAAGAGGCAGCTAAATCTGTAGGTAGCAGCAGTAAAGCAGGACTTGACTCTTCAAATGAGCAAGGCGTAATCCGGGAATCAGATGTAGAACGGATGTCTGCCAGAGAATATGAGAAGAATCAAGAAGCTATTGTAGCTGCGATCAAGGCAGGTAAGTTTATTTATGACCGCACTGGATCAGCACGATAGGTATTGACAAACCAGATTTTTGGTTTATAACTGTAGTACAAGTATAAGGTACAGGGTATTTATTTACCCTTACCTTAACCCAATACTGCCACCCATAGCTAGGGTCAACCAGTGTGTCGGGTAACTAAGCAGCACACTAACGCAACACAGTAATTCATAGGACTACCCTAACATAGTTAGCCCTTATATCTTAGATAATCTAGAAGTCTAAGCTATAAGCACCTAGCATCATAGGCTCCAAGAATTTATGTAAGCGTATTTATTAATATGCCTTTCATTTATTAGGAGAATACTAAAATGGCATTTCCTTCAGCATCCGGTTACGGCAATTTACCTAATGGTAATTTTTCGCCAGTAATCTATTCCAAGCAAGTACAACTTGCATTCCGTAAATCTTCCGTGGTAGAAGATATCACCAATAACGATTACTTTGGTGAAATCGCTAACATGGGTGATAGCGTTAAAATCATCAAAGAGCCAGAAGTTTCTGTTCAGTCGTATGCTCGTGGTACGCAAATCACAGCACAAGACTTGGACGATGAGGACTTTACACTCGTAGTCGATCAAGCTAACTATTTCGCATTCAAGATTGATGACATCGAAGCAGCTCACAGCCACGTAAACTTTATGTCAATGGCTTCTGATCGTGCAGCTTATCGCTTGCGTGACCAGTATGACCAAGACGTACTAGGTTATTTGGCTGGCTTTAGCCAATCAGCTAAGCACAGTGCACCTTACACAGCACGTACAACTTTCCCCGGCACAAAGGCTGTATCCACAGCTGGCTCGGATGAGTTGTTGAGCACAATGAAGTTAATCAAGTCAAGCTTTGGCAATATCACAACAGCAT